>OGHZ01000027.1_pt1 | contig 133030 bp, 116 predicted proteins | sample 1571661 | NCBI WGS metagenome assembly OGHZ01 (sample SAMEA2582040, study PRJEB24529) | metagenome | biome: Human gut stool | place: China | collected 2011 | reverse complement strand
AACTCAATTCTATCACTATATCTTTCCGCATTTCACTTTTTTGTAGTAACTTTGCTTTGTCATAATACATAAATAACATCTAACACTGTCATTCTCATTCATTTCTTCAATTCTTGACAGTAATAAATCAAAGTACATTATAATTTAAGATTATAGCTGCATTATCAGCCAGTCTATCACAGTCTGGAGAGAATGTGATAGACATTTTTCTTTTATTCATTTAATCAATTTCATTATGGAACAAGATTTAATAGGTAAGAATGCCGGCGTTATCTGGCATATTCTTGATGGCAAAAAGAGTGTTGAACTTACACACCTTAAAAAGGAATCCAAACTTTCAGATGCCGAATTTTGGGCTGCTATTGGTTGGTTGTCTAAGGAAGACAAATTAACCTTCACTACAGAAAAAGTAGGTAAGAAGATAGTGAAGACATACTCTCTGAAAGACTGATTTATTGTGTGCTCTTGCTGTAGGCTTGCTTGATTTCTGATGGGACAGGCAGGCCTTTTTCGTGGTATATATTTTACAAAATATTTCATTCAAATTATTTGATTTTGATTTTGTCACAGAATCAGAATTTATTATATTTGTCCAAATCACACAAATCAGCATATATGGACGATAAATTTGAACTTGTAAAAAAATATAATATTGATGTTGATGTCTATATTGATAGAGATGGAACAACACCTGTTGGGAAATTGTCTGATAGGAATTTAACTAAGGAATTTCTCCGTCTTTACTTTATGGGACACATTGCAAAGGTCTGGAAGGTATGGCTTACTGATATATATATGGCTCAAACAACAGACGGAAAAGAAATCTTTCTACCGGAAACCAATATATCTTCTGAAGACATAGAAAAAATAATGAATGACAAACGAGGTGGTAAAAGGCCAGGTGCAGGTTCCAAACGTAAGACAGGTTATTCAACTACCACTATAAGGATACCAGCTTGCATTAAAAAGAATATTCAGTGTTATATTGATATGTATTCACACTATTATAAGGACGATGAATTACCATATTATACTGACGAAGAACAAAGACTGAGTTCGATTAGGGATATGATGAGTGTACTAAAATATGAAGAGCATCTGATATATGAACGTAGAAGAAGAGCTGCTGAGGAAGAGGAAAACAAACGTCAGCTCAAACTCTTTGGTGACGAAAATCAATGATATTATAGCTTTTGAATCTGTAACACAATCAAATCAGATTAGGGTATGCCTGGTTGTTCCTTGCATACCTTTTTTATGTTCTTTGCTTTCTTTTCCCTTCTATCCCATATAAACATTATTCTTTCTGGTACCTCCAACATTTTGTACGAAAATATCGCTAAGTATTATTTCTTGCCTGGTCTTATCGTGTCTATAAATCCAATAGATTAATCATCTACACTTCTTTTTGGCCTGCCTTACTTCCGATTTCATTTTCATGTCTTTGCATCATGACTTTAATTCTCAATTTACTTATCAAAGTAACTCTTTACAGGCATACGGACTTTCTAATAGCAATATAAAATAATTGCGTAAATATTACGCATAATATTTGGTTTTTGAAAAAAAACTCTATTTTTGCGTAAATTAAACGCAATATAATATGGAAGAATTTAAATATCACTATAAATATCCCCATCCGTCAGTTACTACTGATTGTGCGATTTTCGGTTTTGACGGAATAAGTATTAAGGTGTTACTTATTCAAAGGGGGCTTGAACCATATAAAGACGCATGGGCTCTACCCGGTGGCTTCCTGAGGATGGATGAAACGGCAGATGAGTGTGCGAAAAGAGAGCTTGAAGAAGAAACCGGTCTAAAGGATATTCCTGTTGAACAGTTCCATACATTCACAGCTGTTGACCGTGATCCGAGAGAAAGGGTGATTACCATTGCCTACTATGCTTTAGTCAGGATGGGTGATGTTAAGGGCGGTGATGATGCCTCTAATGCAAGATGGTTTTCCTATGATGAAATACCGAGTCTTGCCTTTGACCATGACAGAATCCTTCGCAAGGCTATTTCTGCCTTGAAAGTCCGCATCTGTTTCAAACCTATAGGGTTTGATCTTCTTCCGGACGTGTTTACCATGAGTGAATTGCAGAATCTTTATGAGGCAATACTTGAGGTTAAGTTTGACAGACGTAATTTCTATAACAAGATGCTAAAGCTTGGCTTACTTATAGAGGCAGAAAAAAGACCGGAGAATACTCCATCGAGGGTGCCTGTGAAGTATCGGTTCAATCCGGAGAAGTATGCCGAGTTGAAACATAAAGGATTTAGATTAGAATTTTAGGAGGATAGACTTATGTATGACAATAGAATTTTAGGGGGAATCGTAGGTGATATTATTGGTTCTACACGTGAAAGGAAAAATGTAAAGACGGAAGACTTCGAACTCCTTCCGCAAGGAAGCCGTTTCACTGATGATACGGTGATGACTCTTGCTGTTGCTCAATGGTTGATGACTGATCCGGATCATACTGAAACCGGACTGGTAAAGTGTATGCAGTGTCTCGGACGAAAATATCCGGATGCCGGTTATGGTGGCATGTTTCGTAAATGGCTGAAATCTGAGAACCCACAACCTTACGGCAGTTTTGGCAATGGCTCGGCCATGAGGGTAAGTCCTGTGGGTCTGTATGCAAACTCTATGGAGGAAGCTCTAGAACTGGCTCGTATTACCGCTTCTGTTACCCATAATCATCCTGAAGGTATCAAGGGTGCACAGGCAATTGCTGCAAGCATATTTATCAAGCGAACTGAGAGATTCGATGTTACCGGAAAAATCAAACGTTTCGTCGAAGAACATTTTGGTTATAACCTTGATGTTGACCTGAGAGAAATAAGACCAGACTATGGTTTTGATGTTACTTGTCAGGGAAGTGTTCCTATTGCTATTATGGCTTTTCTTCAGGAACCTCATGATGCTGAGAGTGCTATTCGTTTGGCTGTCTCAATGGGCGGTGATTCTGATACGATAGGATGTATGACTGCTTCAATTGCTACAACTGAACAACCATTCACAGTCAGCAGTAGCTGTCTTTCTTCTGAGATTGAAGACAATTGCCGTGAATTGTTGACTGATGACCTCTTAGAAATAAACGATAAATTTCTAAATTTCATTAATTGGCCGTTGAGACGTTCCTACGAAATTGATGGTGAAGAGAATGCTCTTTTTGCCGGCGAATATCCGGGTGACAGAAAAGATTATTGTGCAGAAAAGAAGATAAAGCACATGATTCACTTCGGTATAAGACATTTTATAGATCTTACTGAGGATGGTGAATTGCGTTCCTACTCTAGATTTTTGCCTGATGATGTTACTTACTTGCGGTTTTCAATAGAGAAGAATTCTGTTCCTGACTCACTTGATAGTATGCACAGGTTGCTGAACTGTATCAATGAACTGAAACAACAGGGTGGTTTTATCTATTTACATTGTAGGGATGGGGTGACTAGAACTGGTGTTGTCGCTGCATGTTATCTTGCTAAGAAACAGAATAAAAGGAGGTTGTTTGATGTACTTGACACCTTAAATTTTATGTCTCCTCGAATGTTTTCCTCGTTCCGTCATGATGTTTCGTTATCGCAGGAACAACTGGATTTCATTGAGCAATTTATTTCTTATGTACATTCAATAAAAGAGACTGGCTTGAATAGAGTCAACGACTGCATACGCGGCTCTCTTATGGGTGGGGCAGCCGGCGATGCCCTTGGCTATCCTGTCGAGTTTATGACTAGGCAGAGCATCTTGTCTAAATATGGACTAAGCGGTATCAAGACCTTTGAACTGGACCGCAACGGAAAGACTTTGGTCAGTGATGATACTCAGATGACACTCTTTACTGCCAATGGTATATTAATGGGTATCACCCGTGGTTACATGAGAGGCATAGGTGGCAGACCTGAAAATTATGTTGACAAAGCATATATTGACTGGTATTATACTCAGACAGGAGAAAAGAGTGGGGGCGATAATAAAGAATTTCATTATACCTGGTTAAGGGATCTTCCGGAATTGGCACACAGACGTGCTCCTGGAAATACCTGTCTGACGGCCTGTTTCAATCTGATGCATTGTCGTAAAGTTGAGAATAACAGTAAGGGTTGTGGTGGTATTATGCGTGTTGCTCCACTGGCTTTATTGCTTGCTGGAGATATGTCCCGCTACGGGAAGTGCCCTTATAGCATTCCGGAAATGTTTGAAGCTGGAGCGCACATAGCAAGGGTAACCCATCTCCATCCGCTCGGTTTCTTGCCCGCTGGAATGCTGACCGAATTTCTATTCAAACTTGTTCCACTTTCTCTAGAAGAAGCTAAAGATAGAATTACTGATATTGCAGAAGATACCATAAATACACTGGATAAAGTGTTTGTTAACCAGTTTGCAGAAGATAAATGCTATCTTGCCGAGCTGACAAGAAAGGCCATCCGTCTTGCTCATTCTTCTACTCCAGATTACCGGGCTATTGAAGAACTTGGTGAAGGTTGGACTGCAGAAGAAACCTGGGCTATTTCCCTGTTCTGTACCATCAGACATATAGACAGCATACATGATGCTATTGTTGCTTCAGTCAATCATAATGGCGACAGTGACTCCACAGGTTCAGTAACCGGTAATATCATGGGTGCTATATATGGCTACGAGGAAATAAAACATCAACGTCTTTTCTGCCCTGGTTATAAAGAATTTCAGGACACAATTGAACTTGCAGATATTATACTTGCCTTAGCAGATGATCTTACTACAGGCTGTATAATCAGTGAGTATGCCCCAATAGATACTCCGGCCAAAAAACAATGGTTTGAAAGGTATTGCGAGATGTTACCATCTGGTCTGTAAACACTTTTTCTTCTATATAATTAAGGCTGCCTCATTCTATATGGGACAGCCTTTGCTTTAATGTGCGTTTTTGCCATAAATATTTCTCCCTATGATATCTTATTAAGTATATGAATCATCAACATTTACTACAAATGTTACTATAAGAGAGTTCATTTTCCCTTCTCTAACTTCCGCTGTATTCCATTAAGGAGATGCATTTATAGTTGTATACTGCATCACCTATTGTTTTAATCATCCAAGCATTTCATATAATATTCGGCAATACCAGGGTATTTGTCGGCAAACCTCCTTAGGCTATGTTTACACATGAATATAATTTCTTCATCTGTGAACATATTCTCCTTGGTCAATTCTTTTTCACTGTCAAGACGATTGAACAATGTCAGAAATCTTTTTTCATCATCAGATACCAGCCTGCACCAGCTTACGCAGTTGAGACCACCGCCATCCTTTACAAGCTCCGAAATGTTGAGCTGTTCAATTATAGAATCCGGATAATATCTTTTAATCTGTTCCAATGCCTGATCATCCTCTTCTTTCCCTAAAGTAGGTAATACTATCATTTTCCCAACAGTCAGGAAGTTTATGTAGGACCAACTTTCAGAAGCAGTTTTTCTGACTTTATAGGAAAGTGTCTCTATCTCAAATTTGCTGGAAAGCCTTTTGACAATTTCATTGGTGTAATCCCTGTCAAAGTCATGATAATTGGTCATCAGTATGGCATTATCAGAAATAGGTTTGATTATTCCATCAGAATGGCCATACTTTTCATTCCTGTCCCAAGGGATGAAGACAACCTCACACTCCATCTGTTTCTCTAGTTGTTTCTTTAGTGTATCATCATCTATGGATGGATTCTCCACAAATACCTTTTCTGTCATTATTGCCTTATTTCCAACCTTGACGACATTACCACCATCCATAATAAGGGGAGTTTCCTTTATCTTCAGTTGCATATCCCGACATACATTCAGTGAATCTGTAATGTATTTCCGGTTGCTTGCTATCTTAATCAGATAGTCAGGCTTGTATTCATAGCACAAATATCTCTCTTTATCAAGCTGCAGTGGCATATAGTCTCTGCACCATATATCTTTAGTATTTGGAATGACATCATAAGCTATATTGTGCTTGTTCAATATCCTTGCCACTCCAATGAATATGTCAGGGTAGTCCTTTTTCAGCCATTCTGAGAAATAGACTGCATTACATTTATAGTCTGGTATCATAGCTTATCTTCATTAATTGAATATCTCCACATTCTCATACACTGCTTGTATTTCTTGTTGAGTGTATTGAGTTTATCATCACCGACTTTGGGTGTCTTTTCCCATTTGTTATTTTTAAATCTATACTCAGAAACATTGATTCTTGTTCCTATACATCTAATTTCTTTCTTTTCTTGACCGTCTTCCCATTTCACACTGAATCCGTCAAACACAGAGAACTGAGAATACAAAGCATCGTATAAATGCGTAGGCTTATTGTCTGGCTTGTTTTCACTACTACCATCTATACCTTTCATTTCATACTTATCTTCCTTGTCTTTCTTGTTCTCCATATTAACCCAAAATTCTCTTATTAAGGCGGAAAAACGAATAGGTTCATGGTCATTCCCTTCTCTTTCAAATGTCAGGTCTATACCGGATACATGATTATGAAGAACTCCGAGCGGAAATATATCCTTCTTGTTTTTCCCATCATTACTGTCTCTATGATATACAATATAGTCCTTAATCTTATCTTCACCTTCTCCTTCCTCATGGTAATACATCTCAACACAGGTAGGGTGTACTGTTACATAAGAATCACTGTTGTTCTTTGTAACTTTAAAATGACCGGACAGTATAGTTTCTGCTATAGGCTTGAACGCTTCAGATATTTTACCGTTATTGTCATCCTTGTCTATTCCTTCATTGTCCCTAAGATTGAAGTCCTTTATTTTTTCTTTTAATACCATATTTATTTATATTTATTGTTATATTTAATATATTAATAATCAGTGTGTTACACTTGCAAATATATGGTAATTTTTTGTTGTTGCAAACTATTCTACGATTTATTCCAGCTTAATTCTCACTATGGCGTTACAGCAAGCTGTCGGGCTATCCGTTCCAAGCCCTCGTTCCTGTGGGCTTTATTCTTCTATCCCTAACGTAATAATCGGTATAACTCGTTTTTCGATTGTCTTTCATTGGTCTTTTCTGCTGTCCGCTTCCTCATTTATCGGTGTTTCCCCATCAGAGAGCCTTTCTTTTTATACGGCAAAGGTATATGGGTGTGGTGGAAATGAAAGAGTTCCGGCTTCCAGCCTTTGCCCTGAAAAAAATAACGATGTTGTCTTCGACTGCCCCAACATTTTTTTCGTTCAAAACTTTTCTAATTCCACCCTCCCGTACCTCGATAAGCCGTAAAAAAAAGGCTCAAACTCAGATGGGGAATGATTCTCTAAAAAAAAAGTCAGCGGACAAAAGACCAAACCAAGACAAAGGTTTTAAAAAAAAGGTCTAAAGCTCGCTGAAGAATAATTCAAGTTTTTAACCCTCTAAAGCATACGGATATGAGAAAAGGATTTGAAGTGAACGGCGATTACAGACTGATGGACAGTTCAGAACTTGTGTATATTCTTACCAACAGCGCAGTGATGGTAAACAAGGTACAGGAAAAGGAAGTGGTATATGGCGAAGAGTGCAGCTTTGAGGATGTCCTGGCGAAGATGACACCAGGCAAGCGCAATCTCGTCATGGCAGGTGTGGAGCTTTACAAACGCTGCAACTCTCATAAGAACCAAAGACCAGTTATCAGACAGAGTACAGACATTTATGACTATATGCAGCCTGTTTTGGGAGATAACAAGACAGAAGAATGTTGGGCTATCTTAATGAACTCGTCTGCAAGAGTTATCAAGAGAATACGCATTTCTTCCGGTGGACTGAATACATGCCTGATTGATATAAGGGTACTGCTTAAAGAGGCTATTCTTTGCGAAGCTACCTCATTTATACTTTCACACAACCATCCGAGCGGAAACACCAAACCGAGTACAGAAGATGATAAGTTGACCCAATCGGCAGCAACGGCAGCCAAGACACTCAATATCCGAATGCTTGACCATGTTATCATCTGTAATGATTCTTATTACAGTTATGCAGATGAAGGCAGAATCTAAGTGAGCCGAGTAGCACAACCTTTTAAAAAAGGTTGTGACTACTTTTTCAAGAAAAAGTAGCAAAACAATTAAATGATATACATTATGAAGTGGATTGAAATGATGGTCAAAAAGCTGACCGCAAGATACATGAGCCTGAACAGACAGTTTAAGGTACAACGGCATACCATTGTGTGCCAGAGCGGTATGGAGGACTATGTTAGTGTAACGATAGACTGTACTGAATCTTTCAGCTTTGACTTTTGGACAAAGGAACTTACCTGTGAGTATGGTAACAGATACTTTGATGATGTATCAGAAGCATTCAGAAAAGTGTACGGAAATATTACCATTATCAATAACTCTAAATGAATGTATTATGGAAAAGAACTATGAAACTTTGCGCATTAAATTCAATAAACCGCTTGCTGAAATAGACAAGGAGTTCGAGGAAGAAAAGGAAATGTTCGGTGTCGAGAGCTTAAAGGAGTTCATAGACGGATATGAATCTTCAAGGTTCACACAGATAAGCGAAACGGAAGCTATTATCACTTCTGAATACAACATGAACCATATCGTTGACTGGATAGAGAGGTTTGCCGAAGATATGGTTTACTCTTAATTTGATTATGTCACAGAATCAAAATACTATTAATTTTCAAAATTTACCGATATGAACACAACAACGATACATCCGGCAGAAGTATATCTCCGTAACCCCAACAACCCATCTTCACTGTACGTAAAAATCAATGGTAAACGCAGAAGGCTTTTTATTAATCGCCAGGAAGGAGTGATAGGTATAATCGCAGAGAGGAAGAAAAGGAAAGGTTATAAGTTTTATGATTGGGCATCCATTCAGGCTGTTTATTATCCGACCGGTGAGGATGATAAAGAAACCGTCAGAAAAGAGGTCTTGAAATATAAGAAGCTGGCGAGACTGGCTTCACATACCAACGCCTGGCTAAGACAGATTGCAGACGCAGATCCGGAGAAGTCTCTGTATGAAAACCATATCACTACAGGAACCACCATTGACGGAAAATGTATCAGACTGAGCACCATCGAGAAGTATTGCGGCTGCATGGTGATGGAGTGTTTCAGGGAAGCCTTCAAAAAGAAGGAGAAGTATTCAAGCTACAGGTTTGACTTTTGCGGATATGACGGCACACTCTGGTGTGAACCACGTGAGGATGGTGATATGATAGCAGGATTCTCCAAGGAATACCGAAATACCGGGAACGGCTATTATTATCTGCTTATCAATGACAATACCATGATAGGCTATGATATTGACTGACTCTTTTTCCCTATCCTTTGTCAAGGTATAAAGGATAGGGTATAATAAACAATTATACAACACTTTAATTTGTTATCTTATGAAACCGGAAATAATTATTCAGCAAGGCTTGAAAAGCGCCAATATATTGCTTAAGAATGCACAGAAGAGAGCAGCAGAACTTGACCACCTGAAGGGAGAGCTTGTTATAATCACAGATGCAAACGGTAATACCTTCAAAGGTTTTTTCAGGAATGTAGAGTTCATCATCTTGGACAACAGTATTACCGCCAGATATACAGTTTGCCATATTCTTGAATGTAACGGCTTTATAATGCCATCAGAACATACGGACGAAGTATATGATGCCGTGGATATACGCAAGACATCCTACAAGAACTACAGATATAAAGTTTAACCCTATAAATCACATTGACATGAAAACAAAACTTTCACCTTATACAATCGCTTCAAACTGTACTGACCTTACTGACATCCGTGACGGTATCAATGAAATCCAGGATGAAATTAAAAGGCTTGTTTCCGAAGGAGAAAATGTTCCGTCATTCTTCTACTCCTGGTTGTCAAAGCTCCAGACAAAGAGGAAAAAATTTGAACAGAAAAACCAGATTCACATGAATGTGACCATCCGTTTCTTCATAGACGAGGAAACACTTGCAATGGCTGTACGCCATTGCCTGCACTTCCAGATAGAGCCATCTTTTCCGAATGTAAAGAAAGCCATCAGGAATGCAGTCCTGAACAATGGAAAATCCATCATTGATTTCCCTGAATCCTGGGGTGATGACCTTATGTATGTTGAGAATGAGAAGGTAAATGAGGTATTGAAGAAGATACGAACACAATTTGGTCTTTAATTTTTTATTCCCTTTAGTTGTTGTCTTTTGCCTTGTGTTTTTCTTCCATCCTAATAGAAAATTACTTTCGTAATATATTATTCCTCTGATTTTTATTTATTTTTGCAAGTGAGTTGGAAAAAGTTCAATTATATCAAAATAAATGAAGTGTTATGCTGAAGTCATGAGTGTGAAAATCTGGATATTAAAATGATGGCTTGCACTATATAGTTGTTATCTTTCTATAGTGCGTAATTCTATCTACATTTTGCTATCTATATTTCAGGACATTCAACCCATGATATGTGCATTAGCAGTTCCACGCTTCGTATTTTACAAGTTAATCTTTCTAGGGACTGAGAAAGTTATATGATATGTATATATGTTTTACAATAAAGCTAAGAAAGAATCAATTAATAAGCTTCAAGAAGCAGAAAAAAGATACAATGATATAGGCCAAAAAGCTAATGATTTGACTTTAAATTTATACAGATTAAGAAAATCAGCTGTTTTAGCCATCAATAGAGTTGAATCTTACATAAATTCTTTGGCGAATAGTCCTAAAGAATTTTCTAAAGAAGTAGCTGAAGTAAAGATCAACATTAGTGCTTTTAATGAAGCAGTACGTATAGAATCAGAGAATGCGTCAAATAATATTAAAGGAGCTGGAGCAGCTGCATCAGGGGTTGCAGCAGGTGGTGCTATAGCTGCATTGGGTCCTACAGCGGCTATGGCTATAGCAACTACTTTTGGTACGGCATCAACAGGAACAGCTATTGCTTCGTTATCTGGTGCTGCCGCCGCAAATGCGGCTCTTGCATGGCTTGGTGGTGGTGCTTTGGCTGCCGGAGGAGGAGGAATGGCGGCTGGAAATGCTTTCTTAGCTTTAGCAGGTCCAGTAGGTTGGGGTATTGCTGGTGTTTTTGCTATAGGTGGAGGAGCATTTGCTGCATATAAAAATAAAAAAGCTGCTGAAGAAGCTCATAAACTTGCTATTGAAATCAATAAGAAAATAGTTGCTCTAAGCCCTAAAGTAAGAAAACTTGAGCATCTAATTAAAGAAACTGAAAAACTAAAATCAGCGTTAAACATTACAATGATGGTAAATACTTACCCTAAAGATTATCTTGCTTTCTCTCAAGAACAAAAGCAAAATCTTGCCGCCTTGATAAATAATGTTCAGGCTATGGGTAAACTGATTAATGAACGTGTAGCTTAAATTAAGGAACAATGAAGCATGTAATGGCTGATCAAGTTGTTGCAGCATTAGTGCAAGAAGGTATCAACCAGAAAGAACAACAACTATTTGAGCGACTTGCTGAAATTCAACAGGTTGCTACAGAAAGAATGCAATATGCTCAAACTGCACTTGACGAAAGTCTAAGATGCGTTGAGAATGTTAGAGATTTTGTTTCAGACCCTGAGCATATACTTGGTTCAATGCAAACCAAACATGGTGAAATTGCAGAACATATTGAGGTTGAAATCAGAAACGGTCGAGACATATTAAAATTTTTGAAACCGACTGCTACATTTGAAGGTGTAGGTCGAACTGCACCTGAGGATTATATAATTGATGGTGTTCAAGTACAATCCAAGTTTATTAATGGTGCCAATAATAGCTTAAAGGAAGTACTCGGACATTTTAGAACATATCCAAACTTTACTGAAAATGGTTATTATCATATACCTAAGGATCAATATGAGTTAATCACCAAAATAGTAAATGGTGAGAATATTGAAGGTATTCATTCTCGTACTATTCGAGCTTGTAAGGAAACTATTGAACAAATAGAAAAAGAAACCGGTAAATCCTTTTTTGAGGTTGTACGACCTGGTATATCAACTTACAAAGAAGTTCAATTGGGCGCTGTCGATAAAACTTTAGATGGTTATGAACAAGAGTTTAAAGAAACAAGTGCACAGAATATAAAGGAAATAAGACAGGATAGTGATATCCAAAAAGCTGAAGCACAACATATTACTGACCCGTCTTGGGGTGAAGCCTTAAAATATAGTGCTGTTGCAGCTGTTATATCTGGTGGTGTTTCTGCTGGTCTTAAAGTATATACAAAGATTCATGGTGGGAAAAAAATCACAGAATTTACACTTGCTGACTGGAAAGAAATAGGTTACGATTTCACAAAAGGTGGAGCAAAAGGTAGTATCAGTGGGCTTGGTATTTATGGATTGACTAAATTAGGAGGATTTTCTGCGCCATTTGCGGGAGCAATGGTCTCTACTGCTATGGGAATAGCTTCGCTTGCTGCTGATTATCAGAAAGGTAGAATTTCCAAATTGGACTTTTCGGAAAGTGCTTGTTCGTTGAGTGTCGAAGCAGGATTATCATCTATTGGTGCAGCCATAGGCCAAGCTGTCATTCCTATTCCTGTTTTAGGTGCAATAGTTGGTACAGCTACAGCTAAAGCTTCTTTGGAAATTAGCAAATATATATTTGGTAAGAAAGAGGATGAACTTATTGAAGGAATGCAGAAGGAGTATGATGAATTAGTTAAAAATTTAAATTCTGAGTCTCTTGTTTTAATCCAACAAATGGATGCTTATTATGCACGATTAGATGGATATATAGACGCTGCTTTAAGCAAAGAATCTGCTGTTAGATTTCATGGTAGTATTGAGTTGTGTCGTATTTTGAATGTTCCGGAGAATTGTATTATTCACAATATACAGGAGCTAGATAATTTTATGTTGTCGTAATATATGACAAATAAGTTGTATGAATAAATTTATCCTTGTTGCAAAAATTTTGCAGGACTTCCTTTCTTTATTATCATAAGTTTTAATGTCTAAAATAAACTATAGTTTATCATAGACATTAATAATTTGCCCTATACCTTATATATATAGGGCATTTTTCTTGCTTTTGATGTCCAAATATAGTAACTTTGGAAAATTAAGTTTATTATGGACAATGGGAGATAAAATTGGATATGCCAGGGTGAGTACGAGAGAACAAAATCTCTCTTCTCAGATAGACGCGCTGAATAATGCCGGATGCGTGAGGATCTTCACAGATAAAATTTCCGGAAAAGAGTTCAAGCGTGAAGGCCTTACTGCCTGCTTAGATTACCTGCGCTCCGGTGATACACTTTTCATTTACCGTTTAGACAGACTTGGGCGTTCAGTCAAGGAAATGCTCGAACTTTGTGCTCAATTGGAGCAACGGCGCATTAAACTTGTTTCACTTCAGGATAATCTTGATACCTCTACTGCAGTTGGTAGGTTCACCATGCAGATACTCGCATCACTGGCAGAGTATAACCGCAATCTTATCCTTGAAGGTTGTAAAGCTGGAATTGATGCAGCTAAGAAACGGGGTGTCAAGTTCGGGAGACAGGAAGGTACGAAGATGAAGAAACCGAAGAAAGAAGCGATAATACAGTTGTACAAGTCTGGAACCACAGTATCGAAAATAATGGAAATTACCGGTATCAAATCAAGGCAGACTGTATATAATTATTTAGCGGAAGAAAAAGTTCAACCTAACAGATTATAATAAAATGATATAAATCATGGAAGATAAAATATATATAACCGAAGATGAATTTATAGCCATAAAATTAGCAATGCGTAATTTACAGGATGATTTGGAATTCTCAGTGAAGGCACACCCAGATACTATCAAGAATATAATTTATCCTCATGGTCAGAAACAGATTCAAGATGTTTTTTCTATCATTGATAGAGTCGAGAAAGAACAAAAGGAAAAGGCTGAAGCTTTCAAGAAAAAAATGGAAGAGAGCAGTAAGAAAACTGCTGAATATTTAAAACGCACGGAAGAACAACTGAAAATAGCTGAAGAAAATCTTCGTAAAATAAATACTAATCTTGATAAGATAAGATCAGAATCCAAATTTTGATTATGTAACATAATCAAATTGAATTATTCCAATACTTCCTATTAAAAACATAATTATCAAATATAATACCATTACAATATGACAAAGCAAGATTTTATAAAGAAATTCCCCGATATAAAGGTACAGCAGTTTGAAACTGAAACTATACTCAGTAAACAGGAAATCATGGATATCGTAGAGCAGGCTACACAGTCTATGGATATGGGCCTTGTCTATTATGAACATTGTGGATGTAATATAACTGTTTTTACCTCAGACAAGATGAAAGCCGAACTTACCAAAATGGTACCAGGTTACAAGGTTACAGATCCGAATACAGGAGAAACTGGTACTGTCATATCTGAAAAATATATTGTTTGCGGCAATTACTGTGTAAGGGTGGAGTTCCCTTCTGGCACAGATGTCTATGACTGTGATTTCTTTGTAGAGTAATATTAAGAAACAAATTTTCAACAAAATGGAACAAGGAGAAATAATACTTTACCAACCGGATGAAACCGTCAAGCTGGAGGTACACATGGAAGATGAAACCGTCTGGCTTACACAGGCACAAATGGTTGAATTATTCTGTTCTACAAAACAGAATATAAGTTTACATATCAATAATATATTTAAAGAGAAAGAGTTAGTTAAAGATTCAGTTGTCAAGAAATCCTTGACAACTGCTTCAGATGGCAAAAAATACCAAACTAACTTTTATAATCTAGATGTCATTATCTCAGTAGGATATAGAGTTAAGAGTGTCAGGGGTACACAATTTCGACAGTGGGCGAACAGCGTACTTAAGGAATATCTGTTAAAAGGATATTCCATAAATCAACGTCTTTCTGAGCTGGAGAAAACTGTCGCCTTACATTCGGAAAAGATAGACTTCTTTGTCCGTACCTCACTGCCGCCAGTGGAAGGTATCTTCTTTGACGGACAGATATTTGATGCCTACAAGTTTGCAACGGATCTTATCAGATCTGCCAGGAAATCCCTTCTTCTGATAGATAACTATGTCGATGATTCTGTATTGCTTATGCTGAGCAAACGCAATCCGGGTGTGTCGGCCACTATCTATACACAGAAGATTACGGCACAGCTTCAGCTTGACCTTGACAAGCATAATGATCAGTACCCACCCATCAATATCAGAACCTACCGGAATAGTCATGACCGTTTCCTGATAGTTGACGATAAAGAGGTTTACCATATAGGAGCTTCTTTGAAGGATCTTGGCAAGAAATTGTTCGCTTTCTCGAAGTTGGAGATAGATCCCGGTCTTATAACTGACAAACTGTAAGAAAATATATAATGAAACCCACCGACACACCCAATACCCCAGATGGTAGCATCCCAACTCCAGGCAGCTACCCTCTCTACGAATACCCGGCATATACCTTCGACAGGAAATATGAGAATGACGAGTTCCAGAAAAAAGTGATTACCCTTGACAGCGGTTATCACCTGGTTCTGGCTCCTCCGGGATGCGGCAAGACGGATATCCTTGCCGAAAGGGTGGTTCGTGCCCTCTCATGCGGTGTGTCGCTGGATGACATGCTCTGCCTGACTTTCACTAACAGGGCGGCCAGAGGTATGTGCTCCAGAATACTCGAAAGACTTCAGGCTTCAGGAGAAATGAGTCTGTTTGTCGGAAACGTACACCGCTTCTGTTCGCATTACCTCTTTGACAACAACGTGGTGGCACGTGATACCACCGTCATTGACGAGCAGGAATCTTTGTCTATTATGGCTTCCATTTTCGGCTGGAAAGAAGGCTCCTATGCCAGCAATGGCTACAAGCGTGTCCTTACCAATACCATCAAGCTGCAGCACCTTGGCTATATGATTGCCAACGGATGCCCTAAGGAGTTCCTGATGCACACCGACCTGTTCCGCACCTTTGACTATAAGACGCTGTTCAAGCTGGTGTCCCTTGACTACACGATGGAGAACTTTGCCGGACTCTATACTGGTACTGTTTTTCCGAAAGTAGATACTTCCGGTCAGCCGTCAAAGTACTTGGATGACTGCCTCCAGCAGTTCAAGTTTGCAAGAAAATACCAACAGTACAAGGAAGAAAGGAACCTGGTTGACTTTGATGACCTGCTTATCCTGACTTATATCCACGCTTCACAGCATCAGGACAGGCTGAAGAAATATTCCTGGATTCAGATTGACGAGGTTCAGGACCTCTCCCCTTTCCAGTTCGGAATCATCGATCTGTTTACTGACCATTCTAAGGAAAACGTGACTCTTTATCTCGGAGACGAGCAGCAGGCAATCTTCTCATTCATAGGCGCAAAGCTCGCAACGCTTGAATGGTTGCGTGAACGCTGCGGTGAGAACATGCACCGCCTGTATTTCAACTACCGTTCCCCGAAATATCTCTTGGATGTCTTCAATACATACGCCAACATGGAGCTTGATGTTGACCCTCATTTCCTGCCTAAGACGAACAATCTTACTGAAGCCGGACAGGATTCTCTCTGCATCATGTCCGCTCCCGAAAAGGACGCTGAAGTTAGGCTTGTGGCTGAAAGTGTTGGTAATTTCTGTACCTTGTATCCTGCTGAAAGGGTGGCTGTTCTTGTGCCCTGGAATAAGGATGCCGACCAGATATCCAGTGTACTCTCCGACCGCAATATCCCACACTTCAAGATTTCCGGAACAGACCTTTTCACTACCCGACAGGCGCAGCTGCTTTTCGCCCATCTGCAGGTGGTGTACATGGATTCGAACATGATGGCATGGTCTAAGATTCTGACCGGGACAGGTATCTTCAATGAAGATGCCAAGGCACGCCGCTTCGTGAAGCATATCTGTGACAACTACCTGCTGCCGTCTGATTTTCTCAACTACACGCGCAGCTCATACATGCTGGAGCTTTACAGATGCTGCCAGGGCGAATACGTTATCTTTGATACGGAAACTACAGGCTTGAATATCTTTGAGGACGATATCGTGCAGATTGCGGCCATCAAGGTGAATGCCGGGAAGATCATCGACCGCTTCAACATCATCCTTCACACTGACAAGCCGATACCGGCCATGCTCGGAGGCATTGTAAACCCTCTTCTTCAGGAATATGAACGTGCGGAAAAGGTTGACCGTAAGACCGGTCTGTGTGCGTTTATGGATTTCGTGGGTGACTGTACCCTTATCGGTCAGAACGTGGAATATGACTGTTATATTCTTGACTACAATCTCCGTAGGGATTGCGGTGATTTCTCTTTCTTTACCGTTCATCCTCTGTATTTCGACACTCTCAGGGTGGCACGTATCATGGCTCCACGCTTGAAGTCCTACAAGCTCAAATCCCTGCTGGAGGTCTTCGGTCTCGAAGGTGAGAACTCACATCTTGCCGATGATGACGTCATCGCTACCTTGTCAGTGCTTGACCACTTCTTGGGTATCTTTGCTGCCAATATGCAGCAGCACATCGACTGCCTTCAGAACAACTCTGCCGTGGCCGAGCTGTTCCGCAGAGCCTATGCCGACATCTATCATGGTACACTCAGCCGTCTCTACCAGAGGTCGTTTGAAACTCCTCTGCTTGTTGACGAGCTGGAGCAACTGTACGGCACATTCATACAGAAGGAGTGGATAACAGCGAACCCGAAGATGCAGTACATCTTCAGCTTCCTCCGTAATGATGTAATCTTTCCGGAGAAGACACCGAGCCTGAAGGAGCAGCTTTCAGCCCACCTTCTTGATATAACTACCTATCGAGAGGCTGACCTGTGTGACAGCTCATGTATAACAGAAAAGGTGTTCGTCTCTACAGTCCACAAGGCAAAAGGCCTGGAGTTTGAGAACGTGATTATCTTCGAAGCTACCGATGGTGTCTATCCGTTCTTTGACAAGAAGACTCCGGAGGAAATCAGAGAATCCGCAAGGCAGTTCTATGTAGCCATGACAAGGGCAAAGAAACGCCTGCACATTACATACGCAGAATCCGTGTCCGGAATATCAAAATGGGGAAACCCTTACTCTATCGACAAGGAACCCACCCCATTCCTACACCACATAAAAAAATACTTCTAAAAACTGGAGTACAATAGATTCCCTAATGATAACATGTTATAACATAATTGTTTATTTAAAATCTATTCTAGTGTTTTCAGTTAGAATAATTACATTTTTACATGCTCGTGAAATCGCAACATAAAAATTTCGTTTATCAGAAAATAGATGTGCGTCTACAATAACAACTGTATCAAATTCCAAACCTTTTGTAAGTAATGTAGTTCCAAGGCATTTACCTTCTATTTTTTTCCCTATTTGTCTAATACGGTTTTTGTATTCTATCATATTCTCATAGATAGAATTCTTATTCAAAGTAGCATTTCTTATACATGTTGATAAGCTATGTAGTAGTTCAGGCCTTTTAGGACGTAAATGCAATTCTTTAGAGAAAAAATTTATTATGCATACAAAACTACTTAACGAACAATCATTTATGAATGTATTATAATACTTTTTTAGTTCTTCTGACAAACTACTATTCTTGCCCCGTTTATTTTTTATATAATTTCCTTTGGGCTCAATCCATTCCTTAAGTTCAGTTACATTGAAAGTAAATTTTGATAGGAGATCAAAGATTTTACTTAATTTTTTTCTTGAACGTGATATGGTCATTAATAGGTTATCTATATCTTTTGCAACAGAGTAAAATGATTTATCATCGATCGCTTCAAGTAAATAAAAAGAATACTCTATTCCCATTCGTTTTCTCATGTCTGCTCTATCAGTAATACCGCCTCTTAATCTACCTGATTTAGAATCCATGTAAGTAGGTGTTATTATAAGAATACTCTTGTCTTTAATATAATCAAGATATTTCTTTATTATAGAATAACATCCATTGTCTATAGGTTTATACTTATAAACAAAGAAATGAGCATCTTCATCTTGTGCAAGCCTAATAAACTCTTTTTCTGACAATAACTGTTCTCTAATATTAAGTATCTTTTCACCTAGTTTTTCACAATTTCCATCAAGCTTCCAACGCCATGGTTCGGTAAGAAAATCGAATCTCTCAAAACCCATCAAGTCCTTTTCGAAGTCAACTTTTTGACCTGCAAAAGAGAATATTCCTTGAAGTTCATCACCTAGTATATGTGTTGGCATTAAATCTGCAAGTCGCATTATCATATTATGCTGTTCTACGGTACAATCCTGATATTCATCTACAAATAAACCTTGATATGAATTTTTTATGATAGCTTGTACAGAAACTAATTTCAGTAAATCACTAGATTTTTGGATTATATAATCAAAATACTCTTTTGAATCTTGTGCTGGAATCTTATTTTGAGGAATATATGCTAGAACCAATTTCTGTGCAAATCCAGATATAGTTTCAATCTTATATTTATTATGAAATATACCCAGCTTTTGAAATTTAGATCTTAAAGAGTTAATTCCTGCATGTGTATGAGTTAGAATAAGTTGCACAGTATTGTCTGGACACATTTTAACACAATTCCCTATTGTATGTGTCTTACCATGACCTGCAGGTGCTATTAGTAAGCCTTTCTTTGCTGCAAGAAAATTAGTTAATGTCATTTCCTATCCACTTTAATATTTCCTCATATTCTTTCTTTAATGTACATTCAGCATCCATTTGGCTGAGATATTTTATTAGCGTTCTACCTAATTGTTCACCGTGATGTATATTTTTAAACCATGCTTGTTTGCTTTTTGCCTTTTCTCCTAATTTCTCTCTCCAGATTATTTGCATTTCTTCTGTTGCATTCTTTATTTCTTCTACACTTCCAAAACCATTTGAAACTATTATTTTCTGTTCTCCATGTTCTTGAATTGCATAATCCAGTAATTCACAAATTGCTTCCCATGGTAAATCATTAAATATTTGTTGTTCTATAGCTTTACCATTATCACATAATACGACTTTTATTCTATTGTTAATAGCTTCCTCCTTATCTTTATCTACAGCTCTATTGTCATCATCACAGAATACTAAACTATCATATCCCATAGAATTAAATATCTGTGCATAGTTATAGAATTGGTTACTACCACTGCCATCAATATGAACAATACCCTGTACAGCTAAACCATATCCTCTTTCCTCTTGCAAGTGATCATTTATAGCTCTTATTATTCCTTCTTCTGTAGCACCCTCACATGATATAACCCGCTTAGCAAAAAAAGCTGCTGGTTGAGAGCGTATAGTTCCTTGAAGTATTTCAGGGTATTTGCATAATTTATTTTCTCCTTTTCGCATTAAATATACAGATGAAATCTCAGGTTCTTTAATAACATCTTGTGAATGGGTAGTGATAAAAATTTGAGCTTTTTCGTTCTTAGATAAGAGACGTGCTAAATTTCGAGCTCTATCAGATTCTAATCCTTGTTCGATTTCATCGATAAGCATAATACCTCCATCGAAAACTAATCCTTTCTGTATGGCCATTGAAAGTAGGCGTTTTGATCCTTTCCCTTGTAAACGGTATGGTATATCATTACTATGCAATGTGATATTACTTTCCGTATATGCATTATCTTTATACTCTAACATAGTTTCTAGATTCGTAATTGTTAAACCAATGTTTTGAGCAGCCTTTTTTACATTTAAAGTAACATCGTCAAATTCTTTGAATGTTTTGGCTTCTTTTATAGCTTCATAGGAATTTCTCACTACTTCAATCATCTTTTTATCGATCACCGTTTTATCTTTAAGTTCTTGTCGTAGTAACGCATAAAGAGGTGATCCTTTTGAATATGCAAAATGATTATCAATGTAATCAGATACCATAAACATATTAAGTTTAGCTCTGTCTGAAGCCGGTATTGCTATATCTCCTATGTCACGGCCACTACATACTTCCCATTTGGGTTCAAGGGTTGAATCTATAGTTAATCTAATGCGTAAAACTATTTTCTCTTGATCTGCGTTCGGGTCATCTATTTCTGATGTTACTTTATCTCCATCCAATAAATTTATATATTGTCCGTATTTTTGAATGCTTGTCAACTCGTTAGGCAAATCTCCAACGACTGCCTCTATAATAATCTTTTTAGTTATATCTGCTTCATAAAAGTCTAAATCTGAAATACTTATATTCCAATTTGGGCATAAGACATAGGAAATAGCCTTTAATATGGTTGTTTTTCCAGAATCACCTCTTCCGATCAGACAAATAAAGGGTTTCATATGAAAAACCTGATTAAAGTTCTTTATACCCCTAAAGTTTTCAATCTGTAGTGAATGTATACGAGACATATAATTATATTTTCTTTATTTGAGTAAGTATTACTTTGCTAGTAAATTCAAAAATTCCTCTGGCAATTTTTCTTTATTATCTTTTTCTAAGTGCTTATATTTATAATATAACTTTGGGAATGTTTTTTCTTTCAAGTCAAGTTTGGGTTGATTATGTATTAGCTTGATGAAATTTTCTATATACTCCAGGTTGTATGAACTGGTATTCTTCATTATCCAATCTGCATACTTTAGTGCATATTCTTTATTAGTCCTGTAGTTTACAGCTAATTGATGCATGTTTTCTTCAATCATGTTATGTAGTTTCCAGTTCTTGTTACGAGGCAAGTCAGGTAGTGTTACCTTTTCTACCTCCTTTAATATATAGTCATTAGAAGATTCGGACCATGTTATTATGAATAATCTTAAATTTGACTGAACTCGAAGAATTTCCTGCGAGAGCCATCTTCTAATGTCATTATAGTATATTGTATAACCATAGTCGTTTTTACCTGTATATTTCCCCCACAAAAATTCATTGTTGCAGTGCTTCTCTACTGATGTTAAGTTAGCATTTTGAAATTCTATAATACCAAGAGGCTCAAAATTATCATTAGATACAAAACAGTCTATATTTGTTGGCCACGCACAACCAGCTTTTCTTAATTCTTTGTCAAACTCCGGTAAATCCTGCTTCTCCCTGAATGATTTAGAAGAGTTCCATCCTTTTATTTCAGCTATCCATCTAGAAAATTGTTCATAGCTGTTAAAGGTATTGATTAACTTACAATCATTAATATCCTTTATACAATAAGTCCATACATGCTTATTTTCAGCACAATACAACACATAAGTTAGTGAACAATTAAAGGCTTTAGCGAAGTTTATTTTGCGCTTTAGTGAATCTATACCTTCTAGGTTTATAATATCTTGAAGAACCTCATTTTCACTTGATATTTCTCCTATGAAATCCACACGAGCTCTTTCCATTAAATGAGTTACGACATTGTTATTGTTTTCATTACATCCTTCTATGGATTCAAAAAACAGCCCTGTCTTCTCTATCAGTATTTTTTTTGCCCAATTTGCTTCATCACTTCTTTCGGAAGTTTCTTTTCTATAATTCTTAAATGCCATATAAAATAATGTTTTAATCCAACTTGAAGTATATTTCACCAGCTGCAATTTATAAACAGCAGCTGGTGTATATTTCCTTACTAACTAATAGTGTCCATAACATCCAGTAGTTCTTTATAACTGCTGACTTCGTGATAACGAACTCCATCAGTTGATATTTCATTGAAGAGTTTTGTAGCGCACTTTATCTTTGCTTCTTCAATTTTCCTAAATTGCAATGACTCCATAGTTCCTTTTGTTTCTGCAATAAAGAATATATGTTTTACCGTTCCTTTTTTGAAAGCAATAGCCCAGTCTGGTGAGTAATTGCCTACGGGTGTTGGTATATGAAATCCTTTTGGAAGTTTAGCATAAACTTCAACCTCTTCTGCAGCTTCAAGGCTCTTGCAGAACTTCCTTTCTATACTATCTTCCGCAGTCCCATCTGTGAATACATAGTCAGTGATGTGGCGCTTAGCTAGAATTGCCTTGTCATAGCCAGAACTATGTTTCTCAGCTGTAAAAATAGAACTGTCAAACTCTCCCTCAATACGATTATATGAGATATGATCAACGATCATAGTTGCCTTTTGAGCTTTAATTAAATTGATAACCTTTGTAATAAACTCTTCAGGATTAATAGCAAACATCTTCTTTTTCTCAAATGACAATTGGGCCAAAATGCGGCTAGTTGTCTTTCGCGTCAGAATAGCTCCTCTTGCTATATCTCCAACCAAGTCATAAGATGTTGTACAGGCATGGGCATTACGTAAGTTCTGTGTTTTTGAGGAGGTATTACCAAATGTACTGCCACTCTTAATCTGAGATTGAGAGATTTCATCATTTTGCTGACCAATGGTAATACTGTAACGTACTTGTGCTACATGTAGGTTTTGATTAATTGAATTTACTGAGTTGTTAATCAACTCATCACTATCAAAGCTTACAGTATAAGCATACTTATGATTTATCTTTTTCCACAATTCCTGAAATTCTTTCTTATAGAAATTTTCATTCAAAGGATTTTCATTAACTATGGTTTCATGCCCATCCTCAATCATATCATCCAGTGCATGTTCATCAAAAATAGACTGGATAAGTTTGTGAATAGGCTCGGAAATATCACGAAGTTTTTTGGGTAGTTGTTCCAATGTTCCATTTTCCACATCCTTATGATAGTTTTCAGTAATACTCCCTTTCGAGTCAATATAATCATTATCTACTAGATACGAAATAATGCTTGCTGCCTGCTGGTCGTCAATTGTTATTGTCATATCTCCTACCTTTAATGTCTTTCCGCGGAAATAATCAGTAGTAGCCTTTGTAGGACGATCGTAAAGGACTTCTTTTGTTTCCTTCTGAAGATCATTTACAAATGTTGCATAACTCTCACTTGCTATAACTGTAAGTTTATTAATAACATGTACGAGATCTTCGCCTACAGTCTGTGCATCCATACGTGTACCTGAACTATTTACAGCAAGACGTAAACCACGACCTACTTCTTGTCGTTTAGCAGTTGTACTATCCGAGTGTTTTAACGTACAAATTTGAAATACGTTAGGATTATCCCAACCTTCGCGTAATGCGGAATGAGAGAATATGAAACGTGTAGGCTCATCAAAGCTTAATAATCGTTCTTTATTTTTCAAAATCAAATCATACGCCGAAATATCGTCAGATATATCGGATCCTTTCTTTATTTCACTATTAATGCTATGACCTTTCTTATCGATACTGAAATATCCCCTATGAATCTGCGATGTCTCAAAACGGCGCAAATACTTTTGGTATTCATCTCGATATGCATCTTCACCGGAATTTCCAAACAAACTAAGACGTTCATTAAGAATTGCATTGTATTCTTCTTCAAAAATTTTCCCATATTCGCCGAGAAGTTCTTCTCCTTCTTCATCGTATTGGCGATACATAGAGACTTGGTCAATGAAGAACAATGACAATGTCTTTATCCCTTGACGAAATAAAGCTTCTTCTTTATCAAAGTGAGATTGTATTGTTTCACGAATTTGGATTCTACGCATATCCTTTTCAGAAATGTCTCCTACCACTTCTCCAGCTTTCATGACCTCACCATTAATAAACTCAATGGAGCTATTATCAGGATCAATACGATTTATTGTATATCCATTCTTGTACTGTTGTAACTCATTAGATGCATAATATAAACTATCACCCTCCCCAAGTTCCTTAGTTTTTCTTACGACACCATTTGCTTGTCGAACCTCAATTTCAAGTCTAGCCATAGGTGGTCTTGAACTCGATACAACTATCTTTTCAAAGAAGATATATCTGTCAGTTCCTCGTAAATTATGTATTTCAAAACCCTTTACCTGGATTTTCTTAACTAGTTTCTTGTTATAGGCATCTAACGCATCCAGCACATACACCTCATTATGATGGTTCTTATGAGTAGCTGAGTAGTTTATTGTGAAAAGAGGGTTAAAGTTCCTAATACCAGTTTGTGTAGCAGCACCACCCATTTTTTGAGGTTCATCCAAGATAACTATAGGACGATTTACCTTTATAACATCAATAGGACGACGACTATTGAAATCGTCACGTTTAGAATATATTATACGACTTTCCTTATTCTTTGCCCCTTGCTTCATTGATGTTGCAAATGCCTGAGTATTAATAATCATTACATTTATACCAGCATCACTAGAAAATACATCAAGTTTATTCAAGTCACTGCTATTGTATATGAAGAATCGAGCTTTCTTACCATAATGCTCCATAAAATGCTCTACGGTCATTTCCATTGACTTCTTCACACCTTCTCGAATAGCGATGCTTGGTACTACAACTATAAACTTACTCCATCCATATTGTTTATTAAGTTCAAACATTGTCTTAACGTAGACGTAAGTTTTACCTGTACCAGTTTCCATCTCAACATCCAAATCTACACGTCCTACGTCTGTTGACAATTTCGAGGATTTATGAATATTATGTAATGCTTGAACTGAGTTTATATTCTCCAACAATTGCTGATCAGACAGTATTATATTCGCATTTCGAAAACCGGCTGAATTGATTTGCTCTTCCGCATCTTCTGCATCAATACTATCTCCCATATTTAAGAAATGTAGTTGGAGTGCTTTTACTTCTTCCTTTGTAGCATTTTTTGGTTTCTTACCAAGGTCACGAGTATATTGTGTGTACTCACTCGTCTCGTCAAACTTTGGTTGACCAGCAAATACGCTTACAATACTATCTACGGCATCTGTTTGGTATGATTGTATCTTAAAATTAAATTTCATTCCCTTCATGACCTAATACACTTTTAAATGAGTATCTGGACTATATGCTTTGAACAACTGATCAAAATTAACAGCAACACTATCGCTAGCCATTGAACTATCACGCATTACAAAATAGTATGGCTTCTTTTGTGCAATGGTTGATATAATCTCATCGTCTACTCCATTTTCAAAACATGCCATCAGATAACCTTCAGCTATAGAATATACAGTCTTACCACATATATTTTGTTTCTCAATTTTGCTTGAAAGAGGACAGTCTAATTCCAACATTGCCTGGAAAAGTAAATCTTCTGCGTCTCTGTCAGGTTTTACGTTGTCAACTGTTGCATCAAAGAGATCATTCAATACATAATCATTCGGTGTATACCAAACTTGTTGCATATTACTCGAATCAAGTTTCAATACACGGAATCCTTCGTCAAATGGAGCATCAGGATAAGTTTCTTTTATCATCTTTGCGGCTTGCCGAATGCGCTCTTTACCTATTTCACAGATATTTTTGAATCCGGCCTTTGCTGCCTCACTTTTTGGTTCAGTAGGTTCTTGAAGCTGAACCATTATATACTTTTTATGAGTTCTGTTTTTGGCATTTATTTCCATCACGGCGTGAGCTGTTGTCGCAGAACCTGAGAAAAAATCAACAATAATGCAATCGTCGTCTTGAGCTGCAAAACCTATTATTCTACTTAATAACAATACTGATTTTGGATTATCAAAGATTTTTTTCCCTCCAAGCAATTGTTCAAGTTGTTTTGTAGAAGCACGGCCATCTTCGTAATAGATACTCTTGAATTGCTCTTTTACGGTTTCAATTCGCTTCTTTACATGTGGCTGCGTTGTTTCATCCTTACCCCACTCTATATCACCAACCTTATCATAATCCCAGAATGTTTTTTCTGTCCAACGCCAACCAAATGCAGGTTTAGCACAAGGCCTTCCTGTTACTGGGTGAATGATGTCGAATGTATAGCCTCCTGGCTTTGTATTAGACGAATTTGTGGAATTACTATATACCCCTCGTTCATCGACATTATTGTAATGTGTTACTCCTTTTAGTTCAGCCTCGTTTGCCTTGATCCACTTCCTAAGTTCTTTTTGCTGCTCTACTATATCACTTACCTTATTCTTGATTAATTTATATTGTAGGTTAATCTTCTCTGCTTTATCTGATTCAATTAACCATGGTGTAAGAGCATTCACATTTTTTGCATAACATAAAATATACTCATGCTCTGTAGAAATCTGACGAGGGTTGTTATCTGTTGCTGATTGCCAGATAATCTCTCCTACGAAATTTGCATCACCATAAAGTTCATTGCATATTTTTTTCAGATTCTCAACCTCATTCTGATCAATGCTAATAAATATAACTCCATCATTAGTAAGAAGGTTACGAGAAATCTTCAAGCGAGAATACATCATGTTAAGCCAATCGGTATGAAAACGCCCATTAGACTCCATATTAGGTGTTAGTATGTTTCCTTCCTCATCATATTGACCAGAACGTGCCATATATTCAGCTGTAGACTGTGAAAATTTATCCGGATAAACAAACTCCTTGCCTGTGTTGTAAGGCGGATCAATGTAAATGAGTTTAACCTTATTCAGATAGTTTTCTTGAAGTAGCTTTAACACTTCAAGATTATCGCCTTCTATATATAAGTTTTCTGTATTATTAAAATTTACACTTTCTTCACGGCATGGACGCAGAGTATTTGTACTTGGTGCATTTGCTGCTAGAATAGCTTTGCGTTTGTCAGGCCAAGTAAACTGATAGCGTTCATCACGACCCTCAACAACTTTTACAGATATTTCTTGCATTAGCATATCTTTATCTATGGCACGTACAACTTCACCATTCTCATCTATCGTTTCTGTAACGATATTTGGGAATAGTTCGACAAGCTTGTGAAAATTCTTATCTGCCATGTTTGAGGTTTGAAATTTAAGTCTATCCATATTATTGTAATTCTTTTTTTAATTTCAATATTTGTTGATGAAGTTCAAACTTTTTTCTCTGTTGTACTTCTTTTCTCGCCTTGGTTTCTAGTGTAGTAATTTTTTTCTTCAAATCTTCTTCATGCTCAGCCTTTGCCTTTTGCTCTTTGTATTCTTCTTCCGAATGGATATCCATGTTAGCAATCTGACTGAGAAAATTACTATATATTACATCCATTGATTGTCCATTAATGTTAAGAATATTCTGGGCGAGGTCAATATCTCGTAGGATTTCGGCCTTTCCACAATTCCATTTGACCTCACCTTTAACAATAACACGCTCTTTATGATGCATTATCAAGTCTGTGTGTTTTCCATACTTAATTACAAAAAGCGTATGGCGTGGTAAGAGTCCATCCATTGTACATAAAGGGTTAATACTATAAGTGTCTTCCTTCATTGTACAAACAAATACATCAATTTCATGAACGTTTTCTCCATCCTCTACATTAAGTGTTTCTTTGGATAATTTATATAACCAAGTTATTGCTTCAAACTCTCGTGTGAGAAACCCTTTAAGAGTAGATTTCTGTTCCACGCTGGCACGTCCAAAGAATGCATTCTTCGGAACATTTTTATCTACAATAGTTGATGGCGGGAAATGTAGTACGTTATCCATTTTTTATATAAAATGTTTATTTACTCAAACTTCAGCAAGTCAGCAGATGACTTAAGAATTGTTTTTTGAGCAAGGAATATTGACTCTATCATAAATTCACTTATTGAGGGATGATAATCATACCCCTCGCTTTCTGTTGTGTTGTATAGAGATTCAACCTCTATAAAACTTGCTACTGTCTCTATTCGCATCATATAAGTACGCTCCAGTCGTTTTAGTTTCTCTATGTTTGACTCATCGATAACATAATTTGTACGAGCTGTTACAGTAAAACCTTTTTTAGGCCTTGCATAATCAGTGCATCCTCCACCTGCAGAATATGTAAGAATACAATAATTCTTATTCTTATCAAAAAGAACAAGTCGCTTATCTATAGGGATACTTAGTTGAATATTCTTTCCTGATATGTTTATCTTGAATACATATCTAGTCGTCAGTTTATTATTTGTTGCCACCAATTGTATCTCAAAAGCAATGATGCCGTGATCTTTCGTTTGCATAAGATAGCAATTGGGGGAAATGGTTACTTGTCTATCACCATTGGATAGATATGTGTCTTTTGTCACAATTACACTCATAATATTTCTTTAATTTATTTGATTACTAAAAAAGTTATTAATTCAAAATCATCCAACCCCTTAACTTCACCAACCAACGCTGTAGTGTTGCCTTCTGAAAACAAACTATCAATGTCATTTTCCTCTTTAACAGATATTATACTATTAATAGCATTATGCAGAAGTTGGCTATATTTACTCATATTTCTGCCATTTTTTGTTTCCTTGTTGAATAAATTGCATAGCTCCATATCTGGTTGCGCCTGTTCTTTACAAACATGTCGCATTATATCCAACAGCTTTTTAGGTGAAAGATGATCACATATTACTTCACCATCAGTATCTATGTAAACCATATAAAAAGGATGAAGAAGGTTACTTTTGTCAATATTTACACCATTATTCTTGTTCTTTAAAATATAAATAACTCCAGGCTTTGCTAATTCTGTATGGCCAACAACGGTGTTCATACCAAATGGAGTCAGGTCTAGATTTGGATGCTCCTTGACATAAGAGAGCAAATCAAGCCGGAATTCATTCAAACCTAAGTCCATAATATTTACTCCTGTATCCATATCTTCAATATCTACAACTTCATTCTGCAGCTTCTTCAGCTGGTTGCGGCGATATTCCAAATCGCCTTTTTCGTTAGCTGACAGTAGGTTGTCATCACCTGTGCTGGTTATTACCGTTGCCTTCATCCTGCTTTCTACACGACCTTTCAGCTTAATATAATCATCCAGTTCCATATCTGGCCAATAATTAACCAACTGAATTACATCGTTTTTACTCCCTATACGATCTATTCGACCGAAACGCTGTATGATACGAACAGGGTTCCAGTGTATATCGTAGTTGATTAGATAATCACAGTCCTGTAGGTTCTGTCCCTCACTGATACAGTCGGTTGCAATCAGTACATTTATTTCCCTTGTGTCATTCGGGTATATAGCTTCACGGTCTTTGGATATAGGAGAAAAGTAAGTCAGTATATCATTGAATGTACACTTCAACTTCGGCAAAGTACATTTACCCTCTGTACTACCGGTTATCAGAGCCGTATGCAATCCGCATTCGTTCAGAATCCTATTGGAAAGCTGCTCATAAAGATAATTGGCTGTATCAGCAAATGCTGTAAATATCAGCACTTTCTTATTATTGCCGTTTATGGGATGCTCAAACTTGTTTTTCAAGTCTGATACAAGTTGTTGCAGCTTAGTATCATACTCTGGTGTTATATTCTTCAGCATAAGTATAAGCCGCTCCAGTACTTCCAAATCCGACCTCAAATCGCATCTCCAGCTTACATAATCCATATCCCGAAGATTAATTTTTGATTTACGACCTACAAATGGATCATTTTCATTATCTTCGGTATCAAAATCCTCTGATATTTCACTTACATCCATTATGCCTACACCGCTTTCCTGGTATTTATCTATGGCTGTAATGGAGTCTTTTATAAAATCATGAATTCTAATCAAGGTTAAACGGAAAGAGTTCACACTACTTTCCAGGCGCTTCAGTAAATTGATAGCCATTAATTTTCGAATACCTTTTTCTCTACCATCTACTGTTAGCCCTTCGCCCTTGTAATCAATACCATAATTATCTTTCTCACTCTCAAAAATAAAGAGAGAAGGTGTATATATGGAAAGATTCAATCGATCAAGCTGTTCAGCAATATCACGGAATGAAATTGCGGTATTTAAATCCGTTAATTTTGGTCTGCGTGATAATGGGGCAAGACGCTTTGGAAATTTCCCTACATCATTAGTATTGTAATACTTGATGATATGACTGCGGCTTCTGGCTATGGTTACGGCATCAAGTAACTGAAAGAAATCATAACTCAATGAATCCACCAGTTTCTCGCTTGTTCTCTTGTCTGGAGACATTTTAGACCACTTAGAATATATAGTCTGGGCTTCTCTGAATATATTATCTATGCTTTTGTCACTGTCAAGTAGGTTGTCGATATTCTCTGCCTTGCCTTCATATGCCAATTGAAGCTGATTTTTTAAATCAATGAATCGGTTGTTGACAGGTGTAGCAGAAAGCATAAGAACCTTTGTCTTTACTCCGCTACGTATGACTTTATTCATCAAGCGGGCGTAACGATTTTCCTTGAAGTCTTCTTCTTCATCATCATTATCGAATTTACCTCCATTGCGGAAATTATGGCTCTCATCTATTACAATTAAATCATAGTTACCCCAGTTTACCCTTTCCAAATCAAGACCGTTACTTATACCTTTATCTCTTGAGAGGTCGGAATGAAATAATATGTCGTAACGTAAACGGTCAGCCAATACAGGGTTGTTCTTATAGTTAGAACGAAATGTCTGCCAGTTATCATTCAACTTCTTGGGACAAAGAACCAATACATTTCGGTTTCGGTTTTCGTAATACTTGATAACCGAAAGAGCTGTAAATGTTTTTCCCAGACCCACACTATCAGCAAGAATACATCCATTGTATTTTTCCAGTTTGTTTATGATTGCCAACGATGCATCACGCTGGAAATTATACAGTTTATTCCAAATTACACTACTTTTGAAACCAGAAGCTTCATTAGGCAACACATCCTCGCTGATGTCTTCCAGGAACTCATTGAAGATATTATACAATGTAATAAAATAGATAAAAGCCGGAGCATTTTCTTTATAAACAGTTTCGATATTTTCTATTACATTGTCTGTTACATCTTGGAATTTCTCCTTGTCCTTCCAAAGCTCTTCAAAGTTCTTCAGAAACATATCAGTTGAACTATGTCCAGGCATTCCTACGACCATCGGACAGATATTGTTCCCTCTATCAAGCCCGAGTTCGGTAGTGGTAAACTCATTGAAAGGCATATAGGTATATGTTTCTTCACCTTCCCTTATATTGAGGAAGGTATTCATAGAACCGTGAGTTATATTTGTCTTGAAACGTACTTTTCTTCGTATCCAGTCCGCACATTCTCTTGCTATCGCTCGCTGTGTAAGCTGGTTTCGAAGCCTTATTTCAAAATCAGAACCAAAAAGACTTCTTTCTCTATTCAATTTAGGTATATAAAACTCTCTTTTTTGTTTCTCAGTCTTATCTGTATAGAATGTCGGAGAAGTAAAAATAAAGTTTACATAATCTACCTTCTCCAATTCTTCTTTCAATGCTTCGTATGCATATATAGAAAAACTGGCTGCAGCTATAGAGATTTGATTATTGCCCGAAGACAATACTTGTTTTAAATCATCTATGACACGTTCTGTTATATTGTTAAATTGCTTAGGTGTCCTCATATATATTTATCACACAATGTTGACTGTTTCTGAATATAACAGAAGCAGTTGTTTCTTACTTTTACCTTATTTCAAATTTATACTCAGTTCTTAAAACAAGCAAGAGGGATTACATATACCCCATCCTCTCTCTTATATGCCATTTCTCCGCCTGTCATAACTATCATCAGATCTGGTTCTCTCAAAGGCATCTGCTTTTCCTGCTCGTTCTTTTCTTTTATGAGCCTTTTTATTTCCAACAGATGCTTTGCTCCGTCATCTATCTCACGGCTTCCGAGTTTGCACTCTATCAGGGCATATCGGCCATCTTCCAGATGAAGAACAATATCCGCTTCAAGTCCATATCTGTCATTATAGTAAGAAACCCTGCCACCCAAACTTTGTGAGTAAACCTTTAGGTCACGTATACACATACACTCAAAAATAAAACCGAATGTTCTCAAATCAAGTTCAAGCATTTGTGGCGAGGCTCCTAATGCTGCAACAGCTATAGAAGGATCCGTAAAACATCTTTTCTTACTACTCCTAATAGCACTTGCAGAACGTATTGCAGGACACCAGGCTTCTATATCTTCTATAACAAAGAGTCTCTCTAAAGCACTCACATATTCATCAAATGTCTTCATTGCAGTTCCTTCCATCTCAACAGAAACATCTGCAAGCATTTTAGTTTTCTGTATCAAAGTACAAACATTACGACCGTATGAACGTAAGATAAGCCTTGCTAGTGTAGGATTTCTCTGAATGTTATCTATTCTTGATATATCCTCATTGCAGACAACATTTATATAATCCTTAGCTATTAATAACTGAGCCTTTTCACTCTGAGCTGTCAAAGATTCTGGCCACCCACCACGACAAGCTGCGATAATCAGTTTCTCAATAGACATCGGTGATATTACTCCATCTATTTCAAGTTCCTTGTTGTCAAACAACTCTTTAATGGAAATCTCACCATTAGACTCTCCAGACTCATACAAACTCATAGGGTACATAGTCATGGTAGATATTCTTCCCGTTCCAGAGTGAAGCCTTTGAAATTCCTCTCCCTCCTTCTTTTTTTCATCTATGACTGTCGAACCGGTTAGTATAAACTGACCTTTTGCTCTCCTTTCATCAACGGCCATACGTACAGCATCCCAAAGGACTGGAGCGTCTTGCCATTCATCGATAAGTCTTGGTGTTTCTCCTTTAAGAAGCAATGAAGGTTTAGTCCTTGCCGTAGCCAGATATCCGGCTCGTCTGTCTGGATCTTGTAATTTTATATAGCTTTTTGAGTGTTCCATTGCGGTAGTTGTTTTACCACACCACTTAGGACCTTTTATCTGTACAGCTCCGAAAGCTTCCAGACGCAAGGTTAACTCATCATCTACGATTCTTCTCCGATAATCTGTCATATTATATTTACATTTTCCACAAAAATACATTAATTTAAGGACTTAACAAAGCTAACTCGCGATTTTGTGGGATTTTAGGTGGTGATTTTGTGGGATTTTAACTCGTGTTTTTGCGGAGTGGTATTGATTGTTGTATTCAATTATACATAAAGCGGAGCTATAGAGAACTACAACTCCGCTTTCGCATTTATTATTTCAATAAACTGTTTATATTCAAATATTGAACGAACGAATCAAGCATAGCTTTATATCTTTGATTAATGTCATTTTCTGTAAAGTCATTCATCTTAGATATTTCCTTAAGTTCAATGATATTGGTTCCTTCTTTAACTCCTCTTACAGTCTCAAAACCATTATAATACTTGATCTTATCCTCAAAACGATAATCTGAAGCCCTTATGTTTATCCGCTTTTCCAATAAAACTTTATTTCCTAAAGATTCTACTACCTCTTTTTTTGATAGTGACTTCTCTTTCTCATATCTGTTCCTTGCATAGATATGTTCTATCTCAAATACTGTTTCAAGTGACAAAAGTTTTTGGTTCATGTTGTTGAAGGCATACCAGGTAATCATAGATTTCGTTAATGGTCTTCCGTTCAAGAATTGATAATTACCAAATACACTTCTGAACTGTACTTCATCAAACCTGTATTCTTCAAAAGTTACTTCTTTACCCTCTACTATGTTTACCATTTCTGCATACACAGGTGTACGTAGTGCATTTACTCCTGGATTTGTCAAAGCATATGCCCAAACAAAAGCTGTGGTTCGGTTCAAGAAATCATAGAATTTCTGGTCATCAAGCATCGCATTTTCATCCTTATTTCTCATGAAATATACAGACGTGAAATATGTCCACATACCGTTTGGTGCATAGTTCAGTACGAAGAGGAGTCTTAGAACTCTTTCAGAAAAGCGTTCCTTATTCTGGTTAGATATATCATTCCAGAATGCTGCCAACTGCTTAAGATTCTCAAATGTTTTTTCCGAATGTAATATCTTATAGTTATCTCTCTCGTAGAACTTTCTTAACGCCTCTGTCGTTGAACTTTTTATACCTCTAATTGCACGTTCATAATACATATACCTTGTGAATAGTTCATCCATCGGAGTACCGTATATAGGCTTAAAGATTTTCTCTGTAAGTTCTTCAAGTTCTTTCCAATCATTGATAAACTCGTTCTTCTTTCCTTCTTTTGTATAATATTTATAGAATTGTGCCTTAAAAATATCTGCATCTGAAAGAGGTTTACCTCTGTCATTAAGTGTAGAGAATATTCTCAATGCTGTATCTTGTGATTCAGCCTCTATAGGCAATAGAATACAGTTATTTAAAATTCTTGTTGGGAGATATGCAAAATAACTTGGGTATCCTTTAAGAAACTCCTCTATCTTCTTTTGAAAGAATCTGTAGTTATCGGCATACTTACTCTTTTGACCGGCATCAACTTTCCCAGTTCTAAGGATGGTCAGGAACTCATTCTTGTCATTGTCTGTTGCTACCTGTGAATCAATCTTTAACACATTCATGTCTGGGCTTCCGAATTCATCAGTTTTCCAGATACATTTTGCTATATTCTCTCTTGTCTTTATAGACTGTGCATCCTGCATATTATCAAACATACTATAGAATGCCCTGAGCAGAAGCATCAGTGTTGTAAGTCTTTGCTGACCGTCAATAACCTCCATTTTCTCTTCTTCATTCTTGAATGTTACTATTGGGCCTAGAAAATACTCATCTTTACTACTGTCAAACTTTGAGTAATCATTATCTGGGAATGCAAATCCAAAGATATCATCCCACAGTGTTTGACATTCTTTATCTTCCCATGCGTATGGTCTTTGATAATCTGGTATTAAAAAATCCGCTTTATTATTCTGAAATAAGTCTTTTACTGATTTCTGATCTACATTTAATTTCGACATACTAATTTATATTTTATTATTTTGATTCCGTCACAAATTCAAACCGCTTTCCCAAACTCCAAGTATCTCCCCCTGAACCTCTCATAAACCTGAGCATAATACTCCGGCAGATACTGTATCATCGCATCCACAAAGTCCTCCAGGGTAACAGCACTCAGCTTGTAGGCATACTCCGGCTTCAGGTACTCCGTAACCGACTTGATTTCCTCTTCGGTTGACGGATGCTCCTTTGGTGAAAGTACCACAGAATACGAATCATTCAGCCCTTCGACCATCCTGTACCGCTCTGTAAGCAAAAGGTTTCTGTAAATCTGCGTAAGTTTTACTTTACCTCCCATCAGAAGCTCCTCAAAGTCCGCGCTGAACAGACCGGTATCAACGAGCTTCTGTTTATGCTCCTCACACCGGCTGGCCTCGTTCACTCCGAGCACATCCGTGTATTTCGTCTCAATGGCGATGATATGCTTGCCTCCCTTGTTGTCCACGAACTTGATATACGCATCCATGGCAGACTTGTCATTCGTGTAGTTCTCAATGGGTGTCGGTATAAACTCCAGACCGATTTCCGTCACCTCAAATACCGGGAAGTTTCTGAGGACCGACCTCACGGCAAGTGTAACCATTGCCGGATCCTGCTTTAACAGCAACATCAGGGGATGGAACAGGTTGAATGCCATCGGCTGGCTCGAAAGAAGGTTGTTGAACAGCCGGAACTCCTCTATCGTCTCATTTTCCCTTTTGTTGGCCACTCTTTCCTTGGCATACTCGAAAGTCTCCTTCATCAGGAAGTTCTTTCCGGACACCTCACCCCCACTTATCATGTTTCCATATTTCCGTTTGGAGGCTCTTGTAGGTCCGAATCCTTCCTCTTCACCTATCTCCACTCTGTACATGGACTGGAGGAGCCTTGCTTTCCTGATGAAAGCATTATCACTTCCACACTGGTTTCCATATATATTATCCATTATTTTTCTATTTATTTGTGTAGTCCTCATTAATCATATTCTTTTTAAAGAAATTATGATATAACGTATTTCCATTATTTATAATTACTATATTTTGCTTTGATCTCGTTATAGCCGTATATATTACTTCTGGTTTATTTAGTGAACTATTTATTGTATAACCGTTACCATCACCCTCAGGTTGTAATAATATAATTACATTTGCAGCGTCCCATCCCTGGAAACTATGAATTGTTGAGAATTTTAACCCTCTATCCATCATAGTGAATTTCAACTTTTTTACTGTGTCATCCTTTAATTTATTTTTTTCATCTATTGGTATAAAAGTTGTTATGGTTGGCTCATTTGTTGTTTTCCGATAGCTGTATTCTATGTCTTTTAGGATAATAGAATTTTGGCCTAAGATTACAGTCTCATTGACATCAAAGCCTTCAATTCTTAATATACTAGATATAATTTGCACCAACTTATTTGTATTTATTCCTGAATTGTTATACATGTACTTTAAACAAGTAAACATACCATCTTGGAGCAATTCTGCTTTTTCAAAATTGTCAGCATTTATAAAGCCAAAATCATTTTGAAATTTCTTGGCTAAACTTGTCAATTGGTTGTTTGCAAATCTGTGGCATTTACTTAATTGTCGATTCCATTCTCCTCCAATAACTCCTATACGAATATCTCCATTCGAATCAATTTCTCTATTATATATATTCTGTTTAGGGTCTCCGAAAACAACAAATTCGCCATTTTCATTCAGGAATTTATTATAAAGAATTTGAAGCCACTCACTTTTATAACTTTGAACTTCATCTATAAATATGGCATCAAAATGATCTATTTCATTCTCTTTACCATCAAAAAAGTATGTATCATCAAATGAATTAAAATATACATGTTTTCCAATAGTTTGAGCCTGTTCCTTAAAAAAATGGTGATAGTGACTAATATGTAGCTTGTTCCAATAGAAATCTGCTCTTACTTCATTGATGCGATATCGTAAATAGTTGGATAAAGTTTTATTGTATGTCAAAATAAGTATATTACCACCAGTTCTAATTTGAGCGTTTACAGCCCTAGTTGCAAGAACTTGAGTTTTACCAGCCCCTGCAACACCGCTAATTTTTTGTTTCCTTTTAGCTATACTTTGTGAAAGATTCCTTTGTATCGTAGTTAAATTTATAGATTTACCTTGTCTGTAAGAATGCCATTTGGGTGTTAATTCTTTTAATATACTATAAAACAACTGCTTATCGAAAGACTCACGCTCTTGATTTAAATTCAACCAATTTAATGCAGACATCATTCTTGTTTTATTATTTATGACATCCTTACCTAACAAAGAAATAAATTTAGTATCTTCTTTTTCAAATATTTCTTTTATCTCCTCAGTCGTATTTTCTGTAAAAAAAATAGCAGTTTTTACCAATGAATAATTCTTCTTATCCTCTTCTGCTTTCTTGAATAATAATTCATTTTGTCTAAAAAAATCAAGACGTGTTTCTACGATGTCTTTTATAAATATATTATTTTCGTCCTCAATTGGATTAATATCATTCTCTTCGTTAACATCATCAAACACATCTGATTTTGTTAAAAATCTATTGCAGATGTTTATTATCAATATCCCTTTCTTCTCACATATCAATACCAAGTCTGCTTTCTTTCCATATATTTTTTGTTTTATGAGAATAATGTCATTGGGTGAAATCTGATTTAATAAATACAAGTATATTAAACGTAATTCTTCAGATATAATACCATTCTGAACTGCGAGACGTGGATCATATTCATTATATACCGTATTTTTACTGTCTGTAAAATCCGGTACCATAATATTCTCAATATTATTTACATTTAAAGGATTTCCATTGTAAACAAAACATTTGGTTTTACATGTAAACGTATAAAATGTGTCTGATGTTTTTCCATATTGGGAATCGTCTACATTAGAAAAATAATCCTGTTCACCAAAGATACTACAGAACTGTTCAATCTTATATGCATTACTATTTTTAGGCCCGATGCATAGAATAATATTATTTCTGCTTTTATCACTTACAATATTTGCCAGTTTACCTAAATCAATGCTATCAATATCTAGTATATTAGAAAATATATGAATAACATTTTTATATCTGTAACCTAATTCATGAATTTCATTTTCTTTTCCTGCTCCAGGTAAATAATTTTGTATTGGCTGTATACATACAGCACCATTAGTTGCAATTGTAAGATTTATTTCTGCCCTTTCCAATGCAAATTTTGACGGTTCTATAAGTGTTATTTGTTTTAACCATTGTAGTAAATCATGTTCTTTAAAGCAGTCAACAACACACATTGAACCAATACCTTGCCCACATCCCCAATCAACAATTTCAATACTCCCTGATATATTATCAAAAGGAAAGTTCTGTAAAGCTGATCTACATTTTATCATATGCATTTCCCCATAGGCAGCAATATAACAATTTAAAGCATCTTCATTGTCTAATAAAGCAACACCATTATGAAGATCTGGAAATCTATATGGTCTTGTCTTATAATCTGAAGGCGTTAAACTTCTACATGTTTCTATTACATCTTGCATAGAAAGAGATGCTTTCGCTTTTATATGTTCATAGTATTCTCTCATTCCTTTATCTACCGGTTATATTTTCATTGTGCGGATTTTCTCTATGTTTCATATAATTCTGTTTAGCAATCTCCTTGCTCAAATTTGCGTAACAGTATTCACAAAGATGCGGACATGTATTGTACTCTCCAATATCCTTGCTGTCTATACATCCGCAGACTTTCCTTTGACCTTTATCTTTCTTGTTTTTCTTATATTCAACACTAATCTCTCCGAATATATCCTTCGTAACTTCTACACCTATATGGTTCATCAGCAGCATGTCATCAGAGAAATACTTTATCATCAATTCATCATCTATACACTTGTTATGCTTGATACCAAACATATCCAGGTCTATCTTTTCTGCACACGTAGCTAGTTCGAGTTTCCATTCCTTGTTCATATCCACGAGCCCAGTAGCAAACTCTATCATATCTTCCTGTGAAAACTCTCTATACTGAATATTGTTCTTATAGAGATTGTTCTGTACCTTCTTATATGACGAAATATCAGCAAAACTGAAGACAAGTTTCTCTGTATATCCGTTCAATTTGACTCCTATATTGTAAATCTTCTCCAAGAGATCATCTACTATCAAACCTTTGGCTAATATCAATGGGTCAAATCTCCATATTACTTTTCCATATCCTAATCTATCAACCAACCTCTTGAATGTATCCATTCTATTACTTAATGATGGTACACCCATCTCCAGTTTCTCTTCATAATAGTCATTCAATGTAAACTGGACATAGCTATTTATGCCTCTATTATCTAAATAGTCCAATAAACCTCCTGTCTTAAGAAGTGGAGTCGGATTCTTTGACCAGAATACAATAAGCCTTGTCTTATCGTATGCCACATAAGATTTTACCCCATTGAAAGGGTTTTTCCAAACTGAGTATCCTTTATGCAGCCTTTTTTGGAACCAGTCTGCATAAAAGGCAGGTATATCTGTAGCACGGCTTGCTGACACAATTATTGGTGCACTTGCTTCTACACTTATACCATCGTCTGTATTTATCTTTATCTTTTCCATTTTTACTGTTTACTGTAATCAGTTCTTTTCTAATAACTTTAAAATTACTTTTGAGGATAAGAATACACATAAATTTAATGGCCATTCTGTGTTGCATGGTGTATTATCATCATTACAATTTCCAGCACATAATATCCCTACAACTTCTCCATTAAGAAATACAGGACCACCACTACTTCCTGATTTAAGCTGTTCATCAGTCTCAGCAGCATAGTAATTCCCATCTTTTAATCCATTTACTATAGCATTACACTCTACATATTCTTCACCTAACATTCGCCAACTACAACTTTTCAATACATCACCTTTTTCTGGAACAACATCAGAAAGAACCAGCAGACTTTTGGCATTTGGTATAGAATATACTGCTATATCATAACTATCAGAATCATTCTCATCATTATGGAAAACTATCGGATTTATCAAAGGTATATTTTTACCATTCCATTTAATACTTGGATTTTCACTTTTAGATATCACATGACCTGCTGTTATAAACATATCTCCAACCATAACACCACAACCTTCATTATAGTTATCGGATATAATGGATAGAACATATTGCTTCATTTTTGTTATATCTAGACTCTTATTCATATATAACATATTTCTAAGTCCCTTATGACTAAAGGAATACACAAAAAATATATGTTCTTTTAAGCGTTTGCTCTATAATTACCTTTTCTTTGTTTTTTTTGCCATTGTCATAGCTAAGTCAACAAATCCGGATAATAAATTATTGTTTAACAACGGTGATTTTCTCATCGCATTAAAAGTTATAGAACTTCCTATCGCAGTACTTAAAAGTAATCCTTTTGTTATATTACCAATTATTCCTCCAACCAACACGCCAGAGGCAGCCATAGAAGCAAGTTTCATCCATGTATTTTTAGTTAACGTATGAGTATAATTATCTTTTTGTCCGGCCTCTTTATAAAACAAGACCAGACTTTTAAAATATGAAAATGTATCCTCGTAATCAAATACCATTGTTTCAACTATTTCATTAAGTTCATCTTCTGAAAACTCTTGATAGAACCTAATTTGTTTTAACCCTGTTAAACAAATCATATCCAATTTAGACATATTTACAAGTTCCTTTGATGTTACTCCAGCAAGCTTGGTTGCAGCTTCTTTAGCCAATGATAATCTGTTTCTGTAAATATTTAGATTTATGCCTACCAATTTTATAAGTTTGTCTAATGAATCTTTATTTAGCGATGAATTCCCATTTAAATATTGTGTCAGCTGGGCTGGTGAAACATTAATCATTTTGGCTATTTCAGATTGACTTATACCTGTTAAAGGTAATCTTTCTTTAATTATTTCACTTGTTATATCCATACGTTATTCAACAATTTATATGCTCAAACAAATAACAATCCTATTCCATTCATATAGCATAGGATTGTTATTTTACAGCCTAATTCTTTTTACTTGTATCGTTTTTGTTGCCACCACCAAATATTGCCGCACATAAGATAATAAGAGCACCCCAAGCAACCTTATCCCAAATAAAAAACGTTCTATTCTTTTCATTTTTGGAATCTTCTCTCACTTCCTTTTCTTCTTCTTTTAGATGATCCAATTCTTGCTTTAAAATCTCAATAATGCGGTTTGCATTTTCATAATTAGACTGAGCCAAGATTACGAGTACATCAATTATTTTATTCCTCGTTTCATAAATTCTTTGCAATTTTCTGTCTTCTTGATCAACAATTTTAACATACATTTGAGATAATGGAGCCTCAAATTTACTTAAAGATTCCATAAGAATCTTTGCCTCTTCAGGCATAAGATTCTTATTACTTTGAATAAGAAATTCTAACAATTGTTTTGCGTTTCCTTCTTTTAGGAAATCTTCTACATTTCTTCTATCTATATCTTTCATAGGCTTTATAATTTTTTGCAAATATAGAAACAATTAATTTAACCACAATAAATACATGTGATATTTTTTTAATGTGATTAAAAAAGTCATATATAAAAACTTATAAATTATATATATACTCATAAGATATATAATTGAAGTACAATTAATTATATATAAATGAATATTCTTTCACTTAATAATATATGATTCACTTATATAGTATAACCTAGTATGATACTTATTAAGAGTATGCTTATGGTTTTGCGGAAATCAATCCTTATAAGCGAAATATTTTTGCTTAATAACTTACCAATACAACACCATACTCTTCATTTGGTATAGTAACGATCGATACTACCAAAGATAAAAAAGTTGAAATATAAGATAAAATACAGTTGAAACTCAACTTGCTCTCAGTCAGCAAAAATTCATAAACTCATAAATCATACTAAACTTTAGCAGTAATAGTGATAAAATTCTTGATATGTAAGTTTTGATTCATAGATATTTATGAATCAAAACTTACATACTTAGTGAAAATGTGAGCAAAATAAGACTTACAATATTAATACTAGGTAAACCATGACATCTACTTATAGAGCAAAATCCTAGTAAGAAAATGGGGATTTAAATTCTCAGAAATTCTAAAATCAGTATTGTCGTTGGTATGAACAATACAACAATAGAAAATTCCATTTAAAGAAGATTAGCCAAAACGAGATTGATCTTAATCATGATATTGTTTCTATTCAGAAAAACAGTATATAGTTTAGAAAATCCAATAAATAGCCCTTATAAAGTTGCTATCACCTTTATAACAGCTTTTATATAATTAGGATTCTCCGCATACCCAATCCCATCAAGCCAAAGCAGATAGTTACCTCCTTTGTACTTATATTGCACTTTAGTATAATAAGCTTTGACACTTTCTGTCCAATGATTGAATTCATAGTATTTCCCTGTACGTGGATTGGTCAATCCGAAAAGATTATGCTTGTTCCGACATACTGATGAACGGAACCATCCGGTCTCCAGTATAGCCTGGGCCAATACTATTTTGGGATATAGGATTCCGTTTCTTATGATTTCTTTATAAAGGTTGGGGATGGTAAGTTCAGGAAGATTGTTTTCTGTTTTCGTTATATTATCTGCTTTCTTTTGCTGCTCTGCTTTCAGGGATGCTTTCCTGTCACTATTCCGGCTGTTATCTTCCAATTTCTTCTGATTGTCCGGTCCGACAATCAGGGTATCCTTTGCCATCATCTTATTCTTTTTCCCTTCTGTAACATCCTTTCTTGCACGGTTATAAGACTCTTTTTGTCTTTCTGTTGGCAGAAGTTCCAAATCTCTGGTTATCGTATAGAACTGTGCCGATACGCTTACCGGCAGCAGCATCAGAAGCAGTGAAATCAGAATAGTGTTGCGCATTTCTTTTTCAGGGGATTGCCGTGAATACATTTGTGGCATTCAGGCGGTTAGAACCGCAAATATAACAGCTTAATTACAGTAATATGGAAATGCACAACAGAAATCAGTCCGATTTATTGCCATACGAAAAACTGGCAATACTGGGTATCGACCGTGAAAAGGCGGACAGCTTACCCATGGAAGTGAAGGAGAAGCTGATGGCAGGTGAAGTGACCCCCATCATGCAGGTATCCATCAACGCAAGAAACGGCAGCATCATCACCATGCCGATGAAACTTCAGATGACTACAGACAAAAACGGTGTTCCGGCTCTGATTGCCTATCCGGTACGTGCCGAATTGGACCGGGAACGCAACAAGATTCTCAACTTTACTCAGCAGGAGGCTGAACGTCTGGCCAGAGGTGAGGTAATTCAGAAGGCGGTCAACGTAAACGGTGAAAAGACTCAGCAGTATCTCCAGCTTGATCCGGAAACAAAATCCGTCATTCACAGACGTGTTACAGATATCAAGCTGGAACAGCGTCTGAAGGACATGGAGAAGGTAAACGACATTGAACTGGGTATGCAGCAGAAACAGCAGGTACGGGAGGGAAAACCGGTTGAACTGAATGTGGGCGGAGAGAAGGTTTCAGTCGGCATTGACCTGAAGGAGCAGCAGGGATTCAGGCTTATCAAGGGGGACATGAAGGAATGGGAAAGACAGCAGAAACTCCGATATGACGAGATTCATCCTGAATATCTCGGCCTTGTCATGACTGACAAGAACCGATGGGAATATCAGAAGGTGGTGGACAAACAGTCCGTGGAGCGTGCCATTTCCCTCTCTCCATCCCGAAAGGAAACAAAAGCAAACAGCCTTAAACTCTAATACTGATTCCTATGGCCCAAAAGACAGATTCAGATAATGATAACGGTATCATCCGGCAGTTCAACGAACTGAAGAAGAAACATCCGGATGTCATGCTGCTGTTCAGACAGAACAGTTTCTATGAACTCTATAAGCAGGATGCAGTCAAGGCTGCCGCAGTACTTGCCATCGAGATTGCAGACAGGATTCTGCCTGATTACAAGAGACCGGTAAAGGTTGCATCATTCCCTCAATCAGCACTTGACGTTTATCTGCCCAGACTGATACGTTCCGGAATCAGGGTTGCATCTGTGATGCACTGGACAGTCCTTTGAAGAAGAAGGCCGGACAGGACAAGGCTGAAAATAATGACAGAACTATTCAAAACAGTACAGATATGGGAAAGAAGAAAAAGGAACAGGGTGCGCAGGAAACTCCTGACAGAACAGTGGAAAACACTGTTGATGTAAAACCTGCAAGGGAAAAGAAGTCGAAGGCCAAAGCTGAGACCAGGACGGATAATGAGGTAAAGACCGAAAAGAAGGACGAACAGAAAACGGAGGCAACTCAGGAACGAAAGCCCCGTGAGCCGCAGATGGTAACGGCCAACGGTGAAAAGGTTACTCATGGTCATGCCTACCAGAGTACCACCAATCCTGCCGACTGGTACTTTACCGCAAAGATTGACGGACAGCAACTCAAGCCGCAGAAGATGGATGCAGTCGACCTTGCTGCCTATCAGAATAAGGAAATGACGGTGCCGCAGCTGATGGAACGCTACTATCCGACAAAGCTGATGCCGAAGGTATCTGAGGAAGCCTTCCGTATGCCAATGGAGATTGCAGGACCGGACGGTTCCATAACCGTAAACAAGTTCAATGTCTATAAAGAGAAGGACGAGCAGCGTCCTGACTTTGGGAAATACAAGTTCTATGTTCAGGTTGGGGATACGAACATGTCTGCCGTGGCTTCACGTCAGGACCTGAATGCCTACTTTGACAGGGTGGCCACTCCAAACCAGCTTATTGAAAAGAACTTCGGTGAACGTCTGCATCTGAAATCCGCATACGAGAAGTATCAGCTTCCTGAAGGTGTTGACCCCAAGGGTGTGCGTGTGGCCAAGGACAGGAACGACAACAAGTGGAAGGTGTCGGTTGACCTCGGAGAAAAGGGACAGACTTCCCGGCATGAAATCTCCTTTGATGACGGCTATTCGCTTTTCAAGACCAAGACGGCTACAAGGGAACAGATTGCGGCCAAGTACCTGAATACGGAAATAACCGGTATGCTTGCAGTCAACACCGCAAAGGTGGAGAAATCGGCTTCTATGAAAATGTAACATAATCAAAAAACTAAAATACAAGTTATATGTCAGCTAAAATGAATCATGAGGAGCTTGCGGAGCTTCTGCAGGAGGGCAAAATCGGTTTCCTCCGTTTTGTTATGGACAGTGAGAATGCAGATGATTATCTGGAGTGGTGCTGGTCACACGGTACGGACCCTTCGGATGAATCGGCTGAGTTCTATGTGGAACAGACGGACATCGAGCAGATGGACCGTCAGGTAATGGATGACGACGGCTATGGCATCTGGAACTGACTCTCAGGGAAACAGCGGACAGGCGGCCATAGACCGCTTCGCTGCAATGATGATTGAGCGTATGCGGCAGATGAAGGATACCGGATGGAAACAGGGATGGATTGGCAGCGCATCAGGTTATGCCGGACTGCCGCAGAATGTGGGTGGCCGCAACTATTCAGGTTCCAATTCCTTCTTCCTTCAGATGCATACCGCAGCCATGAACTACCAGCTTCCGGTATATCTGACCTTCAAGCAGGCGCATAACCTGAAGGCTCATGTCCTGAAGGGTGAAAAGGCCTTCCCGGTGGTGTACTGGGATATGATGATAAAGGACAGTCACGGCAAGAGGATAAGCACGGAGGAATACCGTGCAATGAGCAAGGAAGAGAAGAAGGATATGGATGTCATTCCTTTCATCAAGTCATTCCCGGTGTACAATGTGGCGCAGACAAATCTGGCCGAAGTACAGCCGGAGAGGATGCAGAAGCTCATGGACAGGTTCAAGGTTCCGGAACTTCGGGATACGGAAGGTATGTACACCCATGCCGCACTCGACCGTATGGTGGAGACGCAGCAGTGGCTATGTCCAATACGTGCCGACAAACGTGAGAACGGTGCCTATTATTCTCCCTCAAAGGATATTGTGGTGCTGCCCATGAAGGCGCAGTTCAATATCGGTGATTCTCCGGAAGAAACCTACCGTGGTGGAATGGAGTATTATTCTACCATGTTGCATGAAATGACTCACTCCACCATGACACCGGAGCGTCTGAACAGGGAGATGGGCGGAAGGTTCGGTGACCCGAAATATGCCAAGGAGGAACTGGTGGCGGAACTTACGGCTGCCATGATCAGCCATTCCATGGGCTTTGATTCCAGGATAACGGACAACTCTGCTGCCTATCTGGACTCGTGGATTGGTGTACTGAAACAGGAACCGAAGTTTATCGTATCGGTCATGGCTGACGTGAACAAGGCTTCCGACCTGATTCTTGACCATGTGGACAAACAGCGTCTGGCTCTCGGCGAGCAGCCTTATCTGGCGAAGAATGACCCGCTGACTTCAATGAGTGCTGACGAAGAGAAATCTTTCAAGAATGCGGCCATCGTCAAGACCCGTTCCGGAGACTATGCCATCCGTGCGTCATACGATGGTGTGGAGTTGGGACTGAAGAAGGTTTCCAAGGAAACGGCCAGGACATTCTTCCAGCTTACGGACTGGAAGGACAAGGAGGCTTTTCTGAACATGACGGCACGGAAGACATACGAACCGGAGATTACCATGATGGGCAGGAACCGGAATGCCGGTACAGGACTTGGTATATGAAATTCTGTATAACATCTTAAATCGGAAAGCATGAGTGACTACAAGGTTAATTTCAGGGAAATGAAATCCCGTGTAGGGATTGATGACATTGCATATGCTTTGGGATACCGTCTGGACAGGAAGGCCGGCGTCGGACGTTACATCGAACTAGTGCTCGGTGAAGGCGGTAACAGGAGAGATACGCTGATTGTCAGCCATCCCAACGACAAGGCAGCACAGACGTTCTTCCGGCGTGACGGTTCCAAGGGCGATGTGGTGACACTCATCCGTGAGAATCTTTCTTCCTTTACGGTATCAGGAAAGGATGAATGGCAGAAGATAGCCAAGGTCATGGCACGTTTCGCCAACATGCCTGAACCTGAATACAGGGAGGACAGGGAGTATGTAAAATCGGCAGGAAAATCATGCGGTGTGTTTGACGCTTCCAGATATGAGGTGAAGCTGGTTGATACCGAAAAAATACCGGGACTGTTTTCCCGGCGCGGACTGTCCAAAGCAACCGTAACTGCTCTTTCGCCTTTTATTTCCCTTATAAGGGACAGGAACAACGAGAAGTTTGAAGGTTACAATATCGGATTCCCATATACTGACGGAAAGGGAAATGAAGTCAGGGGGTATGAAATCAGAGGACATGGCGGTTACAAGTCGAAAGCTGCCGGTACGGATTCGTCATCCTCGGCATGGGTGGCTGTTCCTTCGGGTATCAGTCCGGACAATGTAAGAAGCGTGTTCTTCTGTGAATCTGCATTTGATGCCATGGCCTTCTATCAGATGAACCGGATACAGATTGGGGACAGTGCGGCTCTGGTTTCACTGGGCGGCACATTTTCCGATCGGCAGATAACCGGAGTCATGGAACGCTTTCCCAATGCACGTGCCTTCGACTGTTTTGACAACGACCTGGCCGGGAGGATATACGGACTGCGCATGATGGCTCTGCAGGAAGGTATTCAGATGAAGATAAGCAGGACTGACGGCGGCATCCGGATTGAAGCGAAGGGAAAGGTAATCGAGCCTGACATGGAGCGTCCCCTACTGGCTCAGGTTGCCAGGCAGCTGAACATCCGGTACCGTATGGGACAGTGGCTTCCTCCGAAGGCTTTCAAGGACTGGAACGACTGTCTGCTGAACAGGCCGATGGAGCCGGTAATTTCACCTCATAAGGAGGAACGTGAACAGAATCTGAGCGAACAAAGGAATAAAGGACGTAAAATCTGAATGATATGGGCAAAATCAAGTTAAGAATAACGATAGTGGCTGCCCTTGCAGTTTTTCTGCTGGAAAGTGCGGACACTTTTGCACAACAGACAGACCCGACTCTGACGGGTGCTGTCTTTGCACAGACTTCCACTCTGAAGAATATCTATGACAAACGCCAGAAGGCTCATGAGAAAATCATTGCTGCCGAGACTGCCGTAACGGTTGCACTCGACAGGGTACACAGTGTGGAGGACAAGATGCTGGAATATCTTTCCAATGCACAGGGGGCCATGCAGAATCTCTATCAAATTAAACGTGCCGGGGAACTGGTGGCCACGGAGATACCTCAGAATTGCAGCCTGCTGCTCAAATCGGTCGGCAGTAACCTGAAGGGGACGGCCATTGCTGCAATCGTCTCGGACGAGCTGGCTGATGCCGCAACCCAGATGGCTGCGCTTTATCCGTTCATGAAGCAGCTGGTGACTTCCGGAAGCTATGATACAAGCGGTTCTAACGGAGGCAAGGAGAAGCACAAGGTAAACCTGCTCAGTTCTTCCGAACGGTACTACATAGCAAACGAGGTACTGACCAGACTGGAGGCTGTCAATACCGACCTCTTTATTCTGGCATGGCAGGTACGTACACTCTCATGGAATGACCTCTGGTTCTCTCTTGATCCGGAAGGATGGGCAAGCGTGATGTCCGGCAAGAACATCATAGGAGGAATCGTTGCGGACTGGAACCGGGGATTCTCATTCAATTAATTCAAACAATGTAACTTATCAGGAATATGGATTCAGAAAAGAAGATTATAGGACGCTGTCCGTTCTGCGGCGGCAACGTGGTGAAGACCTGCAAGGGGTATCGCTGCGAAAACAACACAGGTGAGCATCCTTCTTGTGTGCTCAACATCAATGCCATCATCGGCAACCGGAAAATGAATGACGGGGAGATTGCTGAATTTTTAGAGAAACGCTGCATCCTTCTGGACGGCTTTTCCACCAAGGAAGGAAAGACTTTCCCGACAATGCTGGAACTTGCTGATGACGGTGCAGTCAATATGCAGTCTGTTATCGGCAGGTGTCCGCACTGCGGCGGCGAGGTACGTGTGGGAACAAGGGCTTTCAACTGTTCAAACTACAGCAATCAGGAGAAACCGTGTTCCTTTGCCATCTGGAGGAATATAGGCGGCCATCAGCTGACACTGGAAGAGGCGAAAGAGCTTTGTGAGAAGAACATTACTTCATCCGAATTGGAGATGTACCGGGAGGACGGTTCCATTTACCGCAAACGCCTCGGTCTTGCTCCGGACAAACTTCAAATCGTAAAGATATGAAACAGGGAAAGAAACTTCTGATACTGCCTGCAGTAGCAATCCTACTCGGAATGGGAACCGGCTGTTTCGACAACAGCAAGAATAAGGCACAGGATATGGCAAGAAAGGCACTGATGGCTTCGGTGGACAATCCGGAATCCGTAAAGATTGTCGGAATCAGCAAACCGGACTCAGTTTTTGGCCGTGAGTATGTTACCATGAAGGAGAAAATGGCTCTTTCTGTGGCCATGATGAAAATCAGCCGCAGGTTTATGGAGGATACAGATTTTGATAATCCGGATTCAGAATGTCACGGGATATCCGGTCAGATGAAACGTCAGATGGATGCCATGACGGCACTCCGCTCTCTGATGGTTACGGAAGAACTGAAGCCTACAGGTGATGAAGCCAGGCAGGAACGCAAGCCGTTCAACGGTTGGAAGGTAAAGATAGAGTATGAAGCTACTGATTCTGACGGACAGCCATACCGTTCTGAATACTGGTTCATTATGGACAAGGAAGCGCAATGTGTAATCAGGTCATTTGAAATCCCACTGTTATGAAGCTGAAAAGATTTTTATTACCGATTTTGGCATGGAGTGGGCTGTTGCTCACTTCCTGTCATTGTGAACATGAAGATGTTACCGAACTGTTATCTTCCCTTCAGGTTGGCAATGTGGTTTGTTCGGACGGAAATATATTGTCCATGGACAAATTCAAGCAGTCTGGCAAGGAACCTGTTGCCATAGTTTTCCATGTAAACCGTAGTGCTGAAACTGACAATCTTGGTTATGCAGTTTACATTCATGATATGGAACCGCTGGCTTTTGCCGACAGTCTTGGTATCGATCAGGGTACTTCTGCATCATTGACTGATGAGGATGGAAATGAGAATACCTATTCTTTGTTCAATAATGAGGAAGTCCAATCACCAATGGCTATCAAATCTTTTGATTTGTGGAGTTATGGACAATCGGCCTATATTCCTTCTGTCAGGCAACTCTCATTTCTGTTTACTGTCCGGCATCAGATTAATGAATGTATAACTGAAGTCGGTGGAACTCCGATTAATCTGAATCCGGGTGAATGCTGGTTATGGTCTTCTACTGAAGTGGAAGGGCAAAAGGAGAATAAAGCATGGCTTTACTCTATGCAGTCAGGAACTATTCAGGAGACACCGAAAGATCAACCTCATAAATCCAGGCCGGTAATTTCTATATATACGACCAAATAAATAAAAGTCTAAATATAGTCATCTGTGGAGTTTCAGATACTATATTTAGACTTTCAACTTTAATGAGATTACATCAATCAAATTATACTACAAATAAATGCTCACTTCTATGGATCACATCCTATAACATATAAATCAGTTCAACCAATTTTCTTTAATAAATCTGACAATCTTATCTCTACGTTCTTCTATCTGTGTTTCACCCCATTGTTTTTCTCTTTTAAGTGTTTCGTAGATTTCTTTATGTGAATAGAAAATACTATTATACATTTCCATTACATTATTATCCGCAGGATTGTGATTTTTCTTGGAAGCGTTATTACCCCATGTAAGAAGAGACAAATTACCTATATTATTAAGATAGTCATTGCAAAACTCTTCAGAATATTCTGTAAAATCAGGTGCTTGTGGGGTAATATGGTCTAACGTGTTTGATACAGACACATCACGAAAAACATTAGTACATTCATCAGGTGACAGTAGAGGTTGACATGCTTTTACACGTAAATAGTTCTCATATTTATATAGTAAATATCGTAACTCTCTATGATAATGATACTTATTTACAGTAAAGTAACGCAGGCAGTTTCCATTAAAATCCCAGTACTGCTGAAACCCGTGAATACACTTGTCTGTGAGTTCTGATAGTAGGTTTTCATATCCATCAGGTTTATAGTTTTTGGCAATGGATATTAGATTATTGGTACGATAATCACCCAAAGTATAAGTCATTTTGAATAATATTTTCTCTACAAGTTTCAACGCATTGTCAATGGCTGGATTGTTTTTTATATTTGTTCCGTTACTATTATAATGACACAGTTTGAGCACTAATGGCATAGAATCAGCTTTGTCAAGAATGCATACATCAGATATAAGACTGTTAAACAGATGCCACGTATTCTCTATTTCACACATCAAAGAATAGGTACGGCATAATTCACTTGTAAAATCGTTAATCCACTTAGTTTTATCATGTGTACACAGCAAACTCTCCTTTATTGCTTCTAATGGAGAATCATAACTTGAAAGGAAAGCTGAACAGTGATAGCCTAAAACTGTGTCCTCTTTGGTTTCAAGCCTTTCAACATAGGTATAAATTGAAGCGAATTTAGCTTCTATTGAGTGGATGTTACTAATGGCATTAGTGGTATTGTTCCTATATATTTGGTGCATTAAAAAGGCTTTCAGCTTTTCTAATGTAGTCAACCCCAAACCTCGGTCATTCTGAAAGGCAAATATCTGGGTAGCTGTGAGCTTTGCTGATTCACCACTCAACACAAAAGTTGTAATTATTGCATTGTCTATCACATAAAACCATTTATAAAGAGTTTCATCCTTTGTTGTTGCAGACATTTTCTTTTCAAAGAATAATATAGCTTCACGAATGCGTTGCTCTGATTTTCTCCCCGTTTCTATCTTATTGTAGTCACCATCACATTTAATAATTACTCGGTTGAAAAAAGAAGAATCTTCTGGAAGCGTCTCAAACTTCTGATTCCCATATCGTGGCTGAAGGTAACGCTCGTATATTTGTTCTGTAGCATATTGTATATTATTATACTCGAACCTTTCGATTCCACGTTTACGTAATTCTTTAACTAAACAACTCATAAAAATAACCGTTGTTGTCAGTCTTTGCTGTCCATCAATTAACTCATACCTATTCCTTGGGGTTTTCTCAAAAAGATAGTGCCCCAAGAAATAGTTGGAACAATCTGGTTGGTCAATAATATCATTCAAATACATTTCAACTTGACCAATACGTCCATCTTTTCCTACTCTCCAAGAATAAGCTCTTTGATAGCTTGGTATAATAAAGCTTATCATATCTTCGCCAAATAAGCGTCCAATAGTTGTTTGATTGTCCATAATTCTATTATATTTTTATTTATTTTAGTTTTGAGTTAATAGCCGTTATTTTCTGATTCTGCAACTAACATCTGATCACTTTCATAGTTATCATAAGGTTTTATCCTCTTGTCACTCAAAAAGATATGATTAAGCGTATATTCTAGTGATTTCAAAGTCTGTTCACGTATTGCAGGCTTTAATTGACATTCCCATACAGTAATACAGTGCCATCCCATAGAAGCCAGTTCTTTTTGTTCTTTAATGTCACGACCTTTATTTTTCTGGATTTTGTCCTTCCAAAACTCTGAATTTGTTTTCGGTAATACAAAATATTTGCATCCGTCATGGCCATGCCAAAAACAGCCGTTTACAAATATTACAGTTCTGTATTTCCGCAATACAAGATCAGGATGCCCAGGTAGACGAGGATGATTCAAACGGTAGCGGAAGCCACGGCTGAACAAGAACTTACGGACTAGTAATTCTGGTTTAGTATTCTTGCCACGTATTGCAGACATATTTTTATGACGCTGTTCTTTAGTTAATCTATCTGACATCATTAATTTGTTTTTTAAATATCCTTCATTAAAATCTCACTAACTTTATTGTATTATTATTTGATAATAATACAATAAAAGATATTATTAGTTGCACTATATTATTTCTGCATAGACTTTTATTCTGGAAACCCTTTACTACGCAATCGCTTTAAATTGGAATAAAAGCCATATTTCATCCGGTCATCAAGCTGCCTTTTTCCTTTGACAACATCATCCATAACCTTCCATTGCCAATCCTTTAATACCCGTTTACGTCTATCCCAATCTACCATCTTTTGAACTAATTCAATAGTTATGAGCTCAAGTATTTGACTTTCTTCAGTTGTTGGCGTTTTCTGTGGAGCTTCAACATTTGCTAGTTCGTCTGCTTCTAATAATAATTCAATATTTTTTTCACATACTATATCATAAATAGCCATTGCTCTTTGCCGATCATTATCACTAAACTTACGATTAAATTTAAGTTTATGTGCAATATCCATCGCTGTAGATTGATAGTTAATGGATAAACTATCTGTATCCCGCCCCCATTCTGAAATTTTAGACCATAACTGATGAGGTATGGATGTAATTATCTCCATATCATGTTCTACAGTATTATCTTGTTTGTCTCCGAAAAAAATTTCCTTACGAATTATCGGTTGAGAATCATCAACTAAATCTTTTTCTATGTCTAATATATTATAGGCCCAAGTATGCTGCTTAATCTTTTCCCAACATTCTTCTTTCTTAGACCATTCTATATAATGAGAAACAGGCGATTCCTTTAATATGAAATTATTTACTTGTTTCATTAAATCATATAAAAAAGAAGATAGTTGCTCTGAAATTGACTGCTCTTTCCAAATCTTATAAAGATTTAAACGATTATTTGTCAGAATAGTAAGCAATGATATTGTATATGGTACTACAACCTGTTTTAACTCGCCTATATTTGTTTCAGATTTCTTTGTACCATAAAGTTTATCCATGGCTCTAAACAATATAGCTTTAGCAATAGTATCCTCGTAGTATATATTATTAATTTTACTAAGTGCACTTGGTAAATTATTATTTATAAACTTTGCGAAGTTTTTCTCATTACCTTTTACAACAACATGTGGTCCAATAACAAGCTTTTTACCTTCATACACTTCAGAATAGGCATTAATATATTTAGCTAATTCAACTTTAGTAAACATTTGATTTTTAGGATATTTAAGATCAAAAGCCTTTTGACGTACTTTTGTAAATCCTTCTTTCATACGAAGATTCTTATACTGACCTCTTGCACGTTCAAAAAACCAATATGTTTGATTGACTGAGTTTTCGGTTCTCGGAGTCAAAACACAGCGGGACAGTTTCTCAAGTGCAACTAAATACGGATTATTCGCAGTAAAGTCAGCATCATTTACCTTATTCTGAGTATTGGCATACCGGGATATGCGAGATACTATATTACTATACTCTTCAATCCGTTTAATAACAGAAACTTTTGCCTGAACAAAAATTTTAGATATATCTGCTTTATCTTTCTTGAATGTATGATAAATAGACGCTGTTGTCTGTCCACCATTAACAATCTGAAGATTAGAGATTTTTGTTATATATCTATTATCTTCATCCAATTCAATATGGTCAGCAGTAGCAGCCAGACCATTGTTGAATGCCAGAAACATATGTGGCTCTTTTTTTATAGTATCTCTTATACCTTTATTTATTTTTCCTGAAAATTGTAAGAATGAACGCACATTCTGTTCTAGCAATCTAGCACCATAGCGCTCATATAAATTAGCTAAACAAATACCAGGAATGATGGCGATAAAAGACTGATAATCTTCATTATCAGATGATGCTGGCAAACAAGGAACAAGAAAACCTTCTTCCTTAAAGTCAATTTCAATTGGAACATGAGATTCTTCAGAAATCTGATAAATGTATTTAATATCAACAACTCTATAAAAGATTTTATATCCACATATTTCTGCATTATCCGGTATATCTCCTTTATATTCACCATTAGTTAATATACTTACATTTACACGAATTAAGTTGTCTTTTAATTCTCCATAATTAGCCAGAGTATGTGCAAACTCAAATATTTCAGAAGATTCAGCTACTTCATTAACATAATCATCATAAACAGCTTTTCTAAAAAAATTTGTAATGCGAGTTGCTGCTCTTGTAACTTCACTTTTCTGAACTGTATATACTTGCTCTTCTACTTCATAGAGAGATATAAACAAATCAATGGTTTCATAATTGTCAGATATTGCAAAACCATTGATTTTGTGTTGCTTCGAGGTTCCCAAAGCTTTCTCATCAAAAGCTACTGCTGCATTCTCTGTCTCCCCAGCTTCTGATAATAGGTCTAAGACATAACGTGTAAATGCTTGTTCCTGAGTTTCTCCATCTTCATTTGCAAGCTGTCTAGAAACAATCTCCTGCATAAATGATGAATAAAATTTATCTAACAAATTCATAGTTGCTTTATTATTTGTAATAATTTATTTTCAGATATTAAAAAAGACCCACATACATCAAGCATTATTGTATATGTTACATCATGTACTCCCTTTCTTAAATCATCTTGAACGATTCTTGGGAAATCTGATGTCACACTATAAAAATCCCTTTTCTTTATATTATAGTGTCTTAATTCATATTTAGTCCTGTCTTCCGGCATATACCCGGCCAACATTAATCTTGCCCGAAAATAGTTAAGAATCATTTGATCATATTTTAGCAAGTTCTCAATTCCATCAATTAATTGAGGTAATGTTAAGCCATTGGCATTATTTCTCTCAATAGAATAATGGCACAATATCAGGTGTTTAAAAATATTACTATCCAACTGAGTTTCCCCATTTATCGTCACCTTATTTTTCCTGCTTATGGATGACTTTACTTCTACTGCCCACTCATTCCCCTGAAAATCTTTATTTGATTTCTCAACTCCCATCCATGTATGCAAAACATCTAACTGTCTTGTGGGTAATACCTGTAACATATATTGCAAGAATGTCAATTCTCCAAAAAGTCCTAATTGTTCACTCTCTGACAATTCTTTCTTTCTTGAACATTCAAAAAGATTTCGCCATTTTTCTAATTGACAAAGAATTGACCTAACTAAGATTTTTTCGTCAGATATATTGCCAATAGATGAGATCAAATCTTCGCATAAGGTAGCAAAAACAAACAAATTACCTGAATCTATTAACTGTATGCATAACATCTGATTCTGTGGTAATGAGGCATCATTTATTATTGAAATATCCAACTCCTTTAGTCCTGAAAATGAAGATATATCTAATTTTATATTACGATTAAATGACACACTTATACCATGAAGATTTTCAGGATACTTATATATTGCATATATATTTGCACTTAAATTACTGTTATACAATTGCTTGACCAAACCATAAGTCTTATTTGACTTCAGGCTATTCCATATTACTTGTATTGGTATATTAGTCGCCATATGTGTTGTCGTTTTCATTATCAAAATTATCTTCAATGTCAGCATACTCTGCCACCATATTTACCTTATATGAAACTGCACAATTTGTATTGGTGTGAGGGAATGAAATGGCAAATCCGACAAAAGGATTATCTTCCGCTGTAAATATAGTTGTACCTGGCACAATATTACCATTTTCATCCTTAACATTTGCATATTCAGGATTAAGTGGGTAAATAATTAGTAACGGTTGATTTATTGGTCTAAACTTCGACCTAACAACTATTGGCTGTGGATATGTGTGTTTCCATTCAATCCCTTTCTTTTTATTAAGTTCGATTGTTTCTTTTAAAGCTTCATTTAATAAATCATCATCAAGATCTATTAATTCATCGCTAGGATTTCCGACAATATGATTCTTTCTTATGAAGTATGTTTTATAATTGCTGGAATCTACAGCACGGCTACGATTAAAACATGATACAGAATAAGAGCCACAAAAAGTATGCTTCTTTATAGTTTCTCTAGCATTCGACCGTGTTGTCTTATTCATTAATACAACGCTCCACTTTGTAAGTTCTCCTTTAGATACTAATTCTTGAATATATTCACAAATTAACTCCATGTTGACTTTTCTAAGTCCCTCAGCTACACTGAAATTACTGAAATACTCACAGACATCAACCGGAGAAACATTAGTCCACAGATAATTCTCGTTTTTTATTAAAGGCTTACCTAACTTACTGAGAAAATTATCTGTTTCAACAAGATTCTTATTCTTTAAATCCTCATTCAGTGGTAACTGATATGTTTCAATAAGTCTTTCAGCCCATGATACCTGAATTTCATGTGAATTACGCATTTTATTTAGAGCAGTAATTTGAAGACAACCAGGATGAGTACGAACTCTTAAACCATAAGTTTCTGGAGTACTTCTTGATTCCGCTAAATAATCAAATTCATCAAGTAGCTCAGATGAAGCTACAGCAATATGCCTATACCATTCATTAAGTTCGCTACTAGTAAACAAACGGCACAAATCAACATAGCCAGGACGATAACCAAACCATCTTCCCATCTGCATAAGAGTATCATACATCTTCGAAGCTCTTAGAAAATAACTTACCGATAAACCTTCTAACGTTAAGCCTCGAGATAACTTATCTCCACCAATTGCAATAACTGAAATACCGGTTTTAGAATTTAATTGGTAGTCAACAACATCACCAGAGGAACCATTAATAGATTTTACTTCAATTTTTTGAACTGCTTGGTATAATAATGGCTTTATTTCATCCCATTTATGAACTGTTAAGTCCTGATCAATCTTTGAAAGAGAAGGAGACCCCTTAATTTTTTCTGTTATCTGTTTATACGATGGACACCCGTTTACATTTCCTTCTAATAAAGCCCGAAACTCGGCTAAAACAGCAGGATCATTAGCTTCTATTTCTTGTTTATAGTACCTGAACTGTTCGTTCACAATATCCCGAATTTCATTTTGCCAAACCTGATATCTTGACACATGTATTAGCATGGAATTATGCTTGTTCTCCTGTCCTCTGGCTCTTCTAATTGCGCATGTTAAAATAAAACATTTAATAGCAAGCTTCAAAGACTCAGGAATATCACTTTTTGTTGGTTTTTTATCATCCTTTTTATGTCCATCAGGTATAAAAGCCTTATAATCATCAATAGGAATGACAATAGGCAATACATCATCCTCTTCTTCAGAAGTTTCAGAAGATGTGCCAAAAACCTTATTTGGCCCAATATAATTATCTGGAGCTGGCAAATTTATTATAAAGTCCCTTGGAAATAAGTCTGTTTCGTCCTGTGCTATAAATATATTCGCAAATGGAGTTGCTGTATATCCTACATATGCAGAGCGATTGAACAGTTGTATAATCTTACGAATATTATCATTTATGGCAGTTGGATCTGTATCCTTATCTTTTTTTGTATTAATGGACGCATTATCAGCTTCATCATCAATTAACAAAAGAGATTTATTTGATATTTGTTTCTTACCAGAAGTTTGTGCACAAAGCCATTTATAAAGACGTTTAAGTACAGATGCATTTTTTTTCACAACCAAGATAATAGGCTGTGGTGCATTAAAATTAAATCCAGCCGTATTTGCAGCCCTACTATTAAAGTCTCCTTTATCAATACTTGTCGTATATGAATTTGCAATTGCTGAATCAAATCCAGGAATAAGACCAACACCTATTTTAGTTGTTGAGTTTATTGAGTATGCTCGCTCGTATTGTGTATCAAAACCTAAAAATCCTTCATCAATTCGACTTTGTGTCTGACTTCTTAGATTATTATGAATACCTGCTAATACGATGATAAAATTAAAACCTGCATCAGCAGCTTTACAAATCAAACCTGTATAATTTGCTGTCTTCCCTGACTGCACTTGCCCTACAACAAGCCCTTTTTTATCTATTGAGATATTAACTTGTTGAGGATTAAACAAGTTATCTAATATTCTATCAGTGATTTCATCTAATTGATTTATAACTGCCGGAGCATACCCTTTCTGCTCTGAAAGATATAACTTGTATCTTGTCCAAAAGTTCCAATTAGATATTTTATTTGCTTTAAATTCTTTAAGCCAAGGTAAACGTCTGTCGTTTCCTTCCAATATTTGAAAATCTTGAATTCTTACACCATAATGGGCAAGTAGTTTCTTTTTTAATATGTGTTTATCCAACATTTTAAAATCTGGCATAAAAGAGACTTGCTCTATAGCGGTATTAATCTGTTCATCAGTTACAACAGGTATTGCACCAATGAATAAACGGCAAATATTTAAGGCTTTATTATATAATTCTTCCATATCACAATTGTTCAATGAGTTCTTCAAATGAATTTAATGGCTCAATAGTCATTATATATGCTTTAGCTTGTTCTGAAGTCATATTGGAAGCCATTAGATTCTGATACATTCTTGTAATCATATCTTTCACTACAGAAGTATCTGAACCTTCAAATGGTTCTTTATGAGATTCTTCACCTTTAGCTTCGTTGATATAAATTGTCTTAACAGGTATAGTTTCCTCTATAAGACGTAATAAATAATTAAAGGCTTTATCGGAATCTGTGTGAGCCATATCTTTTAATTGCTGAATCATAGCATTATCTCGATTTATAACAAAAGACCATTTATTGTCTTTCCTTTTCTCATTCCACAGCGGCTGAAAGCTTTGACCTGCACGTTGTTTCAGTATCTTTCCTCTATGACGATAAACCTCACATCCTATTTTCCTCACATCCTTTGCATATGCTTCAAGTTGATTCTGGCATTGTATAGGAGGATACGCCTTTGATTTTTTAATATCAATCTGCCATTCACTATCTAATGTATTAGGAATATCTACCTGAATGCGGACTAATTTATAATGCTCTTCTTTTCTGAATAGTCCAAGCCAATCCCCAGCTAACAATAAACGTTTCCCTCTATATACATAAAATCCTTGTTGAGCTGGCCAGCCGTTAATGCCTTCTGCCACATTATAAGCCTTCTCTGAAGAAAAGGCACTTTTATGTGGCAATACATATCCCTTCAATTTAATACCTCCAACGATTCCTTCTGTAGGTCTTGACTGAGTTTTAGATTCACTTATACAAAAGGGATTCCAAGGATTTATTTCATGACCACACCAAAATATCTTTAAAGATTTTTCTTCAAGAAATCTGTGAAAGGTCATTGCAATATGTTGACGGACACGGTCTAAAGAATTGGAAAACTTTTCCTTTGCATTTATATCATTTTCGGAAGTTCCTTTTCTAACGACTTTATCTAAATCTGACCATATTACAAGAGTTCCATGTTCAATATCATCTACAGATTCGTCCAAATATTCAGGAATCCATTGTAAAAGAGTCCATTCATTGGTTTGTGCTACATAATCCAAGTCCCAAGTCCAGTATGCACTATGGTATCCGGATTTTTTACTAAGGACAGTTAATTTTCTACATTGTGAAAATGATGCTGTTTTCAGACCTAATCCAAATCTACCAAGATCTGTTTTAGAGCGTTCTTCTAATGGGCTATGGCTTCCAGGACGCATTGCATCAATTATTTCTTGACTATTCATGCCGCATCCATCATCTTTAATTGTTATGAAAGATTTATCTCCATGCCAATGTCTTGTGACCCACACATTTTTCGCATTTGCAGATATTGAATTATCTATAATATCTGCTACTGCAGTTTCGATATTATACCCTATTGCTCTAAATGTTTCAATCATTGAAGCGGCACATGGTATTGCATTCGCAGTTCTAAGACTATCGTAATCTATCCTCATTTTTCAATAACTTTTTTATTTTCAGGCCAATTTTTTCTGCTAATACAACAGGTACAGCATTTCCTATTTGCTTAAAAGCTGCACTTCGGCTTCCCTCAAAGAAGAAATCATCAGGAAACGATTGTATTCTAGCTGCTTCTCTTATTGTTATTGAACGAACATTCTCTAAAGTAGGAGTTTCGTTGGGATATATATAGTAATGTCCATCCATCGCAATGTGAGCCACAACGGTATGACAAACTCCATTGGGATCAACGACACAAAAACGATTACAAAAAGATTCTTTATTTTTATGTTTTTGTAAGGCTGGATCGAGTTTTGCATAATTAAGCCTTTTACCTGTTTTCCACATCAATACAGCTTGTCTATATATTTCCCTATCATTATCATTTGTTGGTCTTGCAATATGTTGAGTCGTAAAATTAAGAACACCTCTTATTGCTGTTTTCCTAAGATACTCCATTTCCTCCAAGGGTTTTGTATATTCAACAATACCACATAATTCACCTTCTCCAGCTTTTCTTTCAGGAAGATCACAAAACAAATCCTTCATTATAGAATATGGCATATCTTCTTTTTCAAGGGTTGGATAGTTATAAGTTGTAGGAATATCACTTCCTGAACGATTTATTTTCCAACCAACAATGATAATCCTATGTCTTTTTTGTAAGACACCATGCTCAGACGCAATTTGTTCAACCGGTTCCATTTTATATCCGAGGTCATTGACCAGTCTCTGTAAGTCTCTGAACGGTTCACCTTTTTTGGCTGTTTTAATTCCAAGAACATTTTCAAAAACAAACATTTCCGGACTGTATCGCTTCAGAAATTCCACATAAAATTTATATAAATCATTTCGTGGATCATCTTCAATTTTTTTTCCTAGTCTAGCTCGTCCGGCAATCGAATATGCTTGACAAGGGGGACCTCCAATTATAATATCGACCTTTTGACCTTTGCACAGTCTATCAACTTTTTTAAAAATCCCATCAATAGTTTCTTTACCTATTGCTTCTTGAATAACTGTGTCAATAACTTCTTTTGGCACTTGATTCCACAACCAAGCGCCATCAGTTTTTTCTTTCTTTGTCCTTAAATATTGTTCATATATTGATAGTTTATTATTTGCTTTTAAGTAATGGTACGCAGCACGTGTTTTTAAGGTATCACATGCATAATGATCCATTTCTATATGAGCTATCGGTTCAAAGCCAGCTCTAATAAAACCTTCAGACAAGCCACCAGCTCCAGCAAATAAATCTATAAACTTATAATTCTTATTTTGATTCATTTATTTCTTTATTTTACATACTAAAAAATTATGGCATAAACGCCAACTTATACATTGTATAGTTCATTAATATTGCGTAGTAGCAAACATTTTTGCAAGCATAGTTTCAAGTTCATGAGTCAACGAGTGATCTGTATCCATACACACCTTCTCGCCAACTGTCTAATCTTGATAAATATACTATATCTCTAGCCTAACTACCATCACAGCAAAACATATCCATTTTGAACTCTTTGGTCATTTTTTTTGCAGACTTTCAGGATATGTATTTGTCTTGCCATAACAAGTTATAATGAACGTATTTGCCATAACATATCAATATTTTGATGTGGTTGTTAGTTTTGTACCAACAAGCAGGTCTCTAATATCAACCTCTAAAAGTTGTGCAATTTGTTCCAATGTCAGTAAATCTGGTTGAGTAGTATTCTGACACCACTTACTTACTGTGCACGTAGACTTTCCTAACTGATCTGCCAACCATTTACCTGTTTTTTTTTGTTCTACCAGAACTACTTTAATTCTATTAAGGTTGCTCATATATCTTTTATTTATTAAACTAACACGCAAACTTATATAATTCTGCCAATAATAAAAAATTTGATACTATAAATCTTCTAACTTCTGCTTGAATTTAATATTACCAAAGTCCTTTATTTATTCAATGTGAAAACTACCGGCTGACTTGCTTCGTATCTGTGATACCAGGCAAGTTTCAGCCGACAGGTTCATACAACCATGCAGATAAATCAGAACTGTTACCAAAGACAGATCCTTTAAGGTTGCGCTACTCTTCACTTTAAAGGCTCTGACATTGACAACTAGTTATCGATAATATGTCTGAAAAATGAAAACAAGCAGGCTGTTCCGATGATGCAGGCTAAAGCTTGCACTGACGGAACGTCCTATATCCCTGAATACTCGTCTTAAAATACAGGCAAGCTGTTCCGACTTTTCGTATTTCATGCGATGCCGGAACAACTTGCCTTATGCTACGGAAACAAACCGGCTGACTTGCTTCGTATCCCAATACCAAGCAAGTTTCACCCGACAGGTTCATACAATCATGCAGATAAATCAGTGCAGTTACCAAAGACAGAGCCTTTAAGGTTGCGCTACTCTTCACTTCAAAGGCTCTGACATTGGCAACCGGTTAACGATGGCTCGTCTGAAAACGGATACTGTGTTCTTCGGAAATCTCAGAATATTGAATATCAGGAAAACATTGGAGCATCATAGCCGGAACCGTTTTTTATGTGCAAATGTACTGCGGACTGGAGAAACGTCAAGTGACGCTTACGCTTTCAGTCGGAGGACTTGACGGCAGCCTTCCGCAAATTTTCTCATGCTTCAAAAATTTGGGTATTCCGTCTGCATTCTCTGACTTCACACTTGTCTTTTTCTCCCTTTGGTCTGCAGTCACAAATGCACATAAAACGGTTTTTCTCGGCCATGAAGCTCAATGAGCTTTACTGGAGGGAAAAGAATCGGAACTTCAAAATTCAAATGTTATGCAAGTAAGGAGAATGAATATCAAACAATCTTTTAATTTTTTACTGATATGTGCAGATTGATGACGACACAACTGGCGGAAGCTCTGGAGGGTTATCCGCTCTACTCCCAGGACGGAAAGGGAAAGGAAGCTGTTTGCCGTGCGGTTTTTGCCCTTGGTTCTGTAAGGTGGTTTATCCTTGAAGGAAACAGGGAGGATGACGATGTGATTCTATTCGGTATCGTAGTCGGACTCATGGAGGATGAATACGGGTATATTTCCCTCAATGAGCTTTCGGATGTGGAGCTTGACTTGAGTGCTCAGGGGCTTGGCAAGCTTCAGGTAAGACAGCAGAAGAACTTTAAGCCGGTTCCGCTGAAGCAGATTCAGGACAGTAGGCTTCAGGAATTTCTTGCAAGGTTTGAATAGGCTGAATGAAAACAGAAGTGGCCGGTCCTATCCGTCACGGACAAGACCGGCTGCTTATTATAGCAGGTAAATGAAAACAAAACTATAATTGTATAGTAAATGGAAAATTGTCGTAATATTTTTAATATCTCTGCCCGGCATGGGTGGAGCATTTCTATGGAAAACATGGATGGAATCCGGTTTATCAATTTCAGACGGAAGACTTCGAGCGGTATACCGTTCTGCTTTACCATTGAAGCCGGCGATGGTACAGCCGGCTACATAGCAAAAGAAATATTCTCTTTCGTCAGTGCCGCTGTTCCTAAACAATGTGCAAGGGAATGGATGATTCAGTCAGGAGCAATGGAGCCGTCCGAGTTCCTTCAGGCCGTGTCCGACATGGAGGATGTCAGGCTAAGGGCAAGGCTGCTGGCTCTTGAACTTGCAGCTATGAATGCCAAATGTAATCTTTTGGATACCATTCCATGGGACAGGCTGAACTAACGGTGTTTCTTACGCTTGCGGCCACGTTTGGGCAGACCGGTTTCCTTGTAGGTTATCAGGTCAGTTCCTCTGAACACCCTTTTTGCCTTGTCAGGTATCTTCAGAAAAGCCAGCGGCTTTTCCATATAACGGATATAGGCATAGATGGTGCAGCGGTGAACACCCAAGTAGCGTGCTGCCTCCTTTACTGAATATGTCTTTTCCGGAACAACTTTCATTATTTCTCATGCTGGTTAATCTTTTCTTTTATTGGATGCCGTAAAGGTAAACAGTTGATTATTAGCTGCCAATACGTCAAATATAGGATTATTTCGGAGATTGTGGGAATACGATGGATTATGTGTTACCATCATATTCAATACGGCTGGACTAAGGCGGTTGATGGTAAATCTGTTTTTACGGAAATAAGGAAGGCATATATTTGATGGTTGACAGCGTTGACAGCAAATCCAATGAAAATCCGGCATAAAGTCAGTCTGAGAAACTGCTGTAATACAACATATTATATTCTTTCTGATTTTTCTTATAAAGAATAGAGTATTATAATGTGTCAACGTTTGGCTATGGATTTTTAGCGGACTGAAAATTGTGGCTACACTTGTCAACGTTTGTCAACGCATGATTTCTATGTGAAGTATCTGATACACTGATAGATACTATCTGTCAACACTGTCACCCCTGAAACGGGTGCATTTTATTATCTGAAAACGTCTGATGCGAAAGGGATACATGGTTATCCTAATGTACCGTTACAGCCACAGGTTTGTTCAGCATGCCTCTGCAGATATTTTTTTGCAAAGGTATCTCCGGCATTGCAAACGTCAAACACAGGGCTGAAAATCTTCCTCAAACAGGGTTGAGCGTATTTTCATCTTCCCTTGAAGTTTGCCTTATTGAATGCCTGCGCTTCTGAGAACTGCAAAAAATATCCTTCGGGCAAGCTGAAAAACTTGCTGACAGAAGGGAAAAAAATCAGAGCGTATGGTACAGATGGACGAAAGCATCAGAAAGCAGTTGGAAAAACCACAGACATGGTTCTGCAAGTATTTTCCCAAACGTATTCAGAATGTGGGCGAGAAGGAAATCGCTGACAGACAGTTGGTTTATGACTTCAAGGATGGAAGGTCTCATGAAGCGGTGGCACAGATGACGGCAGCAAGAATGATTGAAGAGCACGGCAGCAGATGCTCACAGTTGGTATTCATTCCGGTTCCGGCATCATCGGTAATAAAGAATGAAATCCGATATATGGACTTCTGCAAAAGGGTATGTGAACTCACAGGAGCAATAAACGGGTATGACCATGTAAGGGTATGCGGAGAAAGACTTGCTATTCATGAAAACCGTAAGGCTGAAAAGGAAATCAGAAGGGTGAGCATCATCGAGTTTGATGAAGAGTGGTTCAGAGGCAAGGCAGTCATAGTCTTCGATGATGTAATAACACGCGGATTAAGTTTCGGTATATATGCGAATCAGTTGGAGAGTTTCGGAGCGAATGTCATTGAAGGCATCTTCCTTGCAAAAACCCATTATAAAGTATAGAACTATGAACGGAATATTATCAGAAAAATCAAAGTCACTGGCTTTCACGGGACACAGAACTGTTCCCGTAGAAAGGCAGGATGAAATAAGGGCACGGCTTGTTGAAGCTGTGTCCGTCGCCTGCAAATCGGGTATAACCTGCTTCTATTCAGGCATGGCCATGGGATTCGACCTGATGGCCGCTGAAACTGTATTTTCACTGAAGGGAAGGTATCCGGATATACGGCTAATTGCCGTTGTTCCTTTCAGAAGACAGAACTGCCGATGGCCTTCAATTGAAAAGGAACGTTATCAGAAAATAATTTCCCAGGCAGACCGGGTTATCGTATTGAGTGAATACTATTTCAAGGGATGTCTTCTAAGGCGCAATGACTTCATGCTGGAGCATTCATGTGGCGTGATTGCCTTTTATGACGGCAAGCCTTATGGTGGGACATTCTATACCTGCAGGGAGGCACTGAAGAAAGGCATGGACATAGTAAATCTGTACTGAAAACCAGTCCGGATTATACTGAAAATATTGTACAAAACAGATGTGCAATTTTCTTGCATATCTCATTTATAATGCTTATATTTAGATAGTTAAATAAGTTAAAGAGGTAGTTTTATGAATAATATCTACAACCGATACATTTGGCTGTTGCATACAGTCTATCAGGAAAGAAAGGTCACTTTTGAAAGGCTTTGTGATATTTGGAAGCACCATTTCCTGTACAATGGAAAGCCGTTGAGTCTGCGCACATTCCATCATCACAGAAAGATGATTGAGGAGAATTTCGACATAGTTATTGCGTGCAACAGAAAGGACTATACATATTATATCCAGAACCTAGATGAAATACTCGGTGACAGTTGCCGGAACTGGCTGTTCAACAGCCGTATCATTGATGTGGCTCTGAAAAGCAGTCCGTGTCTGTTCCATCGTGTTGTACTGCCTGACATGTCAAATGGTATTGAATACCTGCCGGATATATCGGAATGTATCAGCGATGGACATGAATTGTACATATTCTACACCAATGACAAGGGCAATGAAGTGGAAGGCCGTTTCCGACCGGAAGGTTTGAAGCTGTTCCATAACCGCTGGTATCTGCTTGGGTATAGGAACGGATCAGAGTTCTGTGCTGTTCCTCTTGATGCACTGACCAAAATCTATCTCAGTGGAAACAGGTTTCAGACAGACTGCAGATTTTCGCTTGTCAAACGTCTTTCAGACTCTATTGGTGTTGTAGCTCCAACCGGACAGCAGCCGGAAGAGGTTACCCTAAGGGCTTATGGTCCATTTGCTGATTATCTGAGAAAACATCCTTTCCACCATTCACAGGTGGAAAAGAATGATATGGGGACTTTCACGTCTTTTGATTACATGCTTCTTGTGACAGACGAACTAGTTGATGAAATACTGGCTCTTGGTGATAAGGTGGAGATTACTTTTCCGGAAAAGTTGAGAATGAAGTTGCTTCAGAAAATTGGACGTATCAGAAACAGGTATGCAACATAAAAATCTGCAATTGTAGAATATTACTTTTGAGTAGCAAACATTCGCTCAATCATTGCTTCAAGCTCAGGACCCAATGGACGTTCTGTGTCCATACACTCCTTATCACCGGCAACCAGGTCACCATATATATTCCTGTAGTGTTCAGCTTCACTGCCATCACAGCAAAGCATAGCTGTCTCAAACTCCTTAATCATTTTCTTACGCTGACTCTCTGGATATTCCTTAGTCTTGCCATAACTGGTAATAGTAAATGTTCTTGCCATAATCATAGGATTTATTTGTTTTACCTTTGTTTATAATCATTATCACTATACTAATATACAAAAATATTCTGATAATCAGAAATTTAGCTTTATAAAATTCCCAAAAAATTTAATCCAATACGGATGAAATACAATCGGAATCTGCACATCTTTTTATCAAAAATACAACTATAACAATGAAGGTATTAATGGTAAAATCCTGATTATTTAAACAAAAAACTTATATAAATCAACATTTCCAACATTAAAAGATAGAAGATATAGGGGTTTTTACGTCATTTGATTACATTACATGCTTCTTGTAACTTGACGAACCTATGGAGAAATCCTATATTTCAATTAGAAAGTTAAAGTTACCGATGCGGAAAATCCAAGTATTAAGCTGTTTCAGGAAATTGGACATACCGGGAACAAGTATTTAATTTAAAAATATGGTAATAATAATATTCAATATTAAGATTAATCGCTATTTTTGTAATCTTTTAAGTAAAACTATGGTAAATGTCCAGGTAAAGCTCATAAGTTTATGGTTCGATACCATCATTTGCCACTATGGAGCTAAGCTCTACAATTAAAAAATCAAAATTTTTAATTCTGAAAAAAATGGGAAAAAATTTTTTTTAGGCAGTAGAACCTTTGGTGAAGGTTCATGCCGCAATCAAATGTCCGAAAGGATAGGTTATTAGTAATTTTTTATCTGTAGGATTAGATGTACTAGGGATTCTTGGAATCCCTGCAGCAAGCAGTATGTCATTGGCAAAAGATAGTACAGAGTTAATAATTCAATGGATATCACGAAAGGGAGTTGATAAAGGCAAGGTCATGACTGTTATTCATGATATTTCAGCTTTTATCCCATTGTACTCGTAGTACCAATCCCTTTTAGCCTTTTCCATTGATTCTGCACAATTGGCTAATGCCATTGAATAGATAAGGAAACAGTAACTAAGATTAAAGCTTGGAGCTTCATGGTTAGTGATGGCATTGCAGGTAGCTAACCACTCCTTTTTTAAACAAAAGCGGTTTGGAGTAATCCAAACCGCAACTATTATATTTAAAACAATGATTTAAACTTAAAATGATAGGTTTATACTTCCTGCATTATTGGTATACCTATCTTGTTGTTGATTTCAGTCTCTACAGCATTATATATTTCTGTTTCACTTGTTTTTATAGATATTATTAGAGAATACTTTATAACATTGTCAACATTAGCCAGTTTTCTCTCTTTCCACCAACCTGGTCCTGGATAAATAACTATATGACCACAACCTGCTAATTCAGCTGCTGTACACTCAAACCAGTCCGACTGAACAGTACCTTGTTCGCGGCGATTTTGCTTGATTGTCCATCTTTGAGTATCATTATCCGTTGTTTTATCTCCTTCATTCTTATTCCTTCTACATAAAAATTCTTCAACATTTTCATGTGGACTCTTCAAGTCAAAATGCAAAGTTGCTGAAGGATAACGATATTTATTTCTTCTACCGGCATAACCAGGAGAAGGCTTTACGTAATAGGAAAGTGTAATTCTTATCTTTACTTTTTCTGCTCCCATCTGCTCAAGTAATTCTACAGGCCATGGGAGATCATAAAAATGCAGTTGATTATATGTATTTGAACCATCTTTACGTACATATGGTATCAATTCATTTTCAAAGATGTATGTAGCATATCTTTCATTGCTAAATAAAGCAATTTCTTCATCTGGAATGCCATAACCACATATTGACATGATATCATTGATACTTCCTATACGCTTCATTTCTTCATTCCATCTCGCAGAATGTACCATCATACCACGTACAGACAACAAAGAAAGGTCAGGATTCACTGTCTTGATTTTTGCTGCCATACGTGCAGCCAATGCTGTGGCTGCACTGGTTGCATAAAATGGCTCCAATGATTCTGCCAAGTCTGCACTGGTCGAAATCAGGCTGAGATCAGGAGTTGTTGTTGTCTGCAGTACAGGATGATTAGCTACATTACCGCCTTCCATTACAATCTCAGGTTTGTTAAGACCATTTCTCCAACTCCAAGAGGTTCTTGACATCGGAGAAATTCCTCCAGGCGCAGCCAGAGGCTTATATCTATCATCAGTTACAACAGTCTTCTCTGTATAAGCTCCTACGGTCAGTGCATTCCATGCCTGTGCCGGACTTTTAATAGCATTAGCTTTACAAGATCCTATATAATTGGAAACATCTATTTCTGCGGTCTCAATATTTCCCGCAGAAACAACCACCAGACGGTCACAATTTCCTCCGTTATATATACTTTCATCTAACGCAGCAGAACTTGACGTGGATTTGCAGTCATACGAAATGTCATCAGTAACAGCCATGCATTGTATAGGTGCTCCCATTTCATAAGCTTGCTGTATAGCATCCTCAATAACAGCACCATAAAAATCAGAATCAGTCTCATATCCGGATTCAAATATTTTCACTGATGCCAAGTTGTTTTCAAGTGTAACAGATTTCTTATGCCCATAAATTAAATCTGTCATATCACCATATAGGATAAGACCAGCCATGTCCGTTCCATGGAAGCTGTGATCAATAGTGTCAGAAACACCTATTGCACTTTTCATCATATCATCCGATAAGAATGGAGCTATCAATTCATGAGCATTGTTTACACCCGAATCCAACAAGCCGACCCTTACACTGTCACTGTTTATTGAAATCTCAATTTCATCTTTAATAAGTTCACTCCACTCCCTGCTTTCATTGTGGGATTTAACAAGTATTGAAGGCTGTTTATAAGGACGTATTCCCTCTATATAACCAACAGATAAGGGTAACTCACATAATTGTTGTTTTGTTGCTTTGATTAGCAGAACAGCAACTCCGTCAAAGTCCAGGATATTTTTACCAGCCGATATAAGGCCAAGACTGTCTAAAGTTTTAGTAAGTTCCTCTAGATTATAATCATCACCTTTGGTTACCCATATTTCAAATGTCTGCAGGTGATTATCTGGTAGCATATCAAAATCTTCTGCAGAAGTATAAAGACTATGAATATCAGCTTGTTCAATAGAATTGATGGGCTCAATAAGAGTTGCATTCTTAGGGTTTCCATTTATTGTGCAAATTTCTTCATTTGCATACTCATTAGCCTTCTTATCCAACCAATCTTTTTTTCCTTTTTTGATATATATGGTTACATCAACATTTCCTTCACCTTTATCTTCTGAGATTTTTAGAATAGATGCTCCACTACTTTTTGCCAATGCCTGAGGAACAAAACCTGAAACCATGTCAAAGTTCATATAAACACCATCAGCAACGGGTAATCCACTTTCTGAACGTTGTGACAAAGTTTCTATTGCCTTATCAATAGCTGTATTATAAATTTCTTTTATATAAGCCGCATGTTCCTGTCTGTTTCTTTCAGGCATGGTTGGCGGTTGTACAGACCTGGTTCTTGGTGTAAAAGAACGAACTTCTGCTATCTTATTTCCTAAGAAAAAATGTTTCTTTTGCATATTACCTACATATTCAACCTATTTCACGGCACAGCTGATTTCGTTTGTCAACAATCATTTTCACCATTTCCATATCTATAGGCAAATCATTTAACAGTGATTCTTTGAATATGTCGGAGCATACCATTTTTATCTCTGCATGGCTCATTCCCATAAATAAAGGTTCAGCCTGAGAGAAATCCAGATTTTTTGCTGTATATAAATATTCACGCAACAACAACAAACGCTGTTCTGCATCCGGCATTCTGTATTCAATGACATCATCAAAACGCCGGAACATTGCCTTGTCGATGGACTCTATTGCATTTGTAGCTGCAACAATAAAACTATCTGAAGAATCACGCTCCAACAACTGCAGGAATGTATTAAGTATTCTGCGTTGTTCACCGACCTCATTTTCCATTCCTCGTTGTGCACCTATAGCGTCAAACTCATCAAAGAGATAAACGGCAGGAACCTCATCTATAAAATCAAAAATACGGCTAAGTTTCTGACCTGTCTCACCCATGAATTTAGTGATAATCTTTTCTGTTCTTACAATAAAGAAAGGAAGATTAAGTTCCTTTGCCAATACCCCTGATGTCATAGTCTTACCTGTACCAGACATACCATAGAGTAACAGCTTACGGCGGTTTGCAAGGCCATATTTCTGAAGTTCTTCTCTTCTTGTATATTCCTTTATTACCCTTTCCAGTTTCTCCTTTACAGACTTATCTGTAACCAGATCATTCAAACTGTCATATGTTTCAGTCTGAAGCAACAAATCGTCAACATCCTTATTGCGTGGAATAATTTTTAAATTGCTAAAAGAGGTCTTTTTCTGGCTTAACAATTCCTGGATAGTTCTCGCCAATACAGCATGACCATTCTTTGCCTCTACAGCTGAAATCTGTAAGGCAACCTTTCTGAATTGTGCATCATCATTGTTTAAATGATTGCGTATCAGAGATAATATTTGGTCTGCATTTGCCATCGTAATATGGTTATAAAATTATTGATGTACAAAAATACTTTGTTCCCGTCAAATAGTCAACTCTATCATTAAAAATTGCTAAATATTTATGCTTTTTTATCTAAGAACTTGGTGATTTCACCAAAAAAACTAGGAGAAGTCTTTTAATACTACAATTATATTTTTGATTTGTATTAAACCCTTTACTTCTTTCATCATCAGAGTTCAGATTAATCATTTATGTAAAATCAAATTCATTCTGTTTGAAAGTGTGTTGCATTTCTGTTATCACTTCTTCCTGCATGTCCTGTACTTCAGCCACCACTTCCGTTTCAAGATCCAGCCCAAAAGTTTCCTTTAACTGTAGGTAATCAAAACACAATGCCTTCGGTCGGTTTACCTTTACCTTCTTAACCTGCTCTCCATTCACAATGTCAATGGTGTAGTCAGGAAGTCCGCTTGGCAGAAGTATGGTGAATCTGTCCTGTTTCAGGCCCAGATATGAAGCATGGGATTTCAGGTACGACATGATGGTGGACCAGTTCGAGCGGTTGGAGGTGGAACCTGCATTCCGGCTGTTGAACAGTGATGCTACGGCTGCTGTGTTCAGATAGAGAATGGGACGTGCTTCCTTAAATTCTATATCTTCCTTGACAGACAACGGACGGAAGGATTTCATATACCTTATACGGTAATGTGCCTTCTCAATACATTTCCCTGAAGTCTGGAATCCCTGAAGCATACTCCAGAAGTCCGCTATTTCCGAACTTTCCTGAGCCAGTTCATTCTGATTGCGTATTCCCCTGACTGCCGTATCAAACAATTCTGCATAGCTGAAAGGCACGTCAATTACTGTCTCCAGTGTTCTGAAGGTGGCCAATGGAATAACCCAGTTTTCGAATATACGGTCATGGATGGTTTCATTCTCCAGTTTCGCAGCCAGCTCACGCTTGGTAATGGAATATATTTCCGGAAAGTTCTTCTCAAACAGTTCCCGGTGTCCCAGTATCTCCAGGGTGAGGTGGGTAAGTCCCATGTTGCAGACTGATACAAGGTCTTCATAGGCTCTTTTCTCATTCTGGTTGAATGATGTCTTTGAAAAGGCAAGGAAGATGACACGGGTATAGAGTGCCATATCCTGTGTCGGCTTGTCCTGGCCGCAAAGGGCTACACCTGTTGTGACAATGGTCTGTGCTGCCATCCCGTCTGTATTCGTATTCTTTTTGGTCTGGCCACCACCGCCCCAGAGTCCTTTCAGATAGGCTATCTTGCGTATGTCGAGGTCGTTCTTGTATTCATCAAGCACGGCAAGAGTATTGACGGCCTGTGACACACGGTCGTTCATGGCCGGTACAGAGGTTACTCCAAGGTTGGGCGGATCTACTCCGTGTAGGAAAAAGGACTGGAGGGAAGTAGCCAGGGTTGTCTTACCAGTTCCTTTCTCACCGAAAAGGTTCAGGATGGGAAAGTGACGGGTACGTCTGAATATGATGTCACGGAAGAGGGTGGCAAGAAGGTAACAGAAGGCTACACTTGCATTCTCACCGAACACTTCCATAAGTCTTTTTCCGTAATCATACAGTTTTATTCCGTTACGGTTCTCATGCACCATAAGTCTTTCAAACTGGAATATCTCCGGATTGTTGAGATAAATTTTTGAAGTGGCCGGTATATAGAAAGCCTTGCCGTTGATACCACGGACTATACCCAAATCATCAACGGTATTGAATGTACCTGCAAGGAATATTCCGTTACCGAAAGCGAAGAATCCTTCAGCCGCATTCCAGCCGAGCTTTCTGATACGTTCTGCCGTATCGGTCTTTGAGTACAGGTATTCCTTTACACGGTTGAGCTTGTCTATCTTGGCCAGCCATACATAATTGCCCAGTGAGCCGACCTTCTGCTGAAAGTTGCTCAGTGAGCAGAGTTCTGACTCCTTCAGTTCTATAACCCTGCATACATTGTACATATTTCTCATACGGAAGATTCTGGTTCCGTTTATCTCATCCTCGATATGGAATAGCGGTTCCATGATGAAGTTGGAGATTCTTGACGGTTCATCATCATCTTCACCGATGGAGTAGTAACAGTTTTCCCTAACGAACAGACCGAACTGGCGCAGCAGTTCAGCTTCACGCTGCATCTCGTTCATGGCAGCAGGTTTGTCGTTCCTTCTCCTGGCTTCCCCACGTGCCTGGGTAACGGCATCACGCCATAGTTTTACCTTGCCGTGCAGTCTGGAAAGCTGTTCTATGCACTGGTCGTACACCAGCTGGTCTTTTATATAGCGCAGCAGGTCTGCTATTTCCGCAACACATTTTCTTTCCTCTACCATAGAACCGGCCACCAGAAAACGTTTCTGTGCCAACCAGATGATAAAATGCTTTTCCGGAAGTGAGGTATAATCTTCCTTGCTGCGGATATAGCTGTCGGCATCATTCTTGGCATATTGTACTTCTCCTTCTGTCTCGGATGGTATTTCTGCAAAAGGAAGTTCCCTGACTGTTACATGGAATCCTTTTCTTATGGCTGCAGCTCCGTTGGTCATCACCGCCTCAAACCCCGGTCCGTATGGCTTGCCTTCCGCAATATCTGAATCAGGAATGAAACAGAGTGAGGATACATACTTCTTCAGCTGCTCAAACTGGCTGTCACTCCAGGCTGTTCCAAGTGACGCTACTGTATTGTCGTATCCAATTGACTGCATTCTCAGGACATCAGGAGCACCTTCCACAATGATATAATAGTCGGCATCACGCAGTCTGGCGGCACGGTCAATGCCGAATACTGTTTCTCCCTTGGAGTAAATTATGCTTGTTGTCGAGTTGATATACTTGGGAGCTTTCCTGTTGTCTCCGATGTATCTGGCCGTATAGGCAATGATGCGTCCCCATCTGTTTCTCACGGGAATCATGATACGCTGTCGGAACATGGCGTATGTGTTTCCGTCCTCACCACGCTTGAACATGCCGAGTTCGTACAGCAGTTCTTCGTTCAGAGCCTTACTTCTGCAGAAATCCATAAAGGCCTGACCATCTTTCGGTGCATAGCCTATTCCGGCAAAGGCACAGAACTCCTCATGCCACCGGCTGTATGCGTATGCCCTTGCATCAAGGCTCTCTTCCTTGTCTGTTGCTCTTAAATTTTGCAGGAAGAAGGTCTGGACTGTATCGAGAACTGTCAGAAGTGATTCCCGGTGCCTGGCTTCGGACATCTGTTCCTCACTGCGCTCTTCACTGATGTATTTTACCGGAATATTATGGTTCCTGGCAATAAATTCCACAGCGGAACTGAAGGAAAGGTTTTCCTTTTCCATTGTAAACGTAATGGAATCACCGCCACGGTTACAACTGAAACAGTGGAAGAGATTCTTGCTTGGGGTAACGGCAAAGGAACCGGTCTTTTCGGAATGAAAAGGACAAAGTCCCATCAGGGTTGAACCTTTTCTGGATAGTCTGACATAAGGACTGAGTACGTCTTCTATGGCAAGTTCCCTTACTTTCCGTATAGTTGTTTCGCTTATCATAACGTACTGAGCAGGTTCCAACAATCGATTATTGACTGGCCGGAGTATTTCGGACGGCTGACATTATTAGGATTGAGCGGTTGGATATATCCGTTATCTCTGTATTTTTTGAGTGTCTTGTTGCTGATACCGAGTTCAGCACAAGTGCGCTTGACTGAATAGACACCGTTTGGATCGCACGCTGGTCTGATTTCTTTCATTATTATAAAATCATTATGAATGTGCGATAAAAAAGACCTGTCCGGCTTTATTGTTAAGTGGCAAAACTATAAGCTGGTGAACAAAGGTTACTGACGCACATTCCTGTACCTACTATAATTGCTTTCTTTATATTTCATAGAGTATCACGGCTAAACTAAACAAATAAAGTTTATCAATATTAGAATGTTAGCCATAATATGTTTATTATTTACCTTTCTTGACCGATTTTTCTGCCATTTTCGGCTGACTTTCATCAAAATAGTCCTGGGTGGTACGCTGGAGAAGCCTGAGGTCTGCTGTGCGGTATTCCACCTTACCCGGTCTTTTATAGGAAACCACCTTTCCCTGGCGTTTCCACCTTTCTACATTCCTGCGGCCAAACAGCTCGTATGCCTTCCTCTGGCTGATGAATTCAGGATCATCCTTGTCGGCTTTCAATTGCCTGACAATTCTGGAGGATAGATCATTCAGGAATGTTTCGTATGGTATAAGATGGTCCAGAAACTGTAATATCTTCATATAAACCTGATTTGGTTTCTATACTGTTCGTTTGACCGTAATGGTATGGTTTTCCCTGTCAGTCCTGGTCTTGAACTGACGGTTGTAGATGGCACCAAGCTCTGAGGCCTGTGTACGGACGCTTTTCAAACGTGAAATGGGGAATGAAACGGATTCACCTACTTCAAGGGCAACAAGTGCCGGACGGATTTTTTCTAAGTTTTCAGACATAATTGTTGGATGTTTAATATTTAATGTTTAACTTTGTATTCACCAAATGAATAGGTTACACTGCAAAGTAACATAAAATGGTTTATATAACCAAATATTTGTTTGATGATTTATTGTTTAAGATGTATTTATTGAAGGAATCGCATGGATAATGACATAAAACACGTGCATGTAGGTCAGGCTATCGACAAAAGACGCAACGAGCTTGGATTAAGCAAATCTGAGCTTGGGCGCAAAATAGGTGTACCGCAGCAGCACATAAACCGCATACTGGAAAGGGAGACAATGGAAACGAGCAGGCTTATTAAAGTCAGCGAAGCATTGGACTTCAATTTCTTTTCCCTTTTCTGTCCGAAACAACATCATATATCGGCACACCTTGCAGCCGTTTCATTGGATGGAAATGCAAATAATCTGATAGGTGATGCAGAACTGGCCGTACAGTTATCCAGCGAAAAGAAAGAAACAGAGAACCTGAGGGAAACAATCAAGCTTCTGAAAGAGCAGATAGAGAGTCTGAACTCACAGATTTTACGTCTTGATTCAAACCTGAAGGATAAGGACGTGATTATTGAACTATTGAAAGATAGGAAATAAACAATACTGAAATTTAAATGAATGCGTCATCTCGTTACAGAGAGGTCAAATCATTCATCCTTAATATCTATTGCAACTGTTCCAAGCATTGTATCAAGATGCATACAGATTACATACACAAATATTGCATCTTATTGAAATACAGATATGTATTGGAGAAGCACAAGCTGCGATAGAATAATAATGCTAAGAAAGTAGCAGCTTTAGAAAAAAGTCATACCAAAGCGCATACACTTCACATACACCGGCAATGTAACCTATTGGGGAATAATCGTATATGAAAGTGGCGCAGGCTGCTATTGAGGGATAGCTAAATACACTGGTTAGGTACTTAACTATCTAAAGAAATAGGCTGTAAATACTTGTGAAAGTATTCGCAGCCTATTTTATTTTGTCTTTGTTTTTGCTTTGATATCCGGTGCTTCTGAGGAAATCCTTGGTATTTATTATAAAAAACTAACTAAATGTTTGTTTAATCCTAAAAACAGCTTTACATTTGCACCTCGAAAAACAGACCTGAGTGGGGTCTAATTGTTTAATTTAAAAAAAATGAGATGAAAAAGGGTTTATTATTGATAGTTGTTATGGTGGCAGCTATCGCTGTAAAAGCACAAGACATTTACGTAGGCGGATCTTTCAACGTTTGGCGTAACAGCACAGGCAATACTACGTCTTTTAAAGTAGCTCCGGAAATCGGATATAACTTTAACGAAACATGGGCGTTAGGTGCTGAATTGGATTATTCACATGACTATAACGGAAGCTTATCAACAAATGCATTCTCTGTTGCTCCGTATATCCGTTGGTCTTATTATCAAAACGATGCCGTTCGTTTGTTCTTGGACGGAGCTGCTGCCATTGGTTTTGTGAAGGTAAAAGACGGAGATACCAGCAAGGCAGGACAGATTGGTTTTAGACCGGGTATTGCTGTAAAATTGAACGATCATTTCTCTTTTATTGCTAAATATGGTTTCTTGGGATACCGCAGAAATGTAAACACTCCCGGAGATTCTTTCGGTCTTAAACTTACTAGCGAAGATCTTTCAATCGGTTTCCACTACGCATTCTGATAGATAAGAAAAATCGAACAAAAAATAGGAAAGGGAGTTCCCAAAAATAGGGAATTCCCTTTCTTTATGTATAAACTCTATAATTTATGCACTTGTTAACGAAAAAGTTGTTTAATACAAATTACAATCATACATTTGTATTGTTAAACAATGAGGTCATAAAGACTTTAAGTATTAATTTAAAACTTTAAAATTATGAAGAAGAGTATTTTGTTTGTTTTGTTTGCCCTGATTTCAGTTGCGGGCTTTTCACAAATTACAGGTTGGAATGCAAAAGTTGGTATGAACTTCAGTAATTACACAGGTGATCTTGATATGAATGCTAAGGTTGGTTTCAAGCTTGGCGGAGGTTTTGAATATGCCTTTGATGATACCTGGTCATTGCAACCTTCTTTGTTTTTGACCGGTAAAGGTGCTAAGAAAGATGCGCTTACTGTCAATGCTTATTATCTGGAACTGCCGATAATGGGAGCAGCTCGTTTCAATGTCGCTGATAATACCAATTTAGTAGTGAATGCAGGTCCTTATTTCGCATGCGGTATTGCAGGAAAAACGAAGATAGCCGGAGAAAGTGTGAAAACGTTTAGTGATGATGGTGTGGATTTTAAGCGTTTTGATGCAGGTCTCGGTGTTGGCGTAGCATTGGAATTTGGTAGAATCATAGCAGGTTTGGATGGACAATTCGGTTTGGTAGATGTACAGAAGTTGGGCAATCCGAAGAATATGAACTTTTCTATTGTTGTAGGATATAAGTTCTAAAACAGAATATTGGCAAATAAAGAAAGCCGCTATGAAGATAATTTGTAGCGGCTTTTTTCGTATCTACGCTTTATCCGGATAATATCAACTCCTCTTTTAATCGGCTAACTTCTTTAATTTCTTGAAGTGCTCAATCACAGCCAAATAGTCTTGGTCGGAACATGCATCAAACCTGTTCCAAAGATCGCCTAATATTACTGCTCCTCCAAATCCGAAATCTTTGATTTCCAGTAAATTGTCTGCATTTATACCACCTAATGCCATAACTTTCGAGTCAATAATCTTAGTCCTTTGTGCATCGCGTAGTTCTTCGGCAGTATATGTGGAGTAGTAATTCACTTTAGAAATGCTGTCGTAGATAGGACTCATAAAAACATAATCATAAAAATGCTTTTTGTTTTTTACTTCCTCGACAGAGTGACAGGAACAACTGACATGTCCCGCATAATCATGCGGTTCTTTGGGATTACGTGCATTCAGATGAATCCCCATTAGATTAAATTCTTCTTTAAGATAAAAATGTTCGTGTGTCACGATGCGACGGTGATACTTTTCCGGAATAAGTGTCAGTAGTCTTTCTGAATACATAGCCGGAGTCTCCGGCTTTCTGAGATGTAGAATATCCAGACCCTCTTCGAAAAGAGCAGTAATAATCTTATCTTCTTCAACGAAGAAGGTAGGGGTGGTAACTACAATTAGTTTCATTTCTTTCTGCTAAATTGAATTGTTTAGCAAAGTTAATAATTAACTATGTCAGAAACCAACGTTTATAGTGAAAATTTGTTAGATTGCAATGTCCGCAGGTCAATCGTCCATAGTTTACCGGCTAAAATATCACCGAATCCACAAATTATTTTCAGTACCTCCGTTGCTTCAATGCTTCCTACGACGGCGGGAGTGACTCCTATTACTCCTTTAGGGGGAGGTGGCATTCGCTTCATTTCCTCTTCATTGGGATAGAGGTCACGATAGCTCTTTTTCATCTCTCCGTAATTAAATACCGAAACCTGACCTTCAAAACCACAGATGGCACCATATACGTACGGTTTCCTTTGTTCAATGCAGATATCGTTAATCAGATAGCGTGTGGCGAAATTATCGCATCCGTCTACTACGATATCATATTTGCGGATGATATTGCCGGCATTTTCCTCTGTCAGCCGGGTGGAATAGGGCAGGATACTGATTCCGCTGTTTAGTGCGGAAAGTCTTTCTGCGGCACATACAGCTTTCGGTTTATCCAGTTCGTTCTCGGAATAGAGCACTTGCCGTTGCAAGTTGCTGATACTTACCCGGTCGTCGTCTACCAGTCCGATGCAGCCTACGCCTGCTCCTGCCAGATAGAGGGCAATGGGAGAGCCCAGCCCTCCCACACCCACGATGAGTACTTTTGCTTTTTTCAGCTTAAGCTGACCTTCTTCTCCGATTTCGGGGAGTATCATTTGTCTGTCGTATCGCATCCGTTTTTATCTTTTAAAGTCAAAAGCCTGGTCCCAGTCTTTCCATACCGGTTCACGTCCCAGTTTTTTCAGGTCACGTTCTACTTCTACCGCTTTCCGTTCATCGCTCACATGAAACTGCTCCAGCGTTTGCGGATAACTATAATATCCGCCCGGTTCGGTTTTGCTTTCCGCACTCATGGTCGTCACACCCAGAGTTGCCATGTGGTTACGGATTTCCGCACTTTCACGGGTAGAGTAGGAGATATCTACATCGTGATCGAAGATTCGCATGGCAAACGTCAGTTGGGCAAGTTCCCGGTCGTTCATGATAACATTTGGTTGGAACCCTCCGTTTTCGGACGGACGCATACGTGGGAAGTTAACGCTATATTTTGTCTTCCAATAATGCTTTTGCAAGTAACGGAGATGATAGGCCAACATGGTTACATCCGTGCGCCATTCTTCCAGTCCGATTAAAACTCCCATACCGATTTTGTGTACTCCTGCCTGCCCCATACGGTCGAAACCGTTGACGCGCCATTCGAATTTGGATTTCATTCCTCTCGGGTGATAAATTTTGTAGTTCGCCTTGTTGTAAGTCTCCTGGAAGCAGATCACTCCGTTCAATCCGTGGTTCGTCAGTTCCTTGTATTCTTCTGTTTTAAGAGGCATTACTTCAATTTGCAGGTTGCTGAAGTAAGGCTTTGCCAGATCCAGTGCACGGGCAATGTAAGGGACACCTGCAGCAGCAGGATTTTCACCCGTAACAAGCAGAAGATTCTCGAAGGGTGCCAGTCGTTTGATAGCTTTGTATTCGTTGATGATTTCTTCCTCCGTCAGTATGGTCCTTTTCATCGGATTACTGATATGGAAACCGCAGTACACACAAGAATTGGTACATGAATTGGTGATGTAAAGCGGCACGAACATGGAGATTGTCTTGCCGAACCGTTCCATGGTATATTTCTGGCTGAGCCGTGCCATAACTTCCAGATAAGGAGTAGCGGCGGGCGAAATGAGTGCCATAAAATCATTGACGTCCAGATGCCCGGATTTGCCTAAAGCCCGGCGTACATCGGCATTTGTCTTGGAATAGATGGCTTTTGTCGTCTCTTCCCAGGATATTTTTTCTAATTCGTCTGAGAACATATTGTTAGAGTTATTTCTTGTTTTTCTTTAAATCACGTGATAGTCTCATAGCACAGAAGTTCGGTCCGCACATGGTACAGTATTCTCCGTCGATATGATGTCCTGCACGGAAATAGGTCTGTGCCCGTTCCGGATCAAGTGACAGGTCGAACTGGTCCTTCCAGCGGAACTCATAGCGGGCTTTGCTTAGCGCATTGTCACGTACCTGTGCTCCCGGATGCCCTTTAGCCAGGTCGGCGGCATGTGCAGCTATTTTATAAGTAATGACCCCTACACGTACGTCCTCCTTGTCCGGCAGGGCGAGATGTTCCTTTGGAGTAACATAGCACAGCATAGCCGTTCCGAGCCAGCCGATTTGCGCTGCACCGATAGCGGAGGTGATATGGTCATATCCCGGAGCGATGTCCGTGACCAATGGGCCGAGCGTATAGAACGGCGCATCATGGCATTTTTCGATTTGGCGTTCCATATTTTCCTTGATCTTATGCATGGGCACGTGTCCGGGACCTTCGATAAAGGCTTGCACATTCTTGTCCCAGGCGCGGAGCACCAACTCGCCCATAGTGTCCAGCTCGGCGAACTGCGCTTCATCGTTGGCATCGTGGATAGAGCCCGGACGAAGTCCGTCACCCAAAGACACCGCAACGTCATATTGAGCCAGAATATCGCAGATATCGTCGAAGTGTTCATATAGGAAACTTTCGCGGTCATGCATCAGACACCATTTGCTCATAATACTTCCTCCACGGCTGACAATACCGCATAAACGTTTGTCGGCGAGGTGTACATTATGGCGGCGGATACCTGCATGAATCGTGAAGTAATCCACTCCTTGCTCGCATTGTTCGATGAGGGTGTCACGGTAGATTTCCCAATTCAGGTCTTCCACTACACCGTTCACCTTTTCAAGAGCCTGGTAGATAGGTACGGTGCCGACCGGCACAGGGCAGTTACGGATAATCCATTCACGTGTTTCGTGGATATTTTCTCCTGTCGAGAGATCCATTAGTGTGTCTCCGCCCCATTTGCAGCTCCACAATGCTTTCTCTACTTCTTCATCAATACTTGAAGTAGTGGCGGAATTACCTATGTTCGTATTGATTTTTACCAGGAAATTGCGGCCGATAATCATAGGCTCAGCTTCGGGATGATTGATATTGGCGGGTAATATGGCACGTCCGGCTGCTATTTCCTGACGGACAAATTCGGGAGTAATATGTGTTTCTATTCCTAACTCCTCGCAGTTCATATTCTCACGAATAGCTACATACTCCATTTCGGGAGTGATTATTCCTTTTTTCGCATACGCCATTTGGGTAATAGCTTCTCCTTTTTTGGCACGATAAGGTAGAGCGATATGTTCAAAGCGCAGGTGGTCCAGGCTTTTATCATCCCTTCTCATTCGGCCGTATTCCGAAGTGATTTCAGGTAGACGTTCTACGTCACCCCGGCTTACAATCCATTCCTCACGCATACGAGGCAGTCCTTTCTTTAAGTCGATGTTCATTTCAGTGTCACTGAACGGACCGCTGGTGTCATATACGTATACTTCCGGATTAGGCGTAGCTATTTTTTCTTCTCCTTCGAAACTGACACTGGGCACTTGTTCTACTTTCCGCATCGCCACGCGGATATTCGGATAAAGTTTGCCGGGTAGATATACTTTTTGGGAGCGGGGAAATTTTATTCTTTGTTCCATAATTGTTTTTTAAGCAACTGAGTAGTCAGGTTGTCGACTACGCTTTAATTTTATTTATCAAGAAATGCAGTTAATGGTGAGCTTGCCTCTGCTTCAAAATTGAAGGCTTGCAGTCCCAGCCCCGCTTCGTAAGCCTGTCTTCCGGCTTCAGTAGCGGCTTTGAAAGCTTTGGCCATTTCTACCGGGTTTCCGGCAACAGCTATTGCCGTATTCACCAATACGGCGGATGCACCCAGTTCCATTGCTTCGGCAGCATGGCTAGGAGCGCCGATACCGGCGTCTACTACTACCGGAATTCCCGCCTGTTCGATAATAATCTGCAGGAATTCTTTCGTTTGCAATCCTTTGTTCGTGCCGATCGGAGCGCCGAGAGGCATGACCGTAGCCGCACCTGCTTCTTCCAGTCGTTTACAGAGCACAGGGTCTGCCTGACAATAAGGCAATACCACAAAGCCTAATTTGACAAGTTCTTCCGTGGCTTTCAGTGTCTCGATAGAGTCGGGGAGCAGATAACGCGGGTCCGGATGAATCTCCAGCTTCAGCCAGTTTGTACCGAATGCCTCACGGGCCATTTGTGCGGCAAATACAGCTTCTTCAGCGTCCCGCACGCCGGAAGTGTTGGGTAATAGCTGGATATGTGGGTGGATAATATGTTTCAGCATATCGTCCTCTTTATCGTCCATGTCGATGCGCTTCATGGCTACGGTTACCATTTCCGTACCCGATGCCAGAATAGCTTGTTCCATTACTTCGTTGGAGTTGAATTTTCCTGTTCCCAGGAAAAGGCGGGAATTAAATTCACGTCCCGCAATTACTAACTTTTCCATATCCTATAAATTAGTTGTTATTTAAAATCCTTCTTGTTTCTTCTACCGGATCGTTTGCCCGGAGAATCGTTCCCGATAGGGCAATGCCGTTCACTCCCGTGCGTAGTATGGCGGGAATATCTTCGTAAGTGATTCCTCCGATAGCTACTACCGGCAGCTCGATATGTGCCTCCTGCATTTGCGCGAGGATAGAGACATAGCCTTCCAAGCCCAGAACAGGGCTCAGATTCTGCTTGGTCGTTGTAAAGCGGAAAGGACCGATACCGAGGTAATCTGCTCCGGCACGATAATGCAGTAGGACATCCTCGAACGTATTGGCTGTGCCGCCAATGATAAAGGCTTCTCCGAGTATCTGTCTTGCCTGATCGATAGGCATATCCTTCTTTCCTAGATGCACACCGTCCACTTCCAGTTTCTTAGCCAGTTCGACGTGGTCGTCCAGAATCAGGATAGCTTCATGCTCTTTGCAGAGCGGTTTTAGTTGCAAGGCTACCGCTTCCACTTCATCGAGTGGTGCGTCCTTCATGCGTAACTGAATCCATTTGCAGCCTCCTTCGAGTGCCATACGTGCCGATTCGAAGTAAGAATACCGTTCGGTCCGATGAGTGATAAATTGTAGACTGATCATCTTACTATCCTCCGCAAGCCGCTTTGATAATTACCAGATTGTCATTCTCGTGCAACGAAAAACGTTCCCATTCGGTACGGGGAATCATTTTGTTGTTTACGGCGATAGCGATGCCTTGAACCGGAAGCTCCAGTTGCACTGTCAGTTGGGTAAGGGTAGAGCCGGGAGTTATTTCCACCTCTTTGTTGTTCACTTGTACTTTCATTGTCCTATCAAAATAAATAAGTTGAAAGTAAATACAAAGAGCGTGCTTTTATAAGAAAGGCGATAAGAAGAAACACAATCCCTACGTCAGTGCTAACTGCCTCAGGTTCCTAGGGTATAATCTCAGCCCCTCGTGGGGCACCCCTTTGTCTTTACGGGGGCAAAGTAAGCGAAAAAGAAACAGAAAAACACTAAATCAACCGATTTTTTTTCATTTTTCTGTTGATTCCCTTTCTTTGATAGGATGAGAGAAGATAAATCGCGCTCCGCCTTTGTAATCTTTGTCAATCCAGATATCACCTCCCATATATTGAATCGTCAGTTTACAGATAGCCAGTCCCAACCCTGTTCCCTGTACAAATTCATTCAACTTCTCGAAGCGTTGGAATACAAGTTCCTGCTTGTCTTCGGGGATTCCTGTACCGGTGTCGGTCACAGAAAATAGTATACACTGTTTTTCTTTGTCCACCGTGTAATCCAATGTAATGCTTCCTCCGGCGGGAGTGAATTTTAACGCATTATTCAGCAGGTTGATGATGATTTGTTGCAGACGCAACGGGTCGGTATAGAGCATATATGGCTCTTTGGGCATTTGCAGCCTGACGTCTGCATTCGTTGTTTTGTTCCGGTTGGTCAGGGTAATCATATTTTGGCAATGAGTCACCAGTTCGCACCATTCATAGTTGAATTGCAGCTTTCCCGATTCGAGACGCGAGACATCCAGTACGTCGCTGATAAGCTGTAGCAACAGGTTAGAATTGGTCTGGATGATATTGGCATATTCTTGTAATTCTTCCGAAGGTTCTACGGAATTGATTAGCAAACTGGAGAAACCTACGATTGCATTTAATGGCGTACGTATTTCGTGACTCATATTCGACACAAAAGCACTCTTTAGCTGGTTGGCTTCCTCCGCACGCTCTTTGGCGTCACGCAATTCTATCCCCGACGCTTCCAGTTTCTTTTTATCTTCCCGTAGTTGTTTCGTTGTTCTTTCCAGACGATTCTTCAGAATTTTAGTCCGGTAATAGTAATACAATGCAATCATCAGTCCGCCTATCAATACAAGGAAGGTGAGCAGGATAAACTGTACTTCCGTTTTGTAGGCCACAAAGAAAGGGATCGGCTGGTTGATTACGATTGAATTAATGGGTAACTTCTTGTCTTCAAATCCCCATTCTTTTAATTTATTGGCATCAAATTTATATTTGTTGGGTAATATATTAATGCTACGGATGTCATTTTTCCCTTTATCCAGAAACTGATATGCGTATTCTCCCATTCCTTTGGCTATCCCTTCATATTGGGGGACATATCCTCCGATAGCCCAATAACCTATTGCGGTGGACGTCAGACTGAACACAGGCAACAAAGGATTTGCTTTGGAGAAAGCATAAACGGAATTATTCATATAGGTGATTCCTCTGTTATCAATTCGCCAGATGCCAAGCAGCATTACCGAATTTTTGGGGAGAACACGTAATTGGTTGACCGCCATATCAAGTGTATGGATTCGGCCGTCGATGTAAGTGATAGACAGTTCCGGATGATTTTTCAGATTCTTTTTAAACCAGGCCTGTTCGGCAAGACCGTTGTATGTATTATCCGAAACGAATGCCAGATGTTCCATTTCCGGATAGAAATATTTCATCATTTCTATATCCTTGTTAATATCGTATTCGTATGAAGAACAGTATTTTACATTATATTCTTTCATTCGTTCCGTCAAGTCAATGCTCTGGGGTTCATATTGTTGCATATCAATAGGCTCATCCGGAATTCGGATGCCGTTGCGGGATGCCATTGCAAAGAATACGGGGAGTCTTTTGTATTTCTCATCTTCGAGATGAAGGAAGCTGCTCCATGCCTCACCGCCGAGGAAAATAACTAATTTTGCACCCGGATGTTTATCCAGAATCTCGGTTAGCGTTTCTTTCCATTTATGGGCCTGTGACAAATCCGTTACATTCATATTTTCTACGATAGTGGAGTACTTTCCGCCCAGTTGGGTATAAGTCTGTATAAATGTTGATATGTTGTCGTAGGTATATTTAGTATCAGAATTATAGGAGGTAATGAAAAGTATCTCTTCTGCAGATTCTTCTGTGTCGGCAGCATTGCATAAACGGGGGGAGAAGAATAGGAGAGCAATGAAGACAATGAACAATATCTTATTTCTTTTATAAAGTGTCATAATTGTTTGTTATGTTGATTCAAGTATCGCAAAAATACAACTTATGTAGCTGATATCCAATAAATATATTACCTTTTTTTATGCTAGAAAAAAGGCCGCTGTGAAATTCACAACGACCTTTTCAATAGTATAGTTTAGTTTATTATATGCGTCCGGTTACATTCTTTTTTCTACCACATCCCAGTCGATGATATTCCACAGGGCGTTCACGTGGTCGGCGCGGCGGTTCTGGTAATCCAGGTAGTAAGAGTGTTCCCACACGTCAAATCCGAGAAGAGGTTTCAGCCCGGCGCGTACCGGGTTACTTCCGTTACTTTCTTTGGTGATATGCAGTTTACCGTTCTTGTCTACGGACAACCAGGCCCAACCAGAACCAAACAATCCGACTGCTGCTGCATTGAATTCTTTCTTGAAGTTCTCGAAGCTGCCGAAGTCACGTTTGATTGCTTCTCCCAGTTTGCCTCCGGGTTCTTTCTTCGAAGGTTTCGGGGCGAATTGCAGAAAGTACAGATTGTGGTTCAATACTTGTCCCGCATTATTGAATATAGCTCCGTCCGGTGCTGAGGCAACGATTTCTTCTACCGTTTTACCTTCATATTCTGTTCCGGGCACAAGGCTATTCAGATTATTTACATACGTTTGTAGATGCTTTCCGTAATGGAAATCTATTGTTTGCTGACTGATTACAGGTTCCAACGCATTGTTTGCGTAAGGAAGTTTAGGCATTTCGTAAGTCATGGTCATCATAATTAAAGACATTAATATAGTATTCATAATGTTACAAGTTTTAATTGGCTTGTTATACTATAATAACAGCAGGTTGGCGGAAAAGGTTCACTACATCTCATTTTATTTGTAAATGTACTGTACACGCTCTGTTTCCTTCGGATTGTCGCGGTCTGCGCGATAGATCCATTGTCCTGTATTATCATATTCGTAATAGGAGTTACCGTCAATCCGGTTACCATAATCATCGTACAGGCAAGTCAGGTAACCGGAAGTTTTCTGGTTATTGCCCGTTATGCGTTGGTAAACTATCCGGGTCAGGTAACCGTATTTGTCATATTCATACGATTCTTTTTGAGAAAGAATTTGATCCGGTACGTTGGCGAACAGCAGATTTTGGTGTTGTGATTCCGTCAGCCGTCCTTTTTCGTCATACTTATTGGCCTTATATGCCTGAAGTTCCCCGTTCTTGTTGTATTCCTTGGTTTCTGTCAGTTGTCCCTGCTTGTTGTAGGTGCTGACAGCGAATCTTCCGTCCGTATATTTCAGCGAGTCGCTTTCTATGCTTCCGTCGGCACCAATGCGGCGTGTTTGCCGGTAAATGTCCGTTTTGGTTTTCGGATTCGTCTTCACCTCAAAGATGCAGTGCCCTTGCGGATCGTACAGTCTGTTCGTTTGTATCTCGTTACTTATTTGCCCGTTTTTTTCGGTGATTGAAAGCATAGAGGTGAGCTGTCCTTTCTCATTGTATGTATAAGTGGTTGAGGTATTTCCCGTACTATCATTTTCTACGGACTTTATCAACCTTCCCTGATTGTAATATTTTACAGAAGTAGGAGTGGCGAGAATGGCTTGCAAGACGAATGGGTTACGTAGTGCATTTGCCTGGTCACGAAATTCTTTGTAATGATGTGTACAGAGAAAATCTTTCAGTAAACTCAAAGACTCAGAATTGACAATAGCCGGTTTCAACAGTTCAAAATCAGCTTTCTCGCTCAAGTACTCCAAATCATCCAGATGAGTACGGGCGGCGGCAGTCAGGTACGGCGTATGCTTGTAGTCGTCGATAATTTGGCGGATCGCAGTGGCATTCCCTTCTTTTTGGAGACTGTCGATGTGCTGGAACAGGAAATTGTCGTAAAGCGAACGTACCTCCGCAAGATAAGGACGACTGTCTTTATCCTTGAAAAATTTCTGCATATCGGCATTGTCGAAGAATGCTTTGAAATTTCCGGAAGAAGGATCTTTTTCCACAAGTTGATAGAGCCGTTTGTTTTCGGCAGCGTTGACTTGTGCGATGAACTTTCCGTTTGGATATTCTGCGAGATACGTCTGATAAGTGCCGGGCGTGGGTGTTTTTAGCATACCTTCCAATAATGCCAGTTCGCGAATATCCCGTAGCCTTTGCAGCATTACGGAGTCGGCCGGATAATCAGTCGAGCAAATGCTGTCTATCACTGCCCGGCTGAAAGGAATCTTGTCCTTCGAGCCTTCCAGGATGTAGATAATCGACTGTTCAGCTCTGTTCCGTACATCGGAAAGCTGTATTTTTTCTTCGTCACAAATCGTGGAAAAATTTCCTTGGAAAGCTTTCCCGTAACATCCGAAATAGTTTGTGGCAGCCTGTTCGCTATGTTCATTCCATAGTTGGTGGAGCACATCCAGTAGTGCCAGTTCTTCAGAGTAATAAGTTTGCGTCTCATCATCCAGCTTTTCGCGGTTCTTCTGCCATTTGTCGGCGTCGTTGTCGTTCAGATACCTGAGCAACTTTTCCATGCGGCTTTGTTTTTGCGCCATGACCTGCGGAATGCAGGTAATCAGGCACAAGCCTAAGATAATTGATAAAAATATACCTCTTTTCATTGCTTTTGGGGGTTAGGTTAAAATAGTTAGTGATGAAAAATCATAAAAATACCTTCATTCTCAAATGAATATTATACTTTTGTATTGAGAACAAAATTGAACGCCAAGGGTTTGTTAAAAATCCTCATAGTTTTTATAATGCTGTTATGAATACCAATTATAAAGATGAATTGAATGAAAGTCAGTATGAAGCTGTGACTTATATTGATGGACCGTCGTTAGTGATAGCTGGCGCAGGTTCGGGAAAGACGCGCGTGTTGACTTATAAAATTTCCTATTTGCTGGAGAACGATTATAATCCGTGGAACATCCTTGCATTGACCTTTACTAATAAGGCGGCGCGTGAGATGAAGGAACGTATTGCCCAACAGGTAGGCATGGAGCGGGCACGTTATTTATGGATGGGTACATTTCATTCTATTTTCTCCCGCATTCTTCGTACTGAAGCACAATATATTGGATTTACTTCACAATTTACTATTTATGATACAACAGATAGTAAGAGTATGATTCATTCTATCATCAAAGAAATGAAACTGGACGAGAAGATTTATAGACCGGGAATAGTGCAAGCACGTATTTCTAATGCGAAGAATCATTTGCTTTCTCCTACAAGATATGCCGCCGATAAGGAAGTGTATGAAAGTGATAGGGCTGTCAAGATGCCCATGATTCGAGAAATATATGCTCATTATTGGGAACGATGTAGATTGGCGAATGTCATGGATTTTGATGATTTACTGGTATATACTTATATTCTTTTTCGTGATTTTCCAGAAATATTAGCTCGTTATCAAGACCAATTTCGTTATGTCTTGGTGGATGAGTATCAGGATACAAATAAAGTACAAGATGAAATTGTACGTCAATTGATGCAAAACCTGAACGAAAATAAAAATACTTATAAGATGCGGGACGAAACAGTGTTGCCAAGACGGATTTGTGTGGTGGGAGATGATGCGCAGAGTATTTATTCATTTCGTGGTGCGGATATCGATAATATACTTTCTTTTACTAAAAAATACTCTAATGCAAAAGTCTTTGATTGGACATCAGGGAAAGAAAGAGAGTTTAAACTTGAGAAAAACTATCGTTCTAGAAAAACGATTGTTGATGCGGCCAATAGTCTTATAGAGAAAAATAGACAACAAATTCCTAAAAAGGTTGTTTCTGCAAAAGAGGATAAAGGAGAACCTATTGATGTATTTGAGGCTTATAGCGATGTGGAAGAAGGTGAAATTGTAGTAAACAAGATTATTGAATTGCGTCGCAAAAATGATTGTGAGTATAATGACTTTGCTATTTTATATCGCACTAATGCGCAAAGTCGAATTTTTGAAGAAGCTTTACGGAAACGTGGTATACCTTATAAAATTTATGGAGGTTTGTCTTTTTATCAGCGTAAAGAGATTAAAGATGTAATATCATATTTTCGGTTAGTGGTAAATCCTGATGATGAGGAAGCATTCAAACGGACTATTAATTATCCAACTCGTGGCATTGGTAAGACTACAATCGATAAAATAATAGATGTATCCGCAAATAATGGAGTCAGTTTGTGGACTGTGCTATGTAATCCTTTTATCTATGGATTAGATGTTAATAAAGGTACATACGCCAAGATGCAAGGTTTCCGTGAACTGATAGAAAGTTTCATTGCTGATGATATTAATAAAAATGCTTATGAAATAGGTCTAGATATTATTCGTCGGTCGGGTATTATGAATGAGGTTTGCCAAGATAATTCTTCTGAGGGGCTGAGTCGTAAGGAAAATATAGAAGAGTTTGTGAATGGAATAAATGCTTTTTGTATATCCAAACAAGAAGAAGGAAATGCAGATGTATCTTTGGTTGATTTTCTTTCGGAAGTAACATTGTATACAGACCAAGATTCTGATAAAGCAGATGATGAAGAAAAGGTAACATTAATGACCATTCATTCTGCTAAAGGGTTGGAATTTAAGAATGTATTTGTCGTTGGTTTGGAAGAAAATCTTTTTCCTAGTATCATGGTGATTGATTCTCAACGTGCATTAGAAGAAGAGCGACGACTGCTTTATGTAGCCATTACTCGTGCGGAAGAACGTTGTTTTTTGTCTTATGCCAAAAGTCGCTATCGTTACGGGAAAATGGAGTTTGGCAGTCCTAGTCGCTTTTTGCATGATATTGATGAGAAATATCTACGTTTACCTTATCAAATGAAAATACCTTGTTCGGTTGATGAAGGCGCAGGGCGTTTCCGCAGGGAGATTGAGGGAGGCTTCACCCGTTCCGCTTCTCCGTCGCGTGCTTCTTTCGGTAGTAGTTCTTCCGAACAGCGTGCACGTTCGAAAGCACAGATTATAGCCCCCAGTGTGCCGAGAAACCTGAAAAAAGTGAGTGCGGTGAGTGGAAGCAGTAGTGCACAGTCGGCAGCTTCGAATGCTGCGTCGGTGACGGGAGTACGTGCCGGACAGATGATAGAGCACGAACGTTTCGGACTGGGTGAAGTGATGAAAGTGGAAGGAACGGGAGATAATGCGAAAGCAACCATTCATTTCAAAAATGCGGGTGACAAACAACTATTATTGCGTTTTGCCCGTTTTAAAGTGATAAAATAAATAGTAACACACTAAATAGAGAAGGTCATGAAGAAACAAATAACAGTAATTTTGCTTTCCGCTTTGATTTTGAACGGGTGTGCATCGGGGCGTATGGGAAATCCGGGAGCTATCATGGCAGGCGCTTCTATCGGAGGAAGTCTGGGCGGCTCGATAGGAGGGCTTATCGGAGATAATAATCATGGCTGGAGAGGCGGTTATCGCGGTTCTGCTATTGGAAATATTGTAGGGACCATTGCCGGTGCAGCGATAGGGAATGCATTGACAGCGCCGAGACAAGAACCGATAGAGGAGGATGCTTATATTCCTGAAGTACGGGAAGTTCGTGTCCGGAAATATAAGAAACAGCCACAGGTGCAGCGACCTCTTACCCAGCTGAAACTGCGCAGGATTCGTTTTATTGATGATAACCGTAGTCATGTGATTGATGCGGGAGAGAATAGCAAGATCATCTTTGAGATTATGAATGAAGGACGGAACCCTGTCTATAATATTGTCCCCTTGGTAGAAACAGTGGGCAAGGTGAAGCATCTCGGCATTTCTCCTTCTGTGATGATAGAGGAAATCCTTCCGGGGGAAGGTATTCGTTACACCGCTTCCATTCATGCAGGCGAGAAACTGAAAGACGGTGAGGTAACATTTCGTGTAGCGGTGGCGGATGAGAACGGAATAATTTGCGATTCGCAGGAATTTACCCTGCCTACACAGCGCTGAGACTAGAAATCAACACAATTATATTGGGCTTTATATAGCGACGGTATAGGGTCGGAATAGCGTAGCTATCCGGTCTCTATACCGTTGCTATTTGTATGCGATAGCGTCACTCTGTTGATACAGAAATAAAGTATGCCATTGCCCATTCCTCACAAAATAGATCATCGGTGGTCAAAGTGGGAGTGAATTTTGATAGCGAAACAAGAACTTTTGGGAAGTGGAAAACAGAGAGCGTTTCTTTTTATTTTGAAAAACACTTTTCTTTCGGGAAATACTCCAATATTAGTTAATTAGTTAAATAACTAAACGTTTAAATAATTAAACGGTAAACGGAATGTCGACATAGTGAATGTCAGAAGTTCTTGGTGTAACTCCCTACCAGAAATTTGTTCTTACTATGAATGTTCGTTAAAAAACGAACATTAGTTTGCTTTTTACTTTATCGTTCGTATATTTGCGAACGATAAAGTAAAACAAGGGAGGAATTAAGTATATGGAGCAGCAGGAACAGATTGCCCGTTTTGCCAAAGCTTTGGGACATCCTACCAGAATAGCGATATTGAACTTTCTTGCCAAGCAAGAAAGTTGTTATTTTGGGGAGATTTATGATGAACTACCTATTGCCAAAGCGACCGTTTCCCAGCATCTAAAAGAATTAAAAGATGCCGGGCTGATACAGGGTGAAATAGAAACACCCAAAGTAAAATATTGTATAAATCGTGAAAATTGGGAGATAGCAAGACAGTTGTTCGCTCAATTATTTTGCGATTGCGCTTGTAAAAAAGGTGCTTGCTGTGAGTAGCAGCCCTTTTTTTAAATATGTTGTTCGTTGTTTTGCGAATTACGTTTAATATATAAAACAGGAAATATGGAAATTAAAGTTTTAGGTACAGGCTGTGCAAATTGTAAGGCCTTGTACGCAACAGTGGAACAGGCGGTAAAAGATCTGAATTTAGATGCCACATTACTTAAAGAAGAAGATATTTTAAAAATCATGGAGTATAATATCTTTAGCTTGCCCGCATTGGTAATTAATGAAAAGGTCGTTTCTGCCGGGAAAAAATTATCCTTACCCGAAGTAATGGAATTATTAAAACAATAACCCCAAAAGTACCTATGAAACATTTATTTTTGATTATAGTCAGTTTGCTTTTGTTTTCCTGTGCCGGAAAGTCAAAGACAGAAAACAAACAAGAAGTTTCCGTACAAGGAGATCGTGTAGAAGTGATCTGTTTTCATGGAAAACAAAGGTGTGTTACCTGCCGGGCGATCGAGAAACTAACGAATGAAGTGATCGAAGCTACTTTTAAAGACCAAATCGCCAAAGGAAAAGTCGTCTATAAGGTTATAGATATTTCTGATCCTAAAAATGAGGCGACCGTAGAAAAATATGAGGTTACATGGTCGTCTTTGTATATAAACGGCTGGAAAGGAGGAAAGGAAGCAGTCAATAACATGACTGAATTTTCTTTTGCCAATGCAAAAGGATCACCGGATGTGTTCAAAGAGGGGATAAAGAATAAAATAAATGAATTGCTAAAATAGATGTTATATGGATTTTCTTCAAAATCTTCTGGATAATAGCAATATCCCAGTAATAACCGCTTTCTTGCTTGGTTTACTTACAGCTATAAGTCCTTGTCCTTTAGCGACGAATATAACGGCAATAGGTTTTATCAGCAAGGATATAGGCAACCGGAATAAGATCTTTTTAGGCGGATTGCTTTATACTTTGGGGCGTGTTGTGGCTTATACGGTTTTGGGTATCATCCTGATCTCCATACTGAAAGAGGGATCGAGTATGTTTTCCTTACAGAAAGGTATAAACGAATACAGTGAGATGCTGATCGCTCCGGTCTTGATATTTGTAGGGGTATTCATGCTTTTCGGAGATCGTTTGAACCTGCCAAAATTTGGTTTTTCAGGAACCGGAAGGACCGAAAAGTTAAAGGGAAATTTAGGCAGTCTTTTGCTTGGAGTGCTTTTCGCCCTGGCGTTTTGCCCTACTAGTGGACTGTTTTATTTCGGGATGCTCATACCCATGTCGGCAACAGAACCGGGGGGCTACCTTTTGCCCGTTGTCTATGCTGTGGCTACCGGCCTGCCTGTTGTCCTGGTTGCGTGGATATTGGCGTACAGCGTTGCCGGAATAGGTAAATTCTATAACCGCATACAGATTTTTCAAAAATGGTTTAATAGGGTGGTTGCCGCCTTGTTTATTGCAGTCGGTATTTATTACGCATATATCAATTACTTATAATTAAAATAAAACAGAATATGAAAAAGATAGAAATTTTTGACCCGGCGATGTGTTGTCCTACCGGATTGTGTGGCCCGAATATCAACCCTGACCTTATGAGGATTGCGGCTGTTCTGGAAACTCTCAAAAGACAGGGAATCATTGTTGAACGCCATAATTTGCGAGATGAACCGCAGCTTTATGTCAGCAATAAAACGGTTAATGATTATTTGATGAAAGAGGGTGCGGACGGTCTGCCGATTACCATAGTAGAGGGCGAGATAGTGGTTACAAAGGGGTATCCGACCAACAAGCAGTTAAGCGAATGGACGGGGGTTAATTTAGATATTGTTCCAATTATTAAATAATGAGATTATGAAGAATTTTAATTTATCCGATATACAACTGACAAAGTATTTGTTTTTCACTGGTAAGGGTGGCGTAGGTAAAACTTCTATCGCTTGCGCTACGGCTGTCGGCCTTGCGGATCTTGGTAAGAAAATATTGTTGATAAGTACAGATCCGGCCTCTAACCTGCAAGACGTGTTCGGGCAGGAATTAAACGGGCACGGTACGGATATATCCGAAGTACCCGGCCTCGTGGTTGTAAACCTCGATCCGGAAAAGGCCGCCGCAGAATACCGGGAAAGCGTGATTTCCCCCTATCGTGGGAAATTGCCGGAAAGTGTAATCCGGAATATGGAAGAACAACTTTCCGGATCTTGTACGGTGGAGATCGCAGCGTTCAATGAATTTTCGGACTTTATCACCGATGAAGCCAAACAAAGGGAATACGATCATATCATTTTTGATACAGCACCAACGGGGCATACCCTAAGAATGTTGCAACTTCCGTCTGCCTGGAGTACGTTTATTAGTGAGAGCACACATGGCGCGTCTTGCTTAGGCCAGTTGTCAGGGTTGGAGGAAAGAAAAGGAATTTATAAACAGGCGGTAAGCACCTTGTCCGATGAAAAAGCAACCAGCCTGGTACTGGTTGCCCGGCCGGATCTTGCGCCATTAAAAGAGGCGGCACGTTCTTCACATGAACTTAATTTGCTCGGTATAAAAAATCAGGTACTTATAATAAACGGGGTATTACAGCATTCCGATGATAACGACAATGTCACCAGGCTGTTAAGTGAAAGACAAAATTCCGCATTGCAGAACATTCCGGAAGAATTGAAAGGCTATCCGATGTATAGCGTTCCGCTACGTTCCTATAACCTGTCAAATATAGAGAATATCCGCAGAATGTTATCAAGCGATAATATCATTTCCGGAGGTGACTATAAACCTTTAGAGGGTGAAAAAAATCTGGATGATTTGGTAGATGATCTTTATTCTTCCGGAAAACGGGTTATTTTCACAATGGGAAAAGGCGGTGTAGGAAAAACGACCGTAGCGACAAATATCGCCCTGAAATTAAAAAAACGTGGAGCAAGGGTACATTTGACGACGACAGATCCGGCTAATCATTTGAATTATGACCTTGCCATAAAAGCAGGTATCGACGTTAGCAAAATCGACGAGGCCGAAGTTCTGGAGGCTTATAAAAACGAGGTAAGGGCAAAAGCCAAGGAGAACAAAATGACGGCCGAAGACATGGAATATATCGAAGAAGACTTGCGTTCTCCGTGTACCCAGGAAATTGCGGTGTTCAAGGCTTTTGCCGATATAGTGGAAAAAGCAGATACGGAGATCGTGGTAATAGATACAGCCCCGACCGGACACACCTTGTTATTGCTGGACGCAACGCAAAGCTACCACAAGGAGGTGGAACGGACACAGGGAGAGATCACGGGGGCGGTGGCAAACTTGCTGCCACGCTTGCGTAATCCCAAAGAAACGGAGGTCGTTATCGTGACACTTCCGGAAACAACCCCGGTCTTTGAAGCGGAACGTTTACAGCAGGATTTGCAAAGAGCGGGTATTGAGAACAAATGGTGGGTAATAAATTCCTGTCTGTCTTTGGTTGATACCCAAAACCCGTTTTTAAAGGCCAAGGCACAGGGGGAACTGTCATGGATCGGACGAGTAAAGGAACTGTCAAACAATAACGCCGCCTTGATCGCATGGAAAGAAAAATAAGGGTACTGATATTATGTACCGGGAATAGTTGCCGTAGTCAAATGGCGCATGGTTTCCTGCAATCCTTTGATGAACATATGCAAGTCTTTTCGGCTGGGACAAATCCGGCTGCAAAGATAAATCCTACCGCTGTGGAGGTAATGAGAGAGGTTGACATTGACATAAGCAACCATATCCCTACTTCCGTGGCGGATTATATAAATGATAAATGGGATTATGTGATAACCGTTTGCGGTGGGGCCAATGAAACGTGTCCGGCTTTTACGGGAGAAGTGGGAAAAAGATTGCATATAGGATTTGACGATCCGTCAGATGCGGCCGGAACGCCGGATTTTATCAGGAGTGAATTTATAAGGGTACGAAATGAGATTAAAGATCGTTTTTACCAGTTCTATGTTTCTGAAATAAAGAAAGAGTGATTATGAAACAACTCGCTTTTTTAGACCGTTATTTGACGGTATGGATCTTTTTAGCAGTGTTTATCGGTGTAGGGTTAGGCTACATATATCCCGGTATCGTGGATTTCTGGAGTAATTTTGAGGTCGGAACGACAAATATTCCTTTGGCGGTCGGGCTTATCCTGATGATGTACCCACCTTTGGCAAAGGTGAAATATGAAGAATTAGGAAAGGTTTTCAAAGACAAGAAAGTCTTGATATTGTCACTTTTGTTAAACTGGATCGTTGGCCCGATATTGATGTTCGCCCTCTCGATCGTCTTTCTGCATAATTACCCTGAATATATGTACGGATTGATAATGATAGGCCTTGCACGATGTATCGCTATGGTCTTGGTCTGGAGTGAACTCGCCGGGGGGAGTAATGAATATACGGCCGGACTGGTCGCTTTTAACAGCATTTTCCAAGTCCTTTTCTTTTCCGTATATGCTTATTTCTTTTTATCCGTGTTCCCTGAATGGGTAGGGATTGAAACAACCGATGTCGTCCAGCAAATTACGATGTCCGAGATTGCGAAAAGCGTAGGGATTTATTTAGGAATACCGTTTATTCTTGGATTTTTGACTCGTTTAATTCTGGTTAAGAATAAAGGCATGGATTGGTATTACCGGAAGTTTATTCCTAAGATAAGCCCTGTTACATTATTGGCCTTGTTGTTTACAATCGTGATAATGTTCTCTTATAAGGGGGAATATATCATAAAATTGCCGTATGATGTACTGATAATAGCTATCCCGTTGGTACTGTATTTTGGGATCATGTTTTTTGTTTCTTTCTTCATCACCCGGAAAATGGGAACAGATTATGAGAAAACCGCTTCCGTATCGTTTACGGCTACCGGAAATAATTTTGAGCTGGCTATTGCTGTTGCTATCGCTGTTTTCGGTATAAGTTCGGGCGAGGCTTTCGCTGCAGTAATCGGGCCGCTGATTGAAGTACCCGTATTAATTTTACTGGTAAGGTATGCGTTAAGAATGCGTAAACAATTCGGGGCAAAAGGCTGATGTTATATAGTATATGAAATCTTCCGGATATAAATTTCCGGAAGATTTTTTTATTTCGTTTTTAATATTATCTGTTGGTTATTGATAATAATATTATCTTTGTGTTATTCAAACATATAAATAAATCACGTGATGAAATTAATGACAAGACGAAATAGCATGATTACATCTATTGGTAAATCGAGGTGGAATATGTCAGTGTGTATTACAGTTCTGAAAAATAGTCTCGTTTTTCTATTCTTTTTCTTCCTTTTAGTTTTAGTATCTTCATGCAGGCGGTCTTCTACTATAAACACTCCGAATGGTGAATATAAGATGATTGATTGTCAGGAGATTAATGGCGGGAAATTTAAGTTGTCAAGCATAGCTTCATCTTTTTCCGTTATTCCACTTGAAACCAATGATAGTTGTCTGATAGGCGGGATAAGTAAGTTGGAATTTTATGATGGGAAGATATTTGTTTTGGATAAAATGCATAGTGCCCGTTTGTATGTATTCGATACCCAGGGAGAATATAAATTTGCTATTGGAAAAAGAGGGAGCGGGCCTAATGAATATATGCAAATTAATGATTTTTCCATAGACAAGGAAAAGAATTTAATTTATGTGCTTTGTGATAAGAAAAAACTCTTTACTTATTCTTTGTCTGGACAGCCTCTTGGGACAATAACTCTCGATTTCTTTGCTGATGCTATGGAATATCAGAAAAATCAGTTGCATTTTGTGTGTGATAGACTTGATAGGGGTAATCTTATTGTGACTGATATAAAAGGAAGGATACTATATGAAGATTTTCCGAATAAACGAATGGGAGATAATCTTTTGATGCTTATACACCCTTTTTCTAAACAAGATTCTATTTTGCTATATCGGATCTATTTGGATAATAAGATTTATGAGATGCAATCCGATCATAGAATAAAGGTTGCCTATGAAGTGAACTTTGGCGAAGAAAGTATTGATTTTGAGGATTTAGAAGATATTCCTCATAGGGAAGTAAAAAAGAAATTAGCAAATTCTCGTGGAAAAATTAAATATTTAACGGAAAATAGAAATTACATACAATTAATATTCTTCGACAAGCAAATGCCTTGTGTTGCTGTATATGATAAAAGACAGGGAGTAACCCGGTCATATACATTTGAAAATTGTGTTGATGATTTAACCGGACTACAATATCCTCTTTTTGAGTTCACGAAAGGGCAAGATGAATTTATTGCAATTTTGAGTCCAATGGACATTGAAAATGCAGGAAGTGAACTTACGGAAAAAGGGAAGGCGGTTTTTAAAGACGTTAATTTTGTTGACGATGATAACCCTATATTATATATAGTAAAAACGGAATAAGAACTTAATCAGCTGGGGAATAATGCCGATTGCTGGATAATGAAATATTAAGATAAGTAGTTTGCTTGGATGTACATGGAAAAAGAGGTATGAATGGCTAAAAATAGTTTTTAATATCGTCCGTTGGTTTTTGCAAATTATTACCTTTGCGCTATTCAAACAGATAAATAAGTCACGTGATGAGATTAATGAGAAAGCTAAGCGATATGATTGTGTATATTGGAAAACAAAAGATGTATCCTTTATTAATAGTTTTTTTCTTGGGGATAGCCTTTTTTTTCATTTTAGGACAGCTATATTATAGTGTTAGAAAAAAAGCGTATTGCGAAAAGTTGGAAAGAACATTCAAAGAGGTTTTATTGCGACAATTGCAAGAAGATTCTTTTGAAGGCTATCTTTCCACTAGTGAACGGAAACGTCAATTGGAGGAATATCCTGATACTGTTTATCTGACAGATGAAAGTGGGGAACATGGGTATTATTTGGATAGAGAAAAAAGTAGAAGAAATATAGCTCATGATCCACGATTGCGTATTTTACATTCCGCTTATTTGGTAGAACACCCTTTAGTGGTGGATTCTTTATATGGGAAGTGGCAACAACACTTGGAACAGCAAAAAATGTTTACCGCTTTTGCTTTACAATTTTTCTTGTCTGATAAAGACGGAAATACTACAAGTTGCGTATTTCCGAACGACCTTCTTCTTGAAGATTATATAGCTTGTTTTGATATAACGATAGGTTATCGTTGCGAAGTTGAATTAAAAGGCTTTTGTAGCTTTTCGTTTTTTGATCTTGTAGGTACAAGAGGAATCATTTATGCTTTCATCTATTGGTTACTCATAATTACTAGTATTATAATGTTGTTTTTTCTTTCGAAAAAACATAAAAATATTCTTATTCCTACTTCTGCTCATGTCTATCAATTAGATCAAAATATTATATTTGATGCAGACTTAAAAAAGCTAATAGTTGGTAAAGAGGAAATTCTAATGAAACCACAAATCTCTGTTTTATTAAGACATTTCTTGGAAGCTCCGGAATTTATATTAAAAGATGAAGAAATACAAGAAATTTTTTGGTCGAACAAATCGAATAATGAGTCGAGACTTCATAATGCAATAAGTCGTTTACGAGGAGTCTTTGAAAATATTCCTTCTATTGAGGTTCAAAGATATGAAAAGGTTGGCTACCAGTTGTATATTAGAAGAATTTGATTGAATAACTATAATCTCCGATGAAAAGGGAGATTTTTGCATAAATACCTTTTCTGTAGAGTAGTATATACAATGGATAGAATCGGTTGGATAGAAATGGTTAGGTGAATTCCTTTGTTGTTGTAAGCCAATTGCATACTTTCGCTTCCATTAATTAATCGATAAAATTACGTATATATGAAAAAACTATTATTCTTTTTTATTTTGGTAGTAGCGGTTATTTCTGTAAAGTACTCACTAAAAGAGCCTCGGGTAAATACATTGTTATTAGATAATGTGGAAGCTTTAGCTGCTTATGAGCAAGATATGCCTCATACTTGTCTTGGGAGTGGTTCTGTCGACTGTCCAATCTCTAAAGTTAAAGTAAAATATGTCTTTAGCGGTTACAGTCTTGAAGAATAGTGCTGTTCTTCTTCTTTTTTTGCTCTTTATTTCTTGCGGAACGAAAAATAAGGAATATGCAAACAATGCATTTCCTTATTCCCAATTTCCACAAGAAAAAGAATTGAAAGGAGAAGTAATAGAACTTGATACAGCCTTGTTTCGTTATCCTTTTCGGATACGGATAGAAGGAGATAAAGCTATTGTGTTGGATTTGCATGGTTCCGATTATTATGGGCACTTATTTCAATACCCAAGTTTCCGGTATCTATCCTCTTTCGGTAGGCGGGGTGATTCTCCTTTAGAAATGTTGTCAATGGAAAATTTCCGTTTACATAACCATACATTATGGACTTTAGATGCTAACAAAAGCGAATTAACTAGGTTAGATTTTTCTTCATCCGGTGATTCACTGCTTCGTGAGGAAACGGTAGCATTGGATGAAGATATATTTCGACCACTTGATTTTGCTATATATAACGATACAACATTTGTCATTCCTGACTATTCAGGTGAGAGTCGCTTTTTAAAAGTTGATTGTAAGGGTAAGCTAATAGAGAAAATAGGAACTATACCAACGACAAATAAGAAAGCCCTGCAAGAAGCCCGTCCGGCATTAGCCCAGGCATGGCGCAGCTTTTTAGATTATAATTCTCATAATAGTGTTTTGGCTACCGTTACTCAGTTAGGAGAAGTGGTTGAAATCTATAATTTAAAAGATAGTACTCATGTCATTCGTGTTGGTGAATATGATGAACCTGAATTCAAAGTATCAGATGGCTATGGTATACCAACAGGTATTATGGGATTCAGTGATGTGCAAGTTACTGATGATGCTATTTATGCGGTGTTTCATGGAACCTCTTTTAAAGATATAGCTAGACAAAGCGGAAGACTTCCTGACGGAGGTAAGTACATTTATGTTTTTAGTTTGAAAGGAGAACCATTATGTAAATATGTGCTAGACCATTATATATATGGTATTTGGGTGGATGAAGTTACTAAAACGATTATGGCGACGGATGTAAATAACGATCAGCCAATACTGAAATTTAGCTTTGGCTAAGATTAGATAATTAACTTGATTAAAAAGGAGCAGGATGATGAGTTTGTTCATCTTACCGGATTTGCTTACATATCATCTGCTCCTTAACCTTTAAAAAAAGATTCCGATGTAAACATAAGAATAAAAAATTAATGTAGCAAACTATTGCTATTCTGTTGAAATGATAGATACAGAAGAAATGAAAGTTTATTCACTAATATAAAGTATTAAATATGAAAAAGAAATTATTAGGTATGGTAGTTGTGGCAGTAGTTGCAATAGTTGCAGGATACAATGTTTATATATCACAAAATGAAACAAAATTGTCAGATCTGGTTTTAGCTAACGTAGAAGCTTTTGCATGGGGAGGAGAAACTAGTGGCTCATATTATTTACATCCATGCCCTACTCATGCTGGCGCAGAGTGTAGTTCAAAGAAATATGACGAAGGTAACAGATGTGCAAAATTAACTTATTGTTGATTATTATGTCATATTTAAAAATCTTTTTTCTTATGTTGTGTATGATTTTAGTGTCGTGCACAGGACAAAAAACGGGGAAAGAGAATGATAATAATGATAAGATTGCAATAGAGGTGGGGGAAATTAAATTTCCCCCACAAGATGTTCTGCAACTAAAATCATACTATTTATCTTCGTCTGTTCATGTTGATTCAATAGATTATTTGATTGGTTATAATTATAGATTGCATTCGTTGGATTGTATGAATCTGAAATCTAAGTCGGTAACTCAGATTGTATTGCCAGGCGATGGTCCTGATGCTATTGTCCGCTTGTCGGGAATATATGCACAATCGTTAGATTCTGTATGGATATCTGATGAGTCAGAACGCGCTTTCCTAATTGATAGTGTGGGAACGATAAAAAGAATGATTGATTTAAAGAAATATTTGGAGGATCAGGAGCAGTTACTAATAAATACTAATTATGCAATGTTCACTTCTCACTTGTTTTATAATGCCTCTCGTCATTCATTAATGTTTTTAGTAAAACATACACCTTCTAACACATTCATAGTAAAAGAAGCTTTTATAGATGAAGTTGGCAAGATGGCAACTTATCAGTTATCATCGTCTAAGGTTGTTCCTGATATGAGTAAGGGATATGCATATATCAATTTCCCCAATGTTAATTTTGTAGGTGAAAATATTGTATACAATTATCCTGTTGAATCTTCTATTTATATGCTAGACATAAGAACAAACGAACGGAAATACATATTGGCAGACAGTCACTATACTTCCAATATAATAGAGAAATGTACGACAAGCGGGGATTATGCTACTTTGGAAAAACACTGGCTCGAAAATTCTCATTTTTATGATATCATGTATTTACCTAAATATAAAATATATGCTCGTTTACATGCTGATAAAGTTGATTTTGATGAAAAAAAAGGTATGGAGAAGCTTATCAATGAGCGTGACTTATATTTAATGCTGTTCGATGAAAATATGGAAAAAATCGGTGAAACGAAATTATCTAATTGCAGATATAGTCCTTTTACAAGTTGGAATGCAACTTATGGTGGTATAGCTCTTTTTGTTGACAATGTTTTAGACGAAAAGAATAATACTGACGATTTAACTATAGATATAATATCTCTGAAATGAAATTACTTTGTGTAGTTTGGCTTTGAAAAGAATAGAAATATTATTGTCTTTTGTTATTTTTATATTCGATATTATGATTAATGGAAAGTATGCTTAAGGTTCTATTTTATATAAATATATTTGCTATTTTAATGAGTTGCCATTCATGTCGTCGAGAGAAGGCAAATGTTGAAATTACTAATGTGGTTGAAGAATGGATTAATAAAGAGATTAAATTTGATAATGAGTATGTTTTTACTCGATTAGGTAAGGACTCTGTTTATAATTCAATACCTACAAGTAAATATAAGATCTTGGTTTATACCGATTCAATAGGATGCGTAGGGTGTAATTTGAGGTTATCACAGTGGTTGGAATGGATGATACAAATAGATTCTATATCTGATAACAAAGTTTCCTTTTTGTTTTTTATACATCCTAAAGATATGAGAGATTTGTTGTTGTTACTATGTAGCCAGAGTTTTGATATTCCAGTTTGTATAGATAGGAATGATTCTCTTAATAAGTTGAATCACTTTCCTTCCAATGCAATGTTGCAAACATTCTTGTTGGATGAGCATAATAAAGTTTTGGCTATAGGCAATCCCATGCATAACCCTAAAATAAAGGAGTTATATATGAATATAATATTTGATAAACAGAATATTTCCGAGGTAGAAAAAAGGAAACAAACAGAAGTTTCGATAGATAAAAAGTACATGGATTTGGGAACATTTGATTGGAAGAAACAAAAGTCTTGTGAATTTATTCTAACTAATATCGGACAGGAATTACTAGTGGTGGATAATGTAATTACTTCTTGTGGTTGTACAACTGTAGAGTATTCAAAAACACCAGTGCAACCAGAGAAGAATTTAACTCTGAAAGTGAAGTATACAGCGGACCGACCTGAATATTTCAATAAGACTATAACTGTATATTGTAATGAAAAAGATTCACCTATTTTGCTGAATATTTCAGGAAATGCTAAGTGAGATTAAGTTATGATGAAGAAACATAGAATATATATCCGATTTATTCTTGTTTTGGCATTTTTCTTATTGGGATGGTGGTATATAGGAAAATGTTTTTTAGAAGAAAAACTAATATCTTCACTTGAAGTTGCTTTACAATCTGCTGAAGATAATGAGGGAGAACTACACAAAGTGATTCGTCACTATCAAAAGTACCCTGCTGATAGCCTAAAGTATAAAGCAGCCTGCTTTTTGATAGAGAATATACCTTTCTATTTCTATTCTGAAGGAGAGCAATTAGAAAACTATAAATCTTATTATGCTTGGCTAAAAACAAGCAAAGGAAAAGTCTCAGAACAAGTTGCAGACTCGGTGAAAAAAGTCTTTGGACTAATGCAGGTCCCTAAAAATAAACGAGATATAATAGAGATAGATTCTGCTTATCTATGCCATAATATTGATTGGGCATTTAAAGTCTGGCAGGAGCAACCGTGGGGAAAGAATATTTCATTTGAAACATTTTGTGAGTATTTGTTGCCTTATCGAATAGCTGATGAGCCATTAGCATACTGGCGTGAAACATATTATGAAAAATATAATTCGTTACTGGATTCATTGCGTATGTCTGATTCATTGGATATAGAAGATCCGGTGGTTGCCGCTAATTTTCTAATAAGTAAATTGCCTGATAAGAACTATTATTATACTTCTGTAACGCCATATCCATTTGGACATATAGGACCGGAATATGTACAGTATTTATCCGGGACGTGTAGAGAAGTTACAGATTTTGCTGTATATCTGTTTCGAGCTTTGGGTATTCCTTGTGCTATTGACTTTGTACCTGTGCGAAGTTATATAAATGCCGGGCATTTCTGGCTGACAACATGGAATAAAGACGGAGAGGAGTATATGACAGACTTTCCGCAAAAATTAGTGCCGGTACGCGAGAATTGGTGGTATCGGTGGGATGACAGTTCTAAAGTGTATAGATATACTTTTAGTGCGAATAGGGAAATGTATGAACAGATGGCAAAGTACGGCGAAGAACTATACCCTTTTTGGCGTTTACCTAAATTTATTGACGTAACTCACGAATATGGTTATTATCTCAAAGAAGAGTTGGTTATTCCTTTAGAAAAACAGTATAAAGTGAAACGGAGCGGAAAAATAGCTTATTTATGCGTTAGCGATAGAGACCGTTGGACTCCTGTTGATTGGACTGAATATGATGCTGGTCATTTGGCATTCCGGTATGTGCGGAAAGGTACATTTATGAGAGCAGCTACTTATGAAAATGGCGTATTATGCTTTTTGACAGATCCCTTTTATATTGATAAACAAAGCAATGAAATCTGCTATTATCCTGTCACTATAGAGAAGCAGGATGTAGTATTATATGCCAAGTGTGATATTGGGAGAGAAGATATATATAGAAATCGAATGTTAGGAGGAGTTTTTGAGGGAAGTAATCATCCTGATTTTTTGGAGAAAGATACCTTGTTTATTATACAAAGTAAACCTGAACGTCTGAGTACTACTGTAAAAAGTTGGTCTGATAAGGAGTACCGTTATCTTAGATATTTTGGTCCGGCTAAAGGGTCTTGTAATGTTTCGGAAGTCGCTTTTTATGAGAAGAATGACACAGTAGCCTTATCTGGGAAAATCATAGGAACTCCCGGCTGTTATCAACATGACGGGACGCATGAATATACAAATATCTTTGACGGGAAAACATGGACCTCTTTCGATTATTTTAAACCTACCGGCGGATGGGCAGGACTTGATTTGGGTAGAAAAGTACGGGTAGAGCGTATTGTTTATACTCCGCGCAATAGGGATAACTATGTTCGTCCCGGTGATGTTTATGAATTATTTTATTGTGACAACGACTGGAAGTCTGCCGGAAAAATTAAGGCGACTGCCGATTCATTGGTTTTTCGGGATATTCCTGCAAACGCATTGTTACTTTTGAGAAATCATACACGTGGGCTGGATGAAAGAATTTTTATTTATGAAAACAAAACTCAGCTATGGAAATGAAAACTAATGTCAGGCTTGTTGGAGTATGGAGGGTAATTATTATTTCGGTTATTGTCTCTCTGATATATGCTTGTTCCTGTCCGGATAGGAAGATTTTGTCTCTTTCCGACATTACTCCTTCTGAACATACGCTATTGGCGATTACTCCCGACTTTAGTCTCAAGGTGTTGGGGGATACATTAAATAAAAGTTATCCGAAGTTGAGAACCGGAAAGGTATTTCCGATAACAGGTGTTTTGTGTGTAGATGGTAAGGCTTATCGTTTCATGGGGAGTGACTCTTTACGCATATTTTCCTTAGCTCCTCTTTCTAATGACAGTATCGGCTGGGAGGGAAAGTATTCTTTTTTGTTTCCGGGAAAAGGTTGGGAGCAAAAGGAATATGATGATTCTTTATGGGATGAAGGTAAAGGGGCTTTTGGACCTGTAAAAGGTAATTATCCGGCTCATACATTATGGGGAGCAGAGAATATATATGTTCGCAGACATATCAGAGTTGATGATAAAGACCTGTTGAAGGAACATAAAGTCTATGTCCGTTATATATGCGACGATCAAATAAAGCTTTTTTGTAATGGAAGATATCTGTTAAAAAGTGGATTTACAAATCAAACGAAATGTCAACGTTTGACAGATGAAGCTATTAATCAAATAGTTAATGGAGATAATGTTCTGGCCGCATACTGTCGGAATACGGGAGGTCCTGCCTTATTGGATTTTGGTTTGTACATAGAAAATAAAACATATACTGATGCGGAACCGGCAATATTGAAGCAGAAGGATGTGCAAGCCACTCGGACTCAATTTGTTTTTCAATGTGGAGATGTAGAACTTCAGATTGATTTTATCTCGTCTTCTTTATCAGAAAAGTGGGATATGACAGGCTGGCCTGTCGGTTTCCTTTCTTATCAGATTCGTACGGAAAGAGAAAAAGAGCATACGGTGAAAATACTGTTTGATGTGGATACGGAGTGGATGTTCGGTAAGAGAGAAGTCAATAGTTGGGTGGAGCAGGGGTGGCGTTTTACGAAGTCCGATAGTTTGTATTTGGCTATGAGGACGGATGAGACAAGGTTTTCATATGAAGACAATCATATCATTTTGTCACAAAAGTTGTGTTCGGGGAAGGAAGATAGAGGTGTGTTGCTTATTGGATATAAAGAAGGGCAGACTTTACAATATAGTGGGGAGAACTTACGCCCTCTTTGGAATAATGATGGAGCAAAAGAGGTAAAAGAACTAATGAAATCTGTAGGAAACAGGTGTCAGGAGCTTAGGCAGGAAAGTGAAAAACTGGATTATAAGTGGAATGACAAGGCTTTACAAGTAGGAGGTGAAACGCTTGCCGAGTATATACTTCCTGCTTACCGTAATTTTTTATCTTCCCATAGATTTGTATTGTCTCCGGATGATAAATTGTTTTGTTTCGGTGATACTTTAGGTAATGTAAGAGAAGCTTATAAAAGCTTTCCGGCATTGTTGTTTTTCAATCGTGTCGACTGGATGAAGAGTTTGTTGGACCCTGTATTTATATATTGTGAGGGGATATATTGGAACAAGAAACATCCGCCTTATGATATTGGTTTGTATCCGGTATCCGGTAAGCAGGTAAAATTGGAAAGTTGTGCTGTGGAAGCCGCTGCCAATATGTTGATAATGACAACTGCTATTGTGGAAGCGGAACAAGACTTCGGTTATGCTGATATGCATTGGAGCCAGTTGATTTTGTGGGCAGATTATTTGCAAAAGAGGATAAAGAAAGAGACTTTCCCTTTGGAGGGCTTATTGGGTGAAAATGATGAATGTGTGAAATGTACGTTGGGACTGGAGGCTTATCGTAGGCTGATTCAACTAAAGGAAGTATATGAATAGAGTAAAGAAAGTTGTAGCAATATTCGAGAATCTGGCAGTCTTCCTATTCTGCACAGTGGTAATTTTGTTTTTGATGCAGTTATTCTGTTTTACTTCATTCAGGATACCTTCGGACTCAATGGAACCTGCATTGAAGGATGGCGACCGGATCTTGGTTAATAAGATGATAAAGGGTGCGCGGTTGTTCGATGTGTTTGCTGCGTTGAATAATGAAGATATTACTATTCATCGAATGCCCGGATGGGGAAATTTCAAGAGGAATGATATATTGGTTTTTAATTTCCCTTATCGAATGAATCGTTGGGATAGTATCCGGCTTGATGTGATGCAATATTATGTAAAGCGGTGTATTGCGCTTCCGGGAGATACTTTAGAGATTCGGGAAGGATTTTATAAAATACGGGGGTGTGACGAACGGTTGGGAAATTATAATGCTCAACAATCTCTTGCGAATCTGAAGTATCCGGAACAATATGGTATTGTGGTAGGTACATTTCCTTATGATAAGCAAATGGATTGGACTATCCGTGAGTTCGGACCTTTGCCGATTCCTCAAAAAGGTCAGACAGTAAAGATGAACCGTACGAATTGTCTTTTATACAGGCAATTGATAGGGTGGGAACAGAAGAAGAAATTACGTATAAAGGATGGACAGATAGTATTGGGTGACAGCGTGATTGCACAGTATCGCTTTAAAAAGAACTATTATTTTGTTTCCGGTGATAATATGGCTAACTCGCAGGATTCGAGATATTGGGGGATGCTGCCGGAAGAATACATTGTAGGTAAGGCTACCCGTATATGGTATTCGGAAGATAAGTTTACGGGGAAATCCCGTTGGAATAGGATGATGAAGAAAATCAAATAAAGAATGAAGCTAAAGTTGGAATTGATGCAAATGACAAAAAAGAATATGGCGGATGTGGTAACTTGTATAGGAGTTGCGGCAATTCTGAGCGTAATAGTTTTTACTATCCCGAATGAGATTTCTATCGGCGAAATGGCATATCAGAAACTATGGTTGGGACGTATGGCTGTTGTTTTTGTCGTTTGCAGTCTGTTGTCTCTTTGCCTGAACAGGAAACAATATCTGTCTTTTCCGGCGATAGTAACATGGGCATTGATTGCATTGGGAGGAATTGAAGCTGCCTGGGGGATGAGACAGATATACGGTCTGGCTGTTTCCAATCATTCCCTGTATGCGCTTACGGGATCTTTCTATAATCCGGGACCTTATTCCGGATATTTGGCGATGATATTTCCGCTTTGTCTGCATGAGTGGTTAAACTTGAAAGAAAGAACGGAACGCACATGGGTAGAACAGGGAAAGTATTATATGGCATTAGGAGTTATGCTGTTGATTTTGTGTGTACTACCTGCCGGAATGAGCCGTTCGGCATGGATGGCTGCCGCAGTTTCGGGTATATGGGTATACGGAATACATGCTTCTTGGGCAACATGGTTGAAAGAGGCGGGGCAGAAATACAAGAAGACAATGATAACAGGTTTGGTGATTGGGGGATTAGTGTTGATAATGATAGGTTATGTCCTTTTTCAGCTGAAAGCAGCTTCTGCCAACGGACGTTTGTTAATGTGGAAAATCAGTTGTCTGGCTATTGCTGAAAGTCCGGTTGTTGGACATGGTGCAGATGGATTTGTTTCTGCTTATGGGAGGGCTCAGGAAGAATATTTTGCAAATGGAGAATATTCGGAGACGGAGGAATTGGTAGCAGGTAGTCCGGAATATGCTTTTAATGAATATCTGCAGGTGGCGGTGGAATATGGAATCCCTTTCTTATTTGTTGTTTTACTAGTTATTGCTTTTTGTTTTTGGAGAGGAATTACCGAAAAACAAATAGGTATTTGTGGTGGGGTGATTTCGGTTTTAGTGTTTGCCTTATCTTCCTATCCGATGCAGATTCCGGGATTTGCAATGACATTCTATTTCTTGTTAGCCGCTTGTGTCATAGGGCGTTCAAAGGTGGCGTTGCTATTCTTTATTTTGATGATAGCTTTGTTAGGAGCATATTACAGGAAGAATAATCAATATAAGGCTTGTAAAGAGTGGTATCGAAGTAAAATGCTTTATAATATTGGCGCTTATCAGGCAGCTAAAGAAGGGTATGAAAAGCTGTATCCGGATTTGAAGACTCGGGGAACTTTCCTTTTTGAATATGGACACTGTTTGCATAAATTGAAAGAATATGATAATTCTACAAGATTGATGCAAGAAGCAATGAAATATACTTGTGATCCGATGGTTCTTAATATTATCGGAAAAAACTATCAGGCAACAGGAGAATACGAAGAGGCGGAAGAGAGTTTGATACGGTCTACTCATCGACTTCCGGGACGGATTTATCCTTATTATCTTTTGGTGAAACTTTATGCGGAATCGGAATATCGGCAGCCTGAGAAGTTGAAATATGCGGCGGAGGTTGTATTAACGAAAGAACCGAAAGTGCAATCGACGGCAGTAAAAGAGATGCGGGCGGAAATACAGAAATATTTGAAATGAACGCATAGGTTAGGGCGAAATGTAAATGTATACTGTTAAGAATAGTTATGATATTATGTATCTGAGAAAATTATTACTGATAAAAAAATATAGATATTCCAATTATGTTACTTTTGTAGCTAAGTAGAACATAAAATAAAATGCTATGAAAACAAATATCCTTATGAGAAAATACAGTTATATATGGATGCTGCTATGTTGTTTAGCTTATGGTGGAATGACATCTTGCTCTGGCAAGAAAAGTGATGCAGACGAGCAGGATAAAGGTGTTTCTACCGTTCTTCCGGATTCAAAGAATGAAGTCACCGTTCAAATTCTAAAGAGGTGTGATTTTCATCACGAACTAGTCAGTAACGGTAAGGTAAGTGCCCGCGGGCAGGCTGATCTTCGTTTTGAAACGAATGAGGTTATTGCTCATGTCTATGTGAAAAACGGTGATCGTGTTCGTAAGGGGCAGAAGTTGGCCGAGCTGGATAAATTCCGTCTGGAACAGAAATTATCACAGGCGGAAGATGCTTTGTTGAAAGCGGAGCTTGAACTGAAAGATGTACTTATCGGGCAGGGATATACGCCGGATGATTTTAGCAAGGTGCCTGAAGAAACCATGAAACTTGCGAAAGTAAAGAGCGGCTATGAACAGTCGAAGTCCCAGTATGAACTTACGAAAAGAGAAACGGAGCATGCTACACTTGTTGCCCCCTTTGACGGGATAGTAGCTAATCTGTTTTCAAAACCTTATAATCTCGCTAATACGTCCGAGGCATTTTGTACTGTCATTGACACTCGTGGGATGGAAACTGATTTCACCGTGTTGGAGAACGAATTGGCTTTTATTAAAACCGGTGACAAAGTAATGATTACTCCTTATGCCGGCGGAGGTTCTTATGAAGGTAGTGTATCTGAAATCAATCCGCTGGTGGATGCGAACGGAATGGTAAAAGTAAAAGCTGCGGTAAACGGACAGGGGAAGTTGTTTAGCGGCATGAACGTAAGGGTAAGCGTCAAGCGGAGTTTAGGGGAGCAGTTGGTCATTCCTAAAACGGCTGTGGTGCTGCGTTCCGGCAAACAGGTTGTGTTTACCTTAAAAGAAGGCAAGGCAATGTGGAATTATGTACATACGGGATTGGAGAATGCTACGGAATATGTTGTCTCGGATAAATCTCAGGGAGGTGTTGAAGATGGCCTCTTGGAAGGAGATACGGTTATTGTCACCGGGAACTTGAATTTAGCGCATGAAACGGAGGTGACTATAAGCGGTGAATGATTGACTGCAAACGATAAATACAGAGAAAAGCATGATAAAATTTTTAATCCAGCGTCCTATTGCCGTGCTGATGGCTTTCACCGCCTGTTTTATAATCGGGCTGGTGACTTATTCTACACTTCCGATATCTCTGCTTCCGAATATCGCTATTCCGGAGATCACTATACAGGTGTCTGCTGCCAATACATCTGCCCGCGAACTGGAAAATACGATTGTGAAACCTTTGCGCAGCCAGTTGATACAGGTTTCTACATTGAAAGATATTCACAGTGAGTCTAGAGACGGCGCCGGTATTATCCGCTTGTCTTTTGATTTCGGTACTAATACGGACCTGGCCTTTATCGAGGTCAATGAAAAGATAGACGCTGCAATGAACTATCTCCCGAAGGAAACGGAACGTCCGAAAGTCATTAAGGCGAGCGCAACGGATATACCTGTTTTTTACCTGAATCTGACTTTGAAGAATGACAGTGCTTATAGCATTACGGGACAACAGTCCTTTCTGGATCTGTGTGAATTTGCGGAATCGGTCATTAAACGTAGGATAGAGCAGCTTGAAGAAGTGGCTATGGTAGATGTGACCGGATTGGTGGAACGTCAGGTGCAGATTGTGCCCGATGAGGATATGCTCTCCATGTTGGGAATTTCTATTGAGGATATAGAATCGACTCTGGCTGCCAATAATGTGGAACCGGGTAGTATGACGGTACGTGACGGATATTATGAATATAACATAAAGTTTTCCACCCTCCTGCGTACTGCAGAAGATGTAGAAAATATTTATCTGCGTAAAGGAGACCGGATTGTGCAGTTAAAGGATTTCTGCCGGGTGAATATTGTGCCCGTAAAAGAAAAAGGGGTATCTGTATCTAACGGGAAAAGGGCAGTGACGCTGGCTGTTATCAAGCAGGCGGATGAGAATATGGATAAGATGAAGAAATCTCTGGTAGAGACGATGGAGTACTTCCAACGGGTATATCCGGATATTGATTTCAGTATCAGCCGTAATCAGACGGAATTGCTGGACTACACAATTTCGAATCTGCAACAGAATCTGTCTTTAGGTTTTCTCTTTATCTGCCTGGTAGCGGTCTTGTTTCTGGGGGATGTAAAATCTCCGTTGGTTATCGGACTTAGCATGGTGGTTTCTATCGTAATCAGTTTCGTTTTCTTCTATCTGTGCAATATGTCCCTGAATATCATTTCACTCGCCGGATTGATTCTGGCATTGGGTATGATGATTGACAGTTCGATTATTGTAACTGAGAATATATCGCAATACCGGGAACGGGGATATTCGTTGCGCCGTGCCTGTATCACGGGAACAAGCGAAGTGGTGACTCCCATGTTGAGTTCCTCCTTAACGACCATTGCCGTGTTTGCACCGTTGATTTTTATGAGTGGTATTGCCGGAGCTATCTTTTACGATCAGGCTTTTTCAGTTACAGTGGGACTTATGGTTTCTTATTTTACGGGTATCATGTTGCTTCCCGTACTTTATCTGCTGGTCTACCGGACCGGTATCCATACCCGGAAATGGAAGTGGCTTTCCTTTAAATTCAATAACCCGATAAAAGATCATACATTAGATCGTTTTTATGATGCGGGGGTGGACTGGGTATTCAGTCATAAAACGTTCAGTGTTTTGTTCTGTGCTATTTCCATTCCGCTTTGTGTATTTTTCTTTTTCTTTATCGACAAGCAGCGCATGCCCGATATTGAGGAGAATGAATTGATTGCCAGGATTGAGTGGAATGAGAATATTCATGTGGATGAAAACAGGAGGCGTGTGGACGAACTTTTTAAAGAACTGGAAGAACCGGTAGCCGAGCACACGGCGTCCATTGGCAGGCAGGATTTCCTTCTGAACCGTGAAAGGGAGCTTTCTTCTTCCGAGGCTGAACTTTACTTCCGTACGGAGACACCCGAAACTATTTCTCCTTTACAGCAGGAAATTTATCGCAGACTGAAAGAGCGTTATCCGCTTTCCGTCATTTCTTTCTCTCCGCCGGAGACTGTGTTTGAGAAACTCTTTGTCACAGGCGAACCGGATATCATAGCCGAGTTTTATACCCGTAATAAGGCAAAGGCACCGGAAGCGGAAACCATCCGGCGCGTGGAGAAGGACTTGGCACGGAAGACGGGAATCGCCCCTACGGGTATCGCTTTCGAGAATCAACTGAATCTAAGTATTAGCAAAGAGAAACTGTTGCTTTACCGTGTTTCCTATAATGAGCTCTACCGTATCTTGAAAACTGCTTTTCGTGAGAATAGTGTGACAATGTTGCATTCTTACCAACAATATCTTCCGATCAGCGTTGCCGGCAGCGAAAAGACTGTGAATGAAATATTGCAGGAGACGTTGATACAGACTGAACCGGATAATAAAGGAAACATAGAATATATCCCTCTTCGGGAGCTGGTTACGATAGCTCCTGCTGAGGATCTGAAAAGTATTACTTCGGGGCGTAATGGTGAATATGTCCCCTTTAATTTTTATGACGTGCAGAACGGGGACAAGTTGATGCGGGAAGTGAAGCAGGTAGCGGAGGAAACGAAAGAATGGGATACAGGCTTCTCCGGAAGTTTCTTTTCCAACAGGGAGATGTTGGACGAGCTGGTGGTAATCCTGTTTATTTCGTTGTTGCTGATGTATTTTATTCTTGCCTCGCAGTTTGAAAGTTTCCTGCAACCTTTGCTTGTTCTGGCGGAGATACCGATAGATGTGGCCTTTGCGTTATTACTGCTTTGGCTTTGCGGGCATACACTGAATCTGATGTCTGCTATCGGACTTATTGTCACCTGTGGTATTGTAATCAATGACTCTATCCTGAAACTGGACGCTATCAATGAACTGCGCAAAGCGGGTGTTCCGTTGTTGGAGGCTATCCATGAAGCAGGACGCAGGCGTTTGCGCCCGATTATCATGACTTCGCTGACTACTATCTTTGCAATGGTGCCGTTACTGTTTTCATCGGATATGGGTTCGGAATTACAGAAACCATTGTCTATCGCCATGATAGGGACAATGTCGGTCGGTACGGCAGTGAGTCTGTTCATCATACCATTGCTTTACTGGTTTATTTACAGAAAGAAAGAAGAAATAAGTAGCAAGTAATAACGAATAGTTCAAATATGAGAGTTATGAATGGATTATTAAATTTTACCACGGAGGAGACAAAGTTATTCTTTTCAGCAAAGAAAAGGATATGGGCATTTCTCTGTATTCTTGGTGTCCTCTGTGGTGAATCCCTGCTTCATGCACAGAAACGTCTGGTACTGGATTTGAACCGGACAATCGCTCTTGCCAATGACAGTTCATTGGAGTCATTCCGTACACAGAATATGTACTTGTCCGGTTATTGGGAGTACAGGACATATAAGGCAAACCGCCTGCCCAGTCTGACGCTGGATCTTACTCCGGCGCAATATAACCGGGATATTACGAAACGTTACGATTCGGGACAGGATTTGGATGTGTACCGTACGCAACAGTCTTATTATGCTTATGGAGGGTTAAGTGTCCGGCAGAATCTTGACCTGACCGGAGGTACATTTTATCTGGAATCGAATCTTGCCTATATGCGTAATTTCGGGGATAATAGTGCGACACAGCTGACCAGTGTCCCGATAAGGATTGGATATTCGCAAAGTTTGGTGGGGTATAATCCATTCAAATGGGAACGGAAGATAGAGCCTTTGAAATATGAACGTGTGAAAAAGGAATTTCTTTATAATGTGGAGAAAGTTTCGGAAACGGCTACGAGTTATTTCTTCTCTCTGGCTATGGCACAAGCGGAATATAACCTGGCAAAAGAAAATCTGGCTTCTACGGATACGTTGTACCGCATCGGGCAACAACGGCACCGGATCGCAGCTATCTCGCAAGCCGACCTGTTGACTCTGAAGCTGGATCGGGTGAATGCGCAGAACACATTGCAGAATAAAGCAAGCGATTTGAAGCGGGCTATGTTCTCATTGGCTTCTTTTCTCAATCTGGATAAGAATACGCAGATCGAGCTGGAACTTCCTTCCCGTCCGGGAATGCTGGAGATTCCGATAGATGAGGCTTTGAGGTGGGGAAGGAGCAACAACCCGCAATTGTTGGAATTGAAACAGAATGTGCTGGAAGCGGAGCGTAATGTGGATAAGACTAAAAAGGAGTCGCGCTTTAATGCAAGTGTGAATGCCAGTATCGGTTTTAATCAGGTGGCGGACAATTTCGGGGATGTCTATCATAAGCCCATGCAGCAGGATTTGGTGGCGGTCAGTGTCTCTATTCCGTTGCTGGACTGGGGCGTCCGCAAAGGAAAGTATAATATGGCACGGAATAACTTGAATGTGGTGAAGATTTCGGCACGCCAGGACGAGATAAGTATTGAGGAGGAAGTGATAATGACAGTGAGTGATTTTAATATCCAGCAACAATTGATTGCCAGTGCGGAAGAAGCTTTGGATTTGTCCATACTCGCTTATAATGAGACAAAGCAGCGTTTTATCATCGGCAAAGCGGATATAAACAGCCTGACTCTTTCTCTGAACAGGCAGCAGCAGGCACAGCGTAACTTTATCTCTGCTTTGCAGAATTACTGGTTGAATTATTACAAGATACGACGGCTTACGTTGTTTGATTTTGCTACAAAACTTTCACTTTCGGACAGGTTCGATTTTAACGGAGGCAAGCTGATCAAATGATAATTGCGGCGTTTATTCTCGGTAGTATCTCCATTAAGTCTGTCATAAACAGAGATGCTGTCGTTTATATGACAGAGATTTCTATTTACATAAATAATGGTAATGCAAAATATAAGTCTTGAAATAAAAAAGTCCTCGAAGGCTTCCGCTTTCACCCTGATTGTGGCTTTTGTCTGCGTGGCATTGGTCGGGCTGGCGCTTGTGCCGTTGCTTCCGGTCAAACTGAACCCCTCACGGACATTACCCGGCTTCACGGTGCGTTTCAGTATGCCCGGCACTTCGGCACGCGTGGTGGAAATGACAGCTACCAGCAAACTGGAGGCGATGCTTGCCCGCGTGAAAGGGATTCGGGGTATCTATTCTACTTCAGGAAACGGGTGGGGCAGTATCAGCGTGAATCTGGATAAACATGTGGATGTTGCAGTTGCACGTTTTGAAGCGTCCACCATCATTCGTCAGACATGGCCGGAACTGCCGGACGGGGTGAGCTATCCGTATATTCAGATGCAGAGTCCGGGGCAGAACAACCAGGGCCCTTTTATGGCATTTACGATTAATGCGCCTGCTATTCCCATTCTGATACAACAGTATGCGGAAGAACATATTAAGACACGTTTGGCACAACTTCCGGGAATTTATAAGATTAATCTTGGCGGGGCTACTCCAATGGAATGGCGGTTGGAATATGACTCCGAACAGTTACATACGCTTGGGATAAGTACGGATGATATCCGTCAGGCTGTCCGGTTGCATTACCAGAAAGAGTTTCTGGGTACATACGATATGGAACAGGGGAGTTCGGGCAGGCAATGGATCCGTCTGGCGCTGGTTCCCGAATATAATAACCGGGACTTTGATGCGGAACGGATACAGGTGAAGATGAAAGATGGCAAAATCATTGGTCTGAATGAATTGGTAAAAGTTTCCCGTGTGGAGGAACAGCCGCAAAGTTACTACCGAATTAACGGTCTGAACTCTATCTATCTGTCTGTCGTGGCGGAGGAAACGGCCAATCAGTTGGCATTGAGCAAGGAAGTGAAAGCATATATGGATGATATCCGGTTACTTCTTCCGGCGGGATACGAGATTCATACCAGCTATGATGCAACGGAGTTTATTCAGGAAGAACTGGGGAAGATTTATCTGCGAACGGGGGTGACGGTAGCGATTCTGCTTCTGTTTGTGCTATTGATTACTTTTAGTCCGAAGTATTTGTTTCTGATTGTAACCAGTCTGGCAGTTAATGTAGCGATAGCCGTTATCTTCTATTATGCATTCGGACTTGAAATGCAGTTGTATTCTCTGGCAGGTATCACGGTTTCTCTAAATCTGGTGATTGACAATACGATTGTGATGAGCGACCATTATCTGCGGCGTGGAAACCGGAAGGCTTTTATGTCCGTACTGGCGGCTACGTTGACTACAATGGGGGCTTTGGTCATTATCTTTTTCCTCGATGAGAAGATACGCCTGAACTTACAGGATTTTGCTGCGGTAGTGATTATTAATCTTGGGGTATCACTGCTGGTTGCCCTGTTTTTTGTTCCTTCCCTGATCGACAAAACCGGATTGAAGCGGAGGAAAAAATCTTCGCTTTCAGGTGCGAAGTGGAAGTCGGGAAATATACGTTTCTTTATGTGGATACGTTCTAAAATGCATCGTTTTCCGGTATATTTCAGCCGTTTTTACAGTTGGCTGATACGGATTCTTTGCCGGTGGAGGGTGGCGGTCTGCATTTTATTGTTGCTGGCTTTCGGATTACCGGTATTTCTGTTGCCGGAAAAGATGAAGGGGGAAGATAAATGGGCGGAATTTTATAATAAGACACTGGGTACTTCTACGTATAAAGAGAAGGTAAAACCGGTAGTGGATAAAGCATTGGGAGGAGCTTTAAGACTTTTTGTACAGAAAGTATATGAAGGAAGTTATTTTACGCGTAATGAAGAAGTGGTGCTTCATGCCAATGCCAATTTGCCGAATGGGAGTACGCTGGAGCAGATGAATACGTTGATTAAGCGAATGGAAACTTACTTGAGCGAATTTAAAGAAATCAAGCAGTTCCAGACGTCTGTGGAAAGTGCACGCAGGGCATCTATTCATATTTATTTCACGAAAGAGCACCAAAAGAGCGGTTTCCCGTATACGCTGAAAGCTAATATGATAAACAAGGCACTTCAATTGGGTGGAGGAGATTGGAGTATTTACGGATTGCAGGACCAAGGATTCAGTAATAATGTGCGTGAGAGTGCGGGTTCATTCCGGGTGAAAATGTATGGGTATAATTATGACGAACTGTATGACCGGGCGGAACAACTGAAAGAGAAGTTCTTGTCTCACCGTCGCATCAAGGAAGTAACGATCGGTTCCGACTTCTCGTGGTGGAAGGATGATTATATGGAATTTTATTTCAGTCTGGACAAGCTCCGAATGGCGGAGGAAAATATCGGAGCCGGAAGATTGTTTTCCGCTATCCGACCGATATATGGACGGAATATGGAGATTGGTTCGGTGACGACGGAAGAAGGTACGGAAAAAATAAAATTGTCTTCCCGCCAGTCGGAAGAAAGGGATGTGTGGGCAATGCAGTATTATCCTTTTCCGGCAGGCGGAAAAGAATATAAACTGTCGGAACTGGCAACAGTGGAAAAAGGGCAGATGCCGCAGGAAGTAGCCAAGGAAAACCAGCAGTACCGGCTGTGCCTGCAATATGAGTATATCGGTTCTTCGGAACAGGGGCATAAGCTGTTGAAGAAAGATCTGGAGGAATTTAATGAGATTCTTCCAATGGGATATACTGCCAAATCGGAGGACAATAACTGGTCGTGGGGAGGAAAGGACAATAAGCAATATCGTCTGTTGCTTATTGTGATTGCTATCATTTTCTTTATTACGAGTATTCTGTTCAATTCTTTGAAACAGCCGTTAGCGATTATTTTTGTGATTCCGGTGTCTTATATCGGAGTGTTTCTTACATTCTACTGGTTCAAACTGAATTTTGATCAGGGAGGTTTTGCTTCTTTTGTTCTGCTTTGCGGTATCACAGTAAATGCTAGTATCTATATCCTGAACGAATATAATTCTATTCGTAAACGTTACCCGTGTCTCTCGCCGCTCCGGGCATACGTGAAAGCCTGGAACACGAAAGTGATTCCTATTTTCCTGACGGTGGTTTCCACTATTCTGGGATTTATTCCTTTCATGATAGGTGCGGAGAAAGAAGGTTTCTGGTTTCCGTTGGCGGCAGGTACGATTGGGGGATTGGTTATGTCGGTAATTGGAGTTTTTATTTTCCTGCCGGTATTGACGCTGAAGAAGAAGTGGTTTACGAGGTCTAAAGCAGTGCTTTAGGGATGCTAAAGCGTAGCTTTAGGACGGATAAAGCTACGCTTTTTATTGTTTTACCAATTATTCCCTGCGTTACTGCTATTGATAAGCATTTCTATCCGTTGCTTATATGAATTCGCTCCTTCGGCAATATTTTTTCCTGCATCTGCAGTTCCCATTCCGTAAACAACAATAGGTGTCTGCCACGCCATACCCGAATGAATAGCACTGCCTTGATACGGACGTAGAAGTTCATCGGTTGTGAATCGGTTTCGTCCGCCACTACGATAAGCATCGTATTCGGAGCCGGTGGTCGTTACTATCATTAACGGTTTGCCCGCGACAGCCGGAGTCTTGGACAAGTGAGTGAACACTTCGTCCTGCCATTTTTTTAGTAATGACGGGGCAGACATCCAGTAGAAAGGAAACTGGTAGATAACGGCCGAAGCGTCGGAGATGATTTTACTCCATTCGTCCACATTGAAAGCAATGTCCTCTGACAGTTCGTAAAGGTTGAACACCGCCACTCCTTCAATGTCACTGACAGCATCGATTAATGCTTTGTTTGCCTGTGATCCTTTGATGTTGGGGTGTGCCAGCAGAATCACTACTTTTCTTAAGTCTTTATTCATAATCAGTCAAGTATTTGGGATGAAACAATTACACGTCTTATATAATAAGGTCCAAAAATAAGAAAAAGTTCAATGTATACAATTATATAGGAATATATTTAGCTATGTAAATGACAATTTTTATGTTTCCTTTTATCTATAATATGTTGAAAAACATGAAAATATAAAGGTAGAATACTTTATTTTTAATATTAACAAATATTTACCCAATCAGTTGGGTAATGTCGTATTTTATTTCTTCCTTTACAAAAAATAATGTGTGACATAAGCACAATGAAATAACGACAATACTCATTTTATATGGATAAGCTATTTGCTTACCAACCTATACGAACATGAAAGCATTCACGGTATTTATGCCAGTATATAATACTGAAGCATACTTAAACGAGGCAATTGAAAGTGTCTTAAAACAAGATTATAAAGACTTTGATTTTTTAATCATTGATGATGGGTCGACAGACAAGAGCAAAGAGATTATAATGTCATACTCTGATCCTCGAATCAAATTCATTAGTGCTCCGCATGATTATATCGCTACTTTGAACCTAGGATTAGAGGTCTCTTCAGGAGAATATATTGCGCATTTCGATTCCGATGATATAATGCCTTCCAATCGTTTGTCAAGCCAATTAGATTTTATACGAGCTTATCCTGAGATAGATGTATGTGGGGGGTATATTGAAATGTTTGGAAATATCAACGAAATGATCACATGGTATCCATTGACGCATAGGGAAATAACTAGTTTTTTCTTGTGGGGTTCTCCGGTTGTGCATGGAACCAGTTGCATAAAGAAGGAATTTATAGATAAAAATAATCTTCGTTATTCCGATGACTATATTTATTGTGAAGATTATAAGTTGTGGGTAGACATAGCCAAAGCTGGTGGAAAATTCGCTAACATACCTCAAACATTACTACAATATAGATGTCATAGAGCACAAGTCAGCACTCAACATCATTCGGAACAGAAAAACGGTTCACTTATTGTAAGGCAGGAGGCAATAGAATGGTTTGTGAGTAAAATAGAACAAAATTCGTCTTTAGGTAGAGAAGTAGTAGAGAAGTTTTTACCTTCATGGAACTTTCTGAATATGCACAATATGTTGACTCCGGAAACATATGTGCGAGCTATTTATGAAATTATAGATAAACTACGTGATAGAAAAATCATAAATGTATAAAAGGATGAAAGAACTTAGCATTGTAATTCCTTTTATGAATGAAGGAGAAAATCTGAAGCGGACATTAATAAGTATTATGGAAACTGCAACGTGTCCGATAGATATTATTGCAATCAATGATAATTCTACCGATGATTACCCTTATATGGAATTGGAAAAATCATTCGGCATAAGAATGATAGAGAATGACAAAAGAATAGGGCCGGCAGCATGTCGTGAAATGGGAATATCAGCTATTGAAACTCCCTATTTACTCACAGTAGATGCTCATATGCAATTCTACAAAAATGACTGGTGCAATGCTATAATCAAACAATTGAGAAAAAGAACGAATAGTATTTATTGTTGTCAAACAAGAGTGCTAAACGAAAATTGGGAGATTGAAGCAGGAACACCGTTTGGGGCAAGAATAAACTTCACAGATGATGAAAAACTTTTGGAACCGGAATGGGTTTACGAAGATATCTCTCCCGAATCAGGATTGATTGAAATTCCATGTGTTTTAGGAGCTACTTATTTCACTTCCAAAAGTTATTGGAAATATTTGAGAGGTTTGGAAGGGTTAAAAATGTATGGTAACGAAGAACCTTATATCAGTGTGAAAGCATGGCTGGAGGGAGGAGGCTGTTTCTTACTCAAGGAAATTGCCATAGGACATGTGTATCGAAAAGTATTACCGTTCTCAGACGGAATTACTTATAGAATCTACAATAAATTATTGATTGCTGAAACGCTTTTTCCTACTGATTTGAAACAAACAATATATAGTAAAATAGAGAAACTGTCACCCGCTGAATTTAGGGAAGCTAAAGAGTGGTTGATTAAAAACTATACAAGCATAAAAGAACTAAAACAATATTACAAAACTATATTGAACAAGGATATTAATGGCTATATAACTGGTTGCTAAATGGCAATAGCTATGCAACCTATTGTTTAATAATTTAAAATAATAATGTATGAAAGAAAAAGAATTGACGAGTAAAGAACTCCTTGTTCAAAAGTTGGGTATGGAATTCGATGAAGTAGCTCCTATTTTTAGTGAGGAGACACTTACTTCTATGACGATGTCTCATGTGGTCGGTGGGGCAGGTGAAACTAATCCTGGATGTACATTTCCTGGATGTACTGTAAACCCTGGATGTTCATACTCTGGTTGTAGTAATAATACAACTGGTGATGACTGCAAGTCAAATGTAAAGACGTGTGAAACAAAAATTGGTAGTTGCGGTGATGGAAGTAACACGAATATTATGCCATGTAGTGGCCCCTCAACAAAACCAACCAGTAAACCAACGGATTCTCCCACAGATAAACCAACTGCGAAACCTGCCAGTTTATTATAGGGAGAATGAAACAATTATATAACGTATAATTGTTTACATTATTGATAAGTGTAAGCTGATAGAATTTTCGTAATGTCAGCTTATACTTTTACTCATAATCCTTAAGTTATATGAAAAAAAATATATATACTATTTTTTTGCTTTTTCTTTTAGTAGAAGTTTCGTATTCACAAGGAATAGTTCCCACCTATTCTTTTGCTCATGTCACGAAAGATTTTGATTATTATATAAATACTTTGAAGACTAAGCATCCTAATTTATATGCATTCGTTTCGGAAGATTATTTCAACAATGAAGTGGAGCAAGCACGAAGTATGCTTACGGATTCAATGAATGTTGTTGATTTATGGAAAACAATGTTAAGACTTCAGCATTGTTTGGATGGGCATTCCGGTATGGATTATATTGATGTCAGAAGTTCTTTTCCATTATCTTACAAAGATGCTTCTTTCTTATATCCTGACAGTGTCACTGATAATGAGATATTTATGAATGGTATGAAAGTGTTATCAATCAATGGGTTGGAAGCTCAAAAGATTATTCACGAACTATATAAATGCATAAATGCGGAAGAAAATCCAAAGTTACGGTTATGTAATCTAAGGAGACGTTTCCCTTCCTTGACATATTCTGTATTAAAATTGGCTCCTCCTTATACAGTTGTATATCAAGGAAAAAATGGAGAGGAAATAGTAAAAACTGAAATGGGTATCTCAGACCGTTACACGGATTATGGTAAAGTTTTCACTGACATTCCATTAGACTATAAATTTTATCCTGAAGAATCAATTGCATATCTCGAAGTTAACTCATTCAGTTTACCTGATTTGGCTGAAGACGGTTTAATTGAGACATTTCAAAAAACACTTGACACTCTTTTTGTAGAAAAAAAAATTAATGATTATAAATATCTATTTATTGATATTTCGAAGAATACTGGGGGAGGAGATTGGCCTGTTCTTGCTTTGTTTAATAAGTTGCAGCATGACAGTGTTGCAATTCCTGTGGTTTTTGATAAAAATACGGCTCATTGTACTTATCCTCACGTGGCAACAGGTTATAGTGGTAATGTGTTTGTAATAGCTGGGCATTGGACATATTCGGCTGCATATTTTTTCTATGTATTAATGAAAAGATCTCGTAGAGGAATATTTGTAGGAGAACCTCCCGGACATTATAATCAGGTTTATTCGCCATTAATCCGATATAAATTGCCGAATACTAATTTGCCCTTTATTTGTGCCAAAAGTGCTCATATATATTTTGAAGATGTTACGCCGGATATACCATGGAGTATAGATTGTTTCCATGAGACGTTTACACTGGATGATCTTAAAAAAATGATAGAATTGTATAACCAAAAATATTAGATGATATGTATCAATTAAGCTTTTATAATTATTATGTTAACAACGGAGATCGGACAATTTATTTCAATAGCATTTCCGGTCAAATTTTCTCTGTATCAGAACAAGAAAATCAGTTTCTTCAGAATCAATTCAATGATCTTATTTCTTTTGAATTAGAATATAATTCTATGTTCAAGAAGTTTGTAGATTGGGAATTTATCACTGATACAGAAAGGGATCAGAAAGATGTTATTCGGCTCATAAATCACAAGAAAGTTTTTTTGGATAAGACCTATCGTTTGGTCCTTAATCCTACATTAGAATGTAATTTCAGGTGTTGGTATTGCTACGAAGATCATGTGACAGGAAAAATGTCTGAAGAGATTATGGAAAAAATTAAAAAGCATGTAAAATTGATGATTAAAGAAGAAAGGATCAGTGGTTTGTTCCTTGATTGGTTTGGAGGTGAACCTTTATTGTATTTTGACGAGATTATTGTTCCTTTATCTGAACAGCTTCGTGATATAATGACAGAAAATGGATTGTCTTTTTTCACTCAAGCAACAACAAATGGTTCATTGATAACAGAAGAAAGGGCTAAAAAAATGAATGAATTGGGTATGAAGCATTTCCAGATAACATTAGATGGCGATGAAAAAAGACATAATCGAATACGCAATATGAACGGAGCACCATCTTACAAGCAAATACTTCAAGGCATTTATTGTCTATGTGAAAATATTCCCGATGTCAATATTACGTTACGAATAAACTATGACACCCAGACATTGGAGAAAAGTAATATGAAAGAGGTGTTTGAAATGATTCCAATTAAATATCGTTATAAAATAAATCCAAGTTTCCATCGTGTATGGCAAACTGAAAGTAAAAGAAACGAGGAAGGTAATAATCTTAATAAATTGGCTATATTTGATTATTGCAAAGAGTTGGGATATGATGTAGAGAGCCCTACTAGTTATTTATCAGTTTTGAAAGGACATACATGTTATGTAGATCGTTATTATCATACGGAAATCAATTTTGACGGGAAAATATATAAATGCACGGCAAGGGCATATTCTGATGAGTATGTGTTGGGAGAACTGCAAGATGATGGACATATATTTTGGAAGCAAGAGAAAATGAGGAAAATGTATGCTAAGGCAACGTTTGAAAATGAAATGTGTTTAGCTTGCAAACATATGCCTTTGTGCACAGGACCTTGTTCCCAAAAACTTTTAGAAACTCCCAAAGAACTGCTACATACTATATGCCCATTAACCACAGCTGATGTTAATGTAGATACATTTATTCGAAATCTGTATGATAAAAAAATGAAATCGCTACAAGCTACAGAATCACTAAGTTAATAAAATCACTTAATTAAAAGGACTTATATGGCTTTTCCTTTTTATCATCAACACGACTCTATGGATTGCGGTCCGGCTTGTCTGCAAATGATTGCTAAGTTTTACGGTAAAATGCATTCTCTACAAACTTTAAGGGAGTATTGCTATGCAAACCGTAACGGAGTCACTTTACTTGGCATTAGTGATGCGGCAGAACGTATTGGTTTTCGTGCGATGGGCATCAAAACTGACTTTTCCAAGTTGGCAAATAAGGTAATCTTGCCTTGTATTGTACATTGGAAGCAAGATCATTTTATAGTGGTATATAAAATAAAAGTTCATAAGTCAGGAAATAGTCCTAAGGCTACAATATATGTAGCCGATCCGGCATTTGGATGTTTGAAGTATAGCATCGAAGAATTTTGTGAAGGGTGGCTTAGCTCTGTTGAAAAAGGAAAAGAGAAGGGCATGGTTTTAATGCTGACGCCCTCTATTCATTTTTACGACAAAGGCATTAATGATGAAACTAAAAAGCAGAGTATTTTATTCTTCTTAAATTACCTTCGTCCTCACAAAAAGATGTTTGTGCAGATTGTAATGGGAATGCTGTTGGGGCTAGTGTTCCAATTGATATTTCCATTCTTGACACAGTCGATGATAGATGTGGGTGTATTAAATAACAATTTGAATTTTATTATTCTAATATTAGTCACGCAATTAATATTATCGACTAGCCAATTGTCTGTCGGTTTCATACAAAGCTGGATATTTACACATATCAATACGCGAATTAACGTTGCGCTAATCTCTGATTTTATTTTTAAATTACTGAAACTGCCTATTCGTTTTTTTGATTCAAAAAAAACCGGAGATATCATGCAGCGCATTGGAGATCATTCGCGTATTGAAAGTTTTCTCACAGGTTCCTCACTTGCAACTTTCTTTTCATTATTCAATTTTATTGTGTTTAGCATTATACTTGCTATTTACAATATGCAAATTCTTGTCATCTTTGTGATAGGACATTCTATTTATATGGGCTGGATATTCCTTTTTTTAAGAGTGCGTAGGCAATTGGACTTTAAGCGTTTTGAGAAAGCTGCCAAGAATCAAAGTAACATTATCCAGTTGATAGAAGGTGCACAGGAAATAAAATTGAATAATTGCGAAAATAAAGTTCGTTGTAAGTGGGAGAAAATACAAGCTGAACTTTTCGAAGTCACAGTAAAAGGAGTGTCTATTGATCAGGTACAAAGTGGAGGAGCTTTTTTTATTTCTCAAACATTAAACATTATCTTATCCGTTATAGCAGCGAAAGAAGTTATTGAAGGACGAATGACGCTTGGTATGATGATGTCTCTCTCCTATATAATAGGCCAACTAAGAGCTCCTATCGAAAATATGATAGGATTTATACATGCTTATCAAGATGCAAAAATTAGTTTGGAACGTTTAGGAGAGGTTCATTTTCAAGCTAATGAAGACCAGATAACTGAAAATGATATAACAGAATTGGAGACGAAAGACCATAATATAAGAATCGAAGGACTTAACTTCAGTTATTTAGGCTCGAAATTAACTCCCGTTCTATCGGATATAAATTTGGTAATTCCTCAGAATAAAGTGACTGCGATTGTGGGGGCTAGTGGGAGTGGTAAGACAACATTAATTAAATTGTTAATGGGAAATTATCTTCCGGATAAAGGTCGTGTTAAAATCGGACATTTGGATCTTACCCATATCAATCCTCGTTTTTGGCGGTCGAAATGTGGTATTGTTATGCAAGAAGGATATTTGTTTTCAGAATCTGTGGCTGAGAATATAGCTATTGGGGATGACGATATAGACAAAGAAAGATTGTACAATGCCGCGGCTATTGCGAATATTCATGATTTTATAGAGGAACTGCCTTCCGGCTATAATACGGTAATAGGTAAAGAAGGCAGCGGAATTAGCCAGGGACAAAAGCAACGCATTCTAATTGCACGTGCCGTTTATAAAAGTCCAGATTTCATATTCTTCGATGAAGCAACTAATTCACTGGATGCAAATAATGAGTCTGAAATTATGCGAAACCTGGAACGCTTCTTTGAGGGAAGAACTGTGGTGGTAGTTGCGCATCGATTGAGCACCGTACAAAATGCCGATCAAATTGTAGTGTTAGATAAAGGTAAGATTGTAGAAACAGGAAATCATCAAGAATTGCTTAATCAAAAAGGATACTATTATACATTAGTAAAGAACCAACTAAATCTATCGGAATAATGGAAAGAAATGAAAATGACATAGAACTTCGGACTTCTGAGATTGATGCTATACTAGGAAAGTCTCCCAATTGGATCATGCGAACCGGTATTGGTATTATTTGCATTAGTGTATTGATATTATTAGTCGGGAGTGTGTTTTTCTATTATCCGGAAACAATTAGTTGCAGTATAAATATAACCACAAATTTGCCTCCCTCTCATTTAATCAATAAAGGTGGGGGACTTATTGAAAAGATGTATGTAGAAAAAAACAATATTGTAAAGAAAGACCAAATTCTTGCCGTAATAAAGAACTCTGCTAATGTGGATGATGTATTATGGTTGAAATTGGTGATGGACTCCATAAGTACAGAACAATATAAAAACAAAGTAAACATTTTTGCAAGTAAAAAAAATCTAGAACTTGGCGATTTAACAAACTCCTTTTCAGAACTCCAAAAAGCAATTGAAGCCTATGACATTTTTTGTAGGCTCAAGACTTTTGAAAAGAAACAGCAAGCATTACTGAAAGAAATACAGCATACTAACTCGTATGAACAGTCTTTACTTAAAAAATATGAACTTGAAAATGCCAATTGTGATATTGCGGCGCAAGCTTTTACGCGAGACAGTACTTTATTTGTTGGTAACGCCGCTACTATGATTGAATACGAACAAGCGAAAAGTCTATTAATACAAAAAAAAGTCACATTGATGACTAATAAAGTAGAGATAGAGAATATCAGAATACAGAAAAGCCAATTAGCACACGCATTAATTGAGAATACTGACCAGTTGATTGAGAAAGAGAAATTATTAATTAAAGATATGGAAATTGCTTTCAAGAACATGCGTACTGAGCTAAATCAGTGGATTCAAACTTTTGCTATAGTGGCTCCTTACGATGGCAAAGCGTCTTTTTCAAAATATTGGTCAATAGGGCAATATGTAACACCAGGCGAAGAAGTAATGACTATTATTCCTGTAGAAAATCAGTTAGTTGGCAAATTATTACTGCCGACAGCAAAATCCGGTAAAGTTAAAATAGGGCAGAAAGTCAATATTAAGTTAGATAGCTATCCATATATAGAATTCGGTGTTGTGCAAGGAACTGTACAAGCTATATCTATGATGCCATATGAGAAGAATTATTTAGTTGATGTAACTTTGCCAAATGGACTATATACTAATTATGGTAAAAATTTACAGTTTAGTCAAGAAATGCCGGGGACAGCGGAAATAATTACTGAAGATGTGACTTTATTCGACCGAATATATAATCCTATACGATCTGTATTAGTAAATATTAAGAAGTAAGAAGATAAAAACTGTTTGAAATTATTTTGTACTTACTCATTTCAGTACAGAAATGAGCTATATATTACATAATAAAAAAATATCTATCATTACTATCATTCATTTTAATAATTTTCTCATTATCAATATTGTATCTATGATAGATAACTTATAAGAAAGGTATATATCATACTTTTACTGCAAAAATAGGGTATCTCTCATCAATAACACAGCGGGATAAAGGTAAAATAGGTGTAAGATAGCTTGTTTTTTCTGCAATGAACCCGTATAAACCTAGCTATCATGGCTCAATAATCCAATTTTAATGACGCTTATTCTATAGCCCACGTATGTGTGATGTACAGCCTGCATACGTGTGATGTACGGTTTACAGACGTGGGCCATACAGCCCGCATATGTGTGCTATAAAAAGACCACTTTTCCAAATGGGTTATTAAGCTGTCGAATACGGGTTATTATCCTATAAAGTATACATATTTATACCTTTTAAAGGGGAATTTTGCTTGGTACTACGCTAAAATAGATGTAACATTAATATGATAGATACACATTTTTTGTAATAAAAGCATGATAGATATCTTTTTTATAAGTTATCTATCATGCATATAATACTGATAATAAGAAAATTATTAAAATGAATGATAGTATGATAGATATTTTTTTGCTATTTAATATTTAGTTTAGAACTGTATCACGAATGAATGTACGCCGTCACGCCCAATACGCAAAATAAATATCTTAATTAAAAATAAAACAATCTCTCTTTGTTCTTGAATTTGTATTTTTGCAGCCACGTCCATAAGGCGTTATTTTAAGATAATACAATAGATTATGATAGATTTTACCCAGTTTCCTTCTCCCTGCTACATCATGGAAGAAGAACTTTTAAGAAAGAACTTGAGTTTGATAAAAAGCGTAGCCGACAGGGCGGGAGTGGAGATTATTCTTGCTTTCAAGTCGTTTGCTATGTGGCGCTCTTTCCCTATATTCCGTGAATACATAGACCATTCTACAGCAAGCTCGGTCTATGAGGCACGTCTGGCGCTGGAAGAGTTCGGAAGTAAGGCACATACTTATTCACCTGCATATACAGAACAGGATTTCCCGGAAATCATGCGTTGCAGTAGCCATATTACTTTTAATTCTATGGCACAGTTCGAACGTTTCTATCCGATGACCGTAGCAAAAGGAGGCGGTATCTCTTGTGGTATCCGTGTGAACCCTGAATATTCGGAGGTAGAAACGGAACTTTACAATCCTTGCGCTCCCGGTACGCGTTTCGGAATTACTGCCGATTTATTGCCGGATACGTTGCCACAAGGTATCGAAGGCTTTCATTGCCATTGCCATTGCGAGTCTTCTTCTTTTGAGTTGGAACGAACGTTGGAACATCTCGAAGAAAAGTTTTCCTGTTGGTTTCCGCAACTGAAATGGTTGAATCTGGGCGGCGGACATCTGATGACACGTAAAGATTATGATACGGAACATCTGATAAAATTATTGCAGGGACTGAAAGCCCGTTATCCTCATTTACGTATTATTCTTGAACCCGGTTCGGCCTTTACCTGGCAGACGGGTGTGCTGACTTCTGAAGTCGTGGATATTGTAGAAAGCCGTGGTATTAAAACTGCCATATTGAATGTCAGCTTCACCTGCCACATGCCCGACTGTCTGGAAATGCCTTATCAGCCTGCCGTTCGCGGTGCGGAAATGGGAAATGAAGGAAAATATATTTATCGTTTAGGAGGAAACTCCTGTTTGAGCGGTGACTATATGGGGCTGTGGAGTTTCGATCATGAACTGCAAATCGGAGAACGGATCGTGTTTGAAGATATGATTCATTACACCATGGTAAAGACGAATATGTTTAACGGAATTCATCATCCTGCCATTGCTTTGTGGACGAAAGAAGGGAAGGCTGAAATATACAAGCAATTTTCTTATGAAGATTATCGTGACCGAATGAGTTGATAATCAAAATGATTGTTTTGCGGTCGATGCAAAGTGAACAGATTTCTGTGAAAAAAGTAGGCAGAATGTTTGCAGGTTTACGGAAAATCCCTACCTTTGCAACCGCAAACGAAAAAATGCGGAAATAGCTCAGTTGGTAGAGCATAACCTTGCCAAGGTTAGGGT
>OGHZ01000011.1_pt1 | contig 186633 bp, 165 predicted proteins | sample 1571661 | NCBI WGS metagenome assembly OGHZ01 (sample SAMEA2582040, study PRJEB24529) | metagenome | biome: Human gut stool | place: China | collected 2011 | reverse complement strand
CTTTTAGGAACAGGGGTTTACTTTTGCAAACTGGAAGTCAGTTTTCCAATTCAGCAATAAAATTTATCTAGACTACATTTATTTTAATATAGCAGTAAACTCGTCTTTTTTCAAGTTTCTTTCTTGCGAACGCACGATAATTCTTGTTTTCACTCGAAAGCAACTCCAATGTGCCATTCTTCGGCTCCTTCTTCACGTGATGATTTTTTTAGTTTTAATTTGACTCAGACAGAGGAATCACCTCCCTCTGCCCCTATTCCACATCTTATCTTCTGCCTTTCCCTTCTCTGCAACCCTGCCAACGCTCTCATCATAAATTCTCTGAAACTCTTCATAAAGCTCATCACCAACCAGTTTTATCCCCAACCTCTTCATAACATCTGTGAACACGCTTATACTTCCACTTATATCCGCAATATCAAATCCAAATATAGCCGCCTTATCAGCAACATCAATATTTTCATATGCCCCACGCCCAGATAACCTGTCCGCAATCCATTCAACCTTATCATCAGCCCCCGAAATAATCGCTGCCTCATCATCCTCAGCTCTACTCTCACCTCCACAAATCTGTTTTGAATTACCATTATCCATCTTCCAAGGTTCTGCATCATGAACATCTGTCTGTTCTTTTTTGATATTACTCCGTTCGTCTATAGCAAAAAAATCTTTCTCTCGACATATTTCCGTATCAACGTCCTCAAAATCAGTAACTTCCTTTATCTCAACTTCTGATACAGCCACCTGCTCTTCCATCCCCGGTATCTCAACATCCCTGTCAGCAACAATCTCCTCATTCCCCGACACCGCATAATAAGCCGTATACAAATCTTCTTTTATAATGTCATCAGCAAGCTGTATCTGCCTCTTAATTCCCCTTTTCTCCTGCTTAAGCTCATCCAGTTCTTCCTGCACTTCCATATGCCATATCTGATATTCCCGGTACTGCTCTTCATTCTTTATACTGCGTTTCCGGCTAGAGCTTTCTCTGTATATCTCCTTCTGTCTGTCCTCAATCTGCTGAATCCTATCTTCTTTCTCACTTATGAAATCCACAAGCTCCACAATACTTTTGATGTCATTATTCACAAGCAGCAGATATTCATCCTGTAACTGATGAAACCTCTTCAAATCCTCTGCATACTTTGCTCCACCAACTACAAAACGCTTCTGTTCTACAACCCTTAATCTGTATAGCTTTGCATAAAACTTCTTCTGGAATGGTGACAGCCTCGCCCTGTGTAGTCCCCTGATATCCGACGAATAAAAGTAAGGCTTTGCCATCCAAGGCATATCCACATGATGCCTTAGCATATCTTCTGAAAACATCCCGTCCATTTTTGCAAGCTTATGATAATACCGAAATCCCGGTGCCTGTACCTCCATCCACGCGTCTTTTTTAAATACATATCCAAGTCTTTTCATCAGATATTTAAAATGCTCCACATTTCCGGCTGCATACGCACACATCTTAGCATCACGAAGTATAATATCCTTCATGGACATTTCCTTTTCCCACTTGTCCCTGCTGATATTCTTTGGATTTCTGCTATACTCTGCCGGCATTATGGAAAGTCCAAGCTCATCACAATATTTATTTGTAATCGGCTGCAGATGATTCTTCCAATTGCCTTTAGGTGAATTATACTTCTTGCCGGTTGTCATACTCACACTATTCCAGATCAGATGCCCATGCATATGTTCCCTGTCAGTATGAACTGCATACACCGCCTCATAATCATTACCAAGCACATCCTTTGCAAAGTACTCCAGCACATACATTGCTTGCTCTGCCGTCACTTTTTCTTCCGGTGAAAATGATATGATCACATGATAGCCCTGCCTTTTACCTGTCTTATGAAATATATTCTTCGTCTCCTCCATCTGCTCAAATGCCGTATCCGGCAGGCAGTTAATACAGCCCACCAGTACACATTCTTCTGTCTTATCCGGATTCTGTATATATTCCAAAGCATTCTTCAGGTGTGATGCCGGATTTCTGCCATCTGACTCCTGTATATTTAAGATCTTTGTAATCGCCATACTTCCAGCACCTCCCCGAATGTTTTCTTTACATCATCCAGACTGTTCTGCAATTTATCAATATCGCTGTAATACAATCTCCCCTGTGAATTGCCAAGCTTTACCGTCTGATTAATATTATTTGCAATACCTGCTATGATACGGATTGTTTTTGCCCTGTCCTCAGGATAACTTGTATCTATGTTGCCGCCCGTCCGGATCAATTCTCTTATATAGGCACTTGCTGTCATTCCCGTCCGGTTAAGTGCCGCTTTTAGAAGATCCATATCTTTCTCCGACAGCTTCACAGATACCTTATGATCTTTCCTGTCAGACTTGTATCTTCGCTTTCCATCTGCCATACGTTTCTCCCCTTTCGTAGTTTTCTAATGCTGTATCAAACCAATCTCTTTTTATCTGTACCATTGCTTTTTTCATCCTTTCCAAAAGTTCTGCTTATAGGTTTTGCAAGATGCGGAAAAGGTCGGACCTTTTCCCGAAAAAATATAAACGCCATCAGCGTTTACATAATTTTTCGTCTTGGCAGGAGCACCTGCACCCTGTATATAATATGTGGTGGTTAATGTACCACCACAATTACTGATATGGTGGCACTTTTTGCCATCACTTTACTGTTTTAGTGGCGTTTTCCGCCACCACTTTTCCATTTTGACGGCACTTTCCGCCACCATGGCTTTTTTCTCGCTTATCTGAGTGGTGGCGCTTTTTGCCGTCACTTTGCTGTTTTGACGGCGCTTTTTGCCCCCACTTTTGCATTTTGACGGCACTTTTTGCCCCCACACTTTTTTCAGCTCTGATTTGTGCGGGGGCGCTTTCTGCCCCCACTTTGTGGTTTTGGGGGCGCTTTTTGCCCCCATTTTCATGTTTTGACGGCGCTTTTTGCCCCCACACTAATGAAACTGCATTACCACATCCATAATAACGATTTCCTCTGCCATCATCCTGGTCTGTGTTCTTAGCTGTAACTGTTCTGTAAAGGAATTTGGATTCTTTGGCTTATGCTTTTTCAGCCACTTAGCTTCAATATCATCGAGCAGCTCATATGCTGTATCATTGACTTCATCCGCTCTCTCTTCAAGCTCACCGAACCGCACCAGACTCTTATATCTCATTGGATATTCTTCCTTGATATATTTAATCCACATACGCCCATACTTTCCTACATCTATATCTGCCTTCTCTGTTCCTGCGACAAGAACCGGATAAAAGATTCCATCCCTTTCTTCATATGGGATGCCAAGCTTTTCAAATGTTGTCTTACTCATAATGATTACCGCCTTTCTCATCACTCTGCAGAATATCAAGCACATGCTTTAATTGAACCAGCAGTTCTTCAACATCTATACCTCTGTCAGATTCATCTAATGTCTGTAATTCTTCCAGTATCGTATCAAGATGCACCTGTACTTTCTTTGCCACCTTCATTCCACCAACAACCCTGATTTTATGCTTCAGAAGACATTGGATGATATAATCCTGTTTTGAAAGTCCGCTGAGTGAAACCTTCACATTCAGCTCCTGTGCTTCCTCCGGTGACATACGAAACGCTACTACAACATTTCTCCATCTGTTCTTGGCATCCAGCCTTTTCTCGCTCATAATAATCTGCTCCTTCCGATATAAAATCTATTCTTTTAATTTCTGCTGCATATATCCAGCAAAACTTGTACCGGCATGATTCATAATGTTTTACATAGGCATTATCAGACTGCCTTGTACTTATCAATGCTTATAATTTTTTCCGCAGACGCATCCATATCAATCATAGGTGCTTTTTCCTCTGTCTGCATGATTTCTACATCATCATCCTGCTCTTCGCAATCCTCAAAGCTTGCATTGACAGCATCAAGTCTGTCCGCCATTGCCACCTGCTTTGACGGAAACAGATGCGAATAACGATATGTGATATCAATGCTCTCATGACCAACCCTGTCAGCTATTGCAACTGCGGAAAACCCGAGGTCGATCAGATGTGAAATGTGCGAATGCCTTAGATCATGGATTCTGATTTTCTTCACACCGGATAATTTGCAGCCACGCTCCATCTCATGATGAAGGAAGCTCTTTGTTACCAGAAAAATCCTGTCTGTTGGTGTCTGGTCATATAACATTGCAAAATATTCCTGCATTTCTTCGGTAAGGAACTTCGGCAACTTGATTGTTCTGTTGCTCTTAGGTGTTTTCGGTGTTGTAATAACATCCTGCCCCTGCAGCCGCTGATACGATTTATTTATTCTGACTGTGTTCTTTTCAAAATCAAAATCTTCCATCGTAAGTGCAAGCAGCTCACCTAATCTCATTCCCGTCCAGTACAGCATTTCAAATGCATAAAATGAAACCGGCTTATCAATCACCGCTTCTGAAAACTTCTTATATTCTTCAGTTGTCCAGAAAAGCATTTCCTTCTTTTCTTCCCTGCCCATATTTCCAGCCTGCCTTGCCGGATTTGATTTCAGATTATAAAACCTGCACGCATGATTGAATATCGCACTTAAAATGTTATGCATTGTCTTCTTATAAGTCTGGGAATAACATTTCCCATTCTCATAACGGAATGCTACCATCTCATTCTGCCACTTGCGTACATCTCCCGGTGTAATCTCATTCATCTTAAGATTCCTAAAATATGGAAGTATCTTTGTATCCACTATGTGTTCTTTTGTAAGCCACGTGTTGAGTTTGACATAATTTTTCACATCCTCTGTATACAGTTTCCAGAACTCTCCAAATGTCATATCCAGATTATTCTCCTGCCGTATTTTATAATTCCTCTCATAATCAAGTGCTTCCCTCTTTGTTGCAAAGCCTCTTTTCTTTATCTGTTTGTTTTCCCCAGTCCAGTCCTTACAATAGAATTTGACGAACCAGGTGCCTGTCTTACTGTCTTTATAAGCTGGCATATTCATCATCTCCTTCTTTCCATATGCAGAAGCAGATGCCTAAGCCGTATCGCTCCTGCCCTGCCTCCGCATTAATCTTCTTACCTGTTGCTTATCCTGCATCACTCATACCATAAATGCGTTCTTCAAAATATTTTCTGCTTACTTTTCCACGGATTACAATGTAACCCTTCCTTTCAAGTTCACTGTTGATCTGTCTCATAAGCTTGTATGCTGCTGATCTTGAAATTCCAAGAATCTGCATCACATCTCCTACTTCTAAAAACTTTTCGTTCATGCCTTTCACCACCTTTCCTTTATAAATTTGTTTTGGCGTTTCTCCATACCAGTTCTGCTGATGTCACAACCAGCCTCCTTACCTGAGATAATCTCCTGTAATACCGCCCGCTCCTGCTCGAGGTACTCGGTCCGCTTGGGGGAGTGTCTACATTCGCTCGATTCATATGAGTGTCCTGGCAAATGCCTGTTAGATTTCTGATACCGCTCATTCAGTTATTTTTCAATACCATATAGTATAGATAATTGAATTGATATTATTCTATACCGTATGGTATTGAATTGTCAAGAAGTTTTTCTAATGTTCTTGTATAGAAAAACTTCCATTTTCATTTTTTCCGTGTTATACTGTCTTTAACAGTCCATCAGAGACAGATAAACGGAGGTAACTACACTATGACAATTGGTGAAAGAATAAAGAAAATACGGGTATTCCGTAAAATGACAATGGACGACTTGGGCGGTGCACTTGGATTTGAGGGCAAAAATATGTCTGTCCGCATATCCCAGTATGAAACCGGTGCCCGCATTCCCGGTGAAGATATGATTCTAAAGCTTGCTGATGCATTGCACTGCAATTACAAGGCAATCTCTGATTACAGCCTTGGGGCTGCTGAAGATATCATCGAAACACTTTTCTGGCTTGAAGAAAGTGCCACATCTCTCCCGGCACGTGGAAAAGGAACAAGATTTCCGGAGTACACAGCTCCCGGCAACCTGATTCATCTGACTGCAATGACACCTGCAAAATCTTCCGAGGCTGCCAGACCAACTTACAATGAAGATGATTATGAAAGTGCAGGCTCACCTGTCGCATTAACTTTTGAATATGGATTGGTAAATGATTTCCTTACGGAATGGTGTGAAATGAAAACGAAATTAAATAGTGGAGAGATTTCTCCTAATGAATATTTTGAGTGGAAAATAACATGGCCTCAGGCATAAATGAAAGGAGATTATTATGGAAACATCAAGTAAAAATAACAATACAGTATCAGAAATGTTTATCAACTTTTTCGGATTTGATAATTACAAATCTATATTACAAATAATTATAAACTATGCCAAAGACAATTTTCAAAAATTTTGCGCACTATTTTCAGCAATTAGCTTTATTTTATTTTGGTATATCAGAACTCTAGCTTATTGTTATCAATCAGGATTATTTTATGCATATAGCATCAACTCACATTATATTGATATAAATGATAATTTTTTCTTTCAATTAATTGAATATTTTGCTATTTCAATAATCGTTTTATTATCTAATCTTTTTTTTGTCAAATTACATACAAGTAAATCAAAACGGATCATAAAAATTATTTATAAATTAATTTTTTTCACTATTGAAGCATTATCATTATTTTTTATAGTAATGTTTTTAACATATTCTAGTATTAAACAAGTATTATCAGAAATAAAAAGTTATAACCTCATTACATATTTGGCACTTTTATTTATACTTATAATTTGTTTTATCTCTGTTAATATTTTTGCAATAGAGATAATAATATATTCTAATCATACTAAGTCAAAAAAAGAAAACACTACATCTACTGAGTCAGCCAAAACATATATTATAGCATTAGTTATAACGGCAATAATAGTAATACCTTTGTCGTACTTTATGGGAGTGTATAATGACCGAATTCGAAATTCATATAAAATAGTAATGGAAGATATATCAAGTCAAGAGTTTTATCCTTCTGAATATGAATACAACATAAATAATAACAAAGTTCATTTATATGCGGTTGCATATGAAAATGACGCTATTTATATTCTATGTCCTCTATATCATGACTCTTCTGAAACTAACATAAATAAAAGCCAAACAAAAATCATTGAAAAAAATAACATTACTACACTTCAGTGTGATAATATCAAAAGAATATCTGCAATGCCTTATTAGTACCAAAATAGTACCACAAGGCAAAAACAAGCTCGCAAACGCCCATTTTACTAGGCTTTGCGAGCTTTTGAAAATTATTCAAACTCTATCGTTCCTGGTGGCTTACTCGTCAGATCATAGAATACTCGGTTGACTCCTCTCACCTCGTTTATGATTCTGCTCATGACTGTCTGCAGCACTTCAAATGGAATTTCTGCGGCCTCCGCTGTCATGAAGTCTACTGTGTTGACTGCACGCAGTGCAACGGCGTAGTCGTAGGTTCTCTCATCACCCATGACACCTACTGAACGCATATTGGTCAGGGCTGCGAAGTACTGTCCGATGCTTCTGTCAAGTCCTGCCTTTGCAATTTCCTCACGGTAGATTGCATCTGCATCCTGTACGATGCGTACCTTCTCAGCAGTTACTTCACCAATGATACGGATGCCAAGTCCCGGTCCTGGGAAAGGCTGGCGGAATACAAGTTTCTCAGGAATACCAAGTTCCAGACCTGCCTTACGTACCTCATCCTTGAAGAGATTACGCAGTGGCTCGATGATTTCCTTGAAATCTACGTAGTCAGGAAGTCCGCCTACATTGTGGTGGGACTTGATAACTGCGGATTCTCCACCCAGTCCGCTTTCTACAACATCGGGGTAGATAGTTCCCTGTGCAAGGAAGTCTACAGCACCAATCTTCTTTGCTTCTTCTTCGAATACACGGATGAACTCTTCACCAATGATTTTACGCTTGCGCTCCGGTTCTGTAACTCCTGCAAGCTTGTTATAATATCTCTCCTGCGCATTGACACGGATAAAGTTCAGGTCGAACTGACCCTTGTCGCCAAATACAGCCTCTACCTCATCACCTTCATCTTTACGCAGTAAGCCATGATCTACGAATACACAGGTAAGCTGCTTGCCGATTGCTCTGGAGAGCAGACCTGCTGCCACTGAGGAATCTACACCGCCGGATAAAGCCAGCAATACTTTGCCATCGCCTACTTTTTCACGGATATCACGGATTGTATTCTCTACAAAGGAATCCATTCTCCATGTTCCGGCACAGCCACAGACACCCCTTACGAAATTATGGAGCATCTTCGTACCTTCCTGTGTATGGAGTACTTCAGGATGGAACTGGATTGCAAAGAGCTTCTTGTCACAGTTCTCTGCTGCCGCTACGGGACAATCTGCTGTATGTGCAGAGATTCTAAAGCCCGGTGCTGTCTTGGAAATATAATCAAAATGGCTCATCCAGCAGATTGTCGTGGATGCAACATCTCCAAATAAGGGGGAAGTCTTATCTACCATAACTTCTGTCTTACCATATTCTCTGACAGGTGCTTTCTCTACCTTTCCTCCCAGTACATGCATCATAAGCTGTGCGCCGTAGCACAAGCCAAGTACAGGGATTCCCAGTTCGAACAGCTCTCTGGTATAGGTCGGAGAGTCTGCTTCGTAACAACTGTTTGGTCCTCCGGTAAGGATGATTCCCTTGGGATTCATTGCCTTAATCTGCTCAATGCCAGTCCGGTAGGAGTATATTTCACAGTAAACATTGCATTCTCTGACACGCCTTGCAACGAGCTGGTTGTACTGGCCGCCAAAATCAATGACGATTACCTTTTCCTGATCCATTCTTTCTCCTCATTTCTGTGCTGCCATACTATTTACCCTGCGGAATCATACCGCAGCACAGGCATAAAACCGCATATCTATTCCAAAGTATATTATACCTTCTACCCAATTACAAGCAAATATTTTACAAGTGTCAGAACAGCAGACTTTGCTGTCCGATCACTTCTATCTGGGAAGTTACCATGACCTCCTCTTCAATACCTCTTGTATGTTCTCCACGCAGATACTGCATGCCTCCTCTTAATCCCGCTGTCACAAGATTCAACACATAGATATTGTCGAATCGGCTATAGATAGAATCTCCTCCAAGTCCGGAAAGACATATCAGCTGTGTGTCTGTTTTCTTGGCCATATCCATGAGCGGTTTCAGCAGATGGGCTGCATTAGTCTGTGCAAATGGGTTATCCATGACCAGAACCTTACCTTCTTTCTTATCTGCGAAAATATCCGTGTCGTCCCTACGCATATAATGTAGCAGACTGGATAGAATGACAAAAGCCGACAGGAATCCTTCACCGCCTGAATTCTTGGCAACTTCTGCCCATGTGATTGGATATTCCCTTTGCTCCTCAATCTTGTAAAGCTTAATCTGGATATTACTAATTCCGACAGTCGTGTCATAAATATTCTTTGTAGTGATGCGTGTTCCTATATATTCTGCCGAATTCTCATTCTTTTCATAGATTTCCACACCCTTTTGAGTCAGCTCACTGATAAGATCATCCAGTCTCTGATGATATAATCCTTCATTTTCTTCCCATTCAGGCATTTGCAGACGAAGCATTTTTATAGGACGTTCCCTGATCGTTATCGTGGAATTATTATCTATCTTACCCATGTTGCTGTGTACATCTTTTACATAATCCTCCAACAGACCTACAATCCTCTTCTTCTCCTCGCCTATGATTGATATATCTACTTCCAGTTTTGCCAGCTGGCTTTCATAGGATTGGAGTGTAGTCGTAAGCTGTGCAAGCAGCAAATGGGCTGATTGTGACACAGACATCATGGCATCCAGTGGTTTCCTGTAGAAATCATCCTGATACTTTTCCTTACATAATAATATCTTCAGGATTTTTTCTGCTTTATCCCGTCTGTTCTTACCTTCCTCACAGCTATGCCTGTAATCGCGCCGGATCATACCCGCATACTCTCTCAGACATTTGGAATCCATCTGCGCAATATCTTCCTCCCATTGGATTTCTTCCTTCTGTATGAAATCATCATATTCTGTAAAGGATGCTATATTCTCCTGTACACTTGTCAGTTTCTTTTCCGTAAGCTTCAGGGCACGTTCTGTTTCCTTTATCTGGTAGAGAAGCTGGTTTCTTCTTCCATCAAAGTCAATTGTACGTATTTCTTCTTTGGGTAATATCTCTTCTTTACCACATTGCTCCAGCATCAGCTTATTCTTATCATCTATTTTACTGCTGATGATACCAATCTGCTTATCCTGTTCATTCCACTGGGCTTCTTTGAATTTATACTGCTTCTTCCGTTCTGCAAGCACACTTTCCTGGTGCATTTCTTCTTTTTCATCATAATACAGTTCTTTCCAGTCATCTTCTTTGAGAAGAAATTTGTGCTGTAATCTGGCCAGTTCCTCTTTCGCCCTGTTCAAACTGCCATTCGTTTTCTGCAGTTTATGCTCCAGATCCTGTAATTGAAAAGACATCTTCGTTGTAATGGCTTCGTATCTGGCTTCCATCTCAGACACCGGCCTATTCTGTCCTTCCAGGGCAATTGGCTCATACTCCTGATACAGAATATACTTCTTCTGTATATTTTCAGTCTGTGCTTTTAATTCCCGCTGTCTGCTTTCCAGTGTCCTCTGCTGTTCACGGTACTTTTCCAGTAAATCCTGCGCCTGCTTTTTATTATCTTCATATTTTGTCTTTTCTTTTCGATTCTTTTCAAGAGTGTCATGCTTCTCCAGATATGAATCATATTCCCGGCAGAAATAGTCAAAATCTGATGCCCTTCTCTGGTTCCACTCCATGCATTGTTTCTCTTTCAGAATAATCTGTACAAGCTCACTCCTCTTTTGTTCCAGCCTGTCCATTTCTTCTTTATCGTGGATAATCTGATTGTCGATTTCTGATATTTCCTGCTCCGTATCCGTAATCTGCTGACGATTCTTCTCTACTTTCTCTTTTGTGATACTTTGCCGTTCCAGCATCTGCTTTCTGTCGAGTGCATCCTTATACTCAGTCTTTTTATTCTCCAGCTGCTTCTGCTTTTTGGTCATCTCTGATTCTTTGTTCTTGATCAAAACGCGTAAAGCATCTTCATCCAGTAATTTCTCATTGAACCATAAATAGAAGCTTATCCCCGATAATTGGACCATACTTGTTGGCTCTTGTGCCAATGTCCGCTCCAGTTCTTCTCTTGGAATGATAGGAATGGGAAAGGACGTACAGATATCCTGTCCATGTAACTCAAGCTGCTTCATTTCCTGCCTTGGAAGAATCAATGCATATGGTATAAAAGGCTGCCTTCTGACAAGCTCTGTATTCTCTTCTACAGAATATCCATTCTTCTCCAGCCAATTCATTCCATACACCGGATGCAGCTCCAGCCGGGTAAGTAATTCCTGAAAATCTTTTGGTAGTTCCAGTATTTCACCTGATGTCAGTTTTTTCCATTCTCTTTCCAGCAGATTATGCTCTTTCTCCAGTTCTGCACGTACTCTGTCACATTCTGCGATCTTACGGTCTGCTGCTTCCATGATTTTCCCATCATTCCATAAATACGTATCATCCAGCTCAAGATACTGCATTATAACCTGTCTTTCTCTGATCTGTCTGCTATATTCTTCCCCTTGTTCCGTAAGAGTCCGCAGTTCATATTCTTTCTGCATCTTCTGGTTATTTCTGTCCTGCAGGTTTCTTTGCATTGATTTTACTTTTTCTTCCGTTTCTTCCTGCTGACGTTTATGCTGCATATTGTTTCTATGCAGCTGCTCCTGCTCCTGCACATACTGTTCTTTTTTGATCTGAAGCATTCCCGGTTCGTATGTACCAATGATATTTCTTACAAAATGCTCCTGATAATCTCTGTTGAATACCTCTTCCTGCCGGTCAAAGGATGACAGTCTTTCCTGGTCTTTGGCTATTTCAGCGATTAACTCCTCTATTCTGGTCTGATATTCGCATTCCTTTTCTATCATCTCCTGCTGTCTGCCAAGGTTGCTGTCATATTCCCTTTGGATCTGTTCAGCATTTTGCCCTGCTTTGCGGAACTTGTCCCCATAATGAGTATGCAGATATCCACCCAGTTTTTTTCTTTCAGGCTCATACTCCTTCTCGTTTTCACGATAAACTGCAATCTTTTCCACAAGCAGTTCGTTATCTCTGGTATATTCATCCACAATTTTCTGCTGTTTTGCACAGGCATAGCTGTGGATAAGCTTCTCAACATACTCTGTCTCCAGTTCCAATTCATTCATTTCCATGGAAATCATATCTCTATTACCGGTATGATACTTCTTCTGCTCCATCAGTTCATATATTTCCATGGACAATTTTTCATACATGATGTGCGCCAGTTGTTCTTCCATCCCTGCCCTTTGCTGCTCCTGCTCTGACTGCCGTGCCACCGTGTCCTTTTCAATCTGCGCAAGCACACTTCTAAAGGCTGCTATACGGTTCTCCATAGCATGAATCTGCTTTTCTGCAATCTCATACGCTTCACCATACTGCTGTAGTTCTTTCATATCTGTCTGGAATTCCAGAATAGTATCTCTCCGCTCTATTTTTGATTTATTATCTTTATAACTGATAATATATTTCTCCACGATTGACTGGAATTCCTTCATGCGGTCTTTTTCACGGTTCAGCTTGCTCTCTATCGAATCCAGAAACCATTTCTCAATCAGTTCTTTCTCATTCTTACAATCAGAAAAAAGCTCAGACAGACCTGATTCCTTCAGATTTACCTTACGGATGATTGTTTCCCATTCCTTATAATAGATCTGATACTCTGCCAGCTTATCAAAATATTGTCTGGATTGAGCATAATTATTCATATCGTAATAATAGAATTTCTTACTGCGGTCCTTCTTATAGCCTTCAAATAACTGTCTGCAAAATCCATAATTTTTAAGAACAATTTCCTTTTTTCCTTTTTCTACAACCGGTAAATGATAAATATCCTCTTCACATCTTGTTGTATATTCACTGATAAAATTTACAATTTCCAAAGGTTCTGAAGACTGTTCTTCCATGATCTGGCTTTTTCTTACCATCATTCCGGTCAACACATAACCTGCTCCACCGTCCAGCTTCCATTCAACCATAATGAAAGTAGGCTTGGATGACGTAAAATAGCTTTCAAAAGGTCTGTCTTTTGTCTTTCTGTACTGCTTATGCACAAATGGGGCTGTCATCATCTGTACCAATACAGATTTGCCACCCCCATTCCGAAGGGACAAAAGTGTACTTCTTCCTCCCATTTGAAAGGTCTCATCACTGATCCTGATTGCATTATTATTATAATTAAGATTGATAAAACGGACTGCGTTGACTTTACTCATGCTCCAATACCTTTCTGACTCTCTGATAATTATTCTGATTCAAAAGATTCCAATCCATCAGGTTATCCAGCTTCTTACTTGTTTTTACCATCTCATCCTCTTCCACATACTCAATCAGCCCCTGCTTCTCAAGAAAAGTCAATATAGAATAGAGAAAGCCTTCTTTGGTGGTCTTAGCCCTTGAGCCTTTATCATCTGACCGGAGTGCTTCATATGCTTCCAACATATTTCTGAAGGCAATTCCCTTCTGCTCCTCTTCCTCCTCCGAGGTATTCTCTACACCCTCCTTAAGTCTGGCAGAGATACAGTTCTGCAATTCTCCTACCCGGATATACTCTCTTGACCTGCTGCTGCTTCCCTGTCCATCATAAAATTCCACAAGCAATGTCAGGATCACGAACTGTGATAAGTAGAAATCCTTGTCTGTAGCTGCTGATTTACACAATGTCTCCTTTAACTTCGCTTTGGAAAATCCCAGAAAAACATTTTCTTCCTTCGGGATCAGATAAATCACATCCCCATATCTTTCCACTGTGCTTTCTGCTTCCGCTGCCTGGGATTTTACAAGATTCTGTACCGCCTCTTCCTCTGTATAAGCCCGGTATAGTCTTTCTTCCTCTTCTTCACGCAGTTCAAAATGCTCTAACAGATAATAGAAAATCTGCTGGCTTAACCTGATTTCTTCAATTTCGTATGCCATCTTTGCCCACCTATTCTCCAATTTCCAATGCTACATTGGAACAACGTACTGTTTTTCCATCACCGGTCTCATTCCTGATATTTCTAAACTCCACTACACCACCATCTTCAAGCCTGTATATATCTATCTGATGGATGTGCTTCCTTCTTTCATCCTTATCCACTAACTCCAATATCATCTCATTTAGCTGGAAATCCAATGTTTCCTCTGCAATATACTCGCTCTTTTCCTTACGCAGCGCATCTATATCAATATGACGGCTTTTTATCAGCTCTACCATGATTTCTTTAAATATATCTATATCGGGAATTAACGTGTTCTGTTCTTTGCTGTCAAGAGACGATGCCATCTCCTGCAGCGTAATTTTGCCTTTTTCCATCATTTTATCCAGTACAAACCCAAGACTGTTCTCATACTGCATAAGGCGTTTGCGCTTTCTTGCTGCATATTCTTCCTGCCATTGGTCTTCATCAAAGTCCAGTACTTCTTCCTCTTCTTCCTGCTGCTTCTTCCTGATTGGACGCTGAAGCTGTGTCGCTTTCTGCAGATTATAAATTTTATCCGGAGCCTGATGAAATAACGGTCTTAAAAATATATCTATATTATCCAATCCGGAAGCATCCTGTAATACCTTATCATAGAGATCTGTCCTTAATGAAAATCTCTGGATCAATGACATTTGCGACAACAGTTCCAGTTCTTTTTCATAAAGGATTTTCAGGTCAAAATGCGAATTCAGGATTTTCTGGTGCTCATCGATACCACGGTTAAGATAGCTTTCAATGATTCTGAGATTCTCCAGATTCTCCTCCTCCTGTGCAGATAACTTTCTTACATTGATATTCTGTTCTTCCAGTTCTTTGGCCCTTTTCCTTACAGTCTCCCTATAGCTTTGGAACTTCTGCTTTGTCATATCAATAGATTCCATATTTTCACCAAGAAGCTGCTCATAGTCCGAAACAGAATAGCTTAATGCATTTCTACGCACACGCAGCATGGCATCCTGGATCTTCTGGAGCTGTATCCTCAAGAGGTTAAATACATTTTTAATTTCATCAACTGCCTTGTCGTAGCTTTGCTTCTCCAGATGCATTTTGAATATCATCTCATGAATTGTCAGCTTCATATTGTTCTCGATTTCCAGCGTGGAAAGCAGCAGATTATAGCCATCCTCCGTCAAACGGTAGGATGTCCTTTTCACATCCGAATCCAGATATACGATTTCATTTGACACATAACTGATATTCATGATTTTATATGCTCTCTGCTCAAAATCATATCCGTCAAAATACATTGCCTTTCCTTCATTTGACAGAATTACATTAATAATGAAATCTCCCAGCTTTCTGCAATCGTCAAAAGACATTCCTGTATTAAAATATGTCATATTAAGGTAATCCAGATATGCCCCCATATCATCCATGGTACATTTTTCCTCTTTTAAGGACTGCTCCATGATATACAGCATGAGGGCAAATATAATATTGATCTGTTCATCTATTTTCAGGAATCCGTATTGTTTCCATGTCTGCTTCTGGCTGCTGTTCTGCAGCACTAACGCATACATTCCCACATGCTTCATTCGTTTGGGGAACTGTTTCAGAAATTCATATTGCATTATTAAAATCCTCACCATTTAAGATTTCCTGTGGAATATATCTGTTCTTTGCCAAAATACCATTTATATACTGTCTATCCTGCATGGAAAAGTATTCCAGGAATTTCATCCCGATATTGTGATTCTGCTTCTCCTTCATATGAGGTAAACGCTCCTGCCCCCTCAGTGCTGCCTTATGCAGCATTTCATGATATCCCGGTACAAAAGGTTCTATGATACAAAAGTCCAGAAAATTATCAGCCAGTTTCTCATAGATCATGATACCTTCATAATCTAAGTCCCCAAAGTACAGCAATCTGTTCGCTTCGTTTTTCATATAAGGTTCACAGCACAATGTAAAATCCTGGAAAGAGCGCAGAATACCCTTGCCGGCACCATATATAACTGTTCCGATAGTGATTCCAAGTATTTTGTTTTTTCCTGCAAGCAGATTCCTTCTTATACTGTAAAAGGTATCTTTATTTTCTACAATCAGAATATTCTGCGGAATTTCCTTTGTATCCGTATAATAAGCCAAAGGTTCCGATGTCTCATAGAGATTGAGCATTTCCAGGGGAATACCACACCGCTTCAGTATTTTTCTGCCCTGTTCTTCTTTCAGGAATTTCTCTCTATGCCAGATATCATAGCTTCTCTCGTTCAAAGACATGGGGAACTCCAGCAGGCATTTATGTTCCCTTAGATATTGATTCAATAGCATAAGCCATTCCCGGTCTTCACGATACTGCTGTAGATGTTTCATATAATATCCTGTGGCAATAGCAGGCACATATTGATAGGAAAGCTCCTCTACCAATTCATCTTCGTCTCCCCTTGCCCGTTCTATCAGCCAGTACTCCCTGTATAATACAGGTTTTTTACCGTTTTTACCAGATGCTTTAACCGGTTTTATCTCTCCCTGCTCAATTTTATGCAAAACAGCCTCATACAGTTGTTGATAATTTTGCAGATGCAATGCATATTCCAACTCACTCAGACTTATTCTTTTCATATCAATCTCCATTTTTATATCTATCATATACCTTATATTAACATGGACTTTTTAAAATACAATTTATTTTATTGCATGTGTATTGTTGTCACTTTTTACCATACTATGTTATAATATTAACAGAAATCTCGTAAAATGTACTATTACAATTTGCTGTTTTTATATGTATTTCACAGCTCCGAAATTTAACAAATACGAGGAGGTTTTCCATTATGAGCAATTTACATAAAGGCTTCGTATATACCAATGAAAATTGCATTGGTTGTAACAAATGTATCTCTGTCTGTCCCGTCATTACAGCAAACCGCGCAGTAGAAAAAGACGGCAGCACTGTTATTGAGGTCGATGGGGATAAATGCATCGGTTGTGGTGCCTGCTTTGATGCCTGCGAACACAATGCCAGAAGCTATTACGATGACACAGAAGAATTCTTTGCTGATCTGGCAAAAGGTCAGAAAATATCTCTTCTGATTGCCCCGGCTTTTGCCGCCAACTATCCAAATGAATACAAAAGTATCCTTGGTGGGCTTAAAAAAATGGGTGTAAATCGCATCATCAGTGTCAGCTTCGGTGCGGATATTACTACCTGGGCGTACATCCGCTACATTACAGAACACAATTTTACCGGCGGTATCTCCCAGCCATGTCCGGCTGTTGTAAACTATATAGAACATTATATTCCTGAACTGCTTCCCAAGCTGATGCCCGTGCAGTCACCTCTGATGTGCGCAGCAATCTATCTTCGTAAATATATGAACATTCAGGACAAGCTGGCTTTTATCAGTCCCTGTATTGCCAAAAAATCCGAGATCGATGATCCCAATAATAACGGCTACGTGAACTACAACGTAACCTTTGACCATCTTATGAACTATGCACGAACCCATCACATCAAGGGTGATCCTGTCGGTACAGAAATCGAATATGGTCTTGGTTCCATCTACCCAATGCCTGGTGGATTAAAGGAAAATGTCTACTGGTTCTGCGGAGAAGACCTGTTCATCCGTCAGATTGAGGGTGAGAAACATGTATATCATTTTCTGGACGATTATGCCAAGCGTGTATCCTCCAACAAGGAACTGCCTTTTATGGTAGATGCGCTCAACTGTGCGCAGGGTTGTCTCTACGGTACAGGAATCGAGCCACAGAAGGCTGATAATGACAATATTCTCTATGAGATTCAGCGTATCAAGGCTTCTTCCAAGAAGAAAAAGGCAGGAAGTCCCTGGAAAGAGAGCAGCTCCCACAAGCAGCGTCTGGCAGCGCTGAACCGCCAGTTCAGACAGCTTAATCCCAACGATTTTGACCGCAAATATACAGACCTGTCTGCCGGCAATGTGATTCAGCGTCCTAATACGCAGGAACTGGAAGCTATCTTCCAGTCATTAAACAAGAATAGTGCCGAGCAGCGCAAGATTAACTGCAGCGCCTGCGGTTACTCTACCTGTCAGGATATGGCATGTGCAATCCACAACGACTGTAATGTTCCATCGAACTGTATTCATTATGTAAAAGACACTGTAGAACAGGAAAAGGCACAGTTGCAGATACTTTCTTCTGAAATGGAAGCTGCCAACAAAGAAATATCCGATAAAAATGCGGTCATCAGCGAAATGGTATCCGATGCTGAAAAGCAGTTTACTACACTAAACCAGTCCATCTCCGAAATGGTAAATGGCAATAACAGTAATGCAGAAGAAAGCAGCAATATCAGCAGTCATATGGCTGACGTTGTCAGCTTCTGCAACAATATGCAGGATTCCTTCCATATGATCAGTAACCTCTTACTGCAATTAGAGGACAATAACAACAGTATTACCCAGGTAGCTAACCGTACCAATCTGCTCTCCCTGAATGCTTCCATCGAGGCTGCCAGAGCTGGCGAAGCTGGTAAGGGCTTTGCTGTCGTAGCTGATGAAATCAAGCATTTAAGTGAGACCAGTAAAGATACTGCACTGGATAGCAATAAGAATAAAGATGCGATTGTTCAGGCCATTGAACACCTTACAACAGAGGCAGATCACTTAATGGAGATTGTGGATGATGTCAATGGCAGAATCAGCAATCTCGCTGCCAGCACAGAAGAGATTGCCGCTTCTGCAAGCATGATTGGTGAAGTGTCCGATGAACTGAGGAATAAATTTGAAAAATTAAATAACTTATAACCAGATGAGAAATGAGCAGGTCCGTATCACTGGCGAGGAAATAGCCATCCATATACAGACCGCCTCTGAGGAAGTAAAACACACCGAAATTGTTAAAGTTTCCGATGAAGCTCGTAATAAGCACCGGCGTAGTGGAAAAGATAACAAAAGGAAGCGTAATTTTAACGAACTGTTTCCATTTGGTAGCTCCATCAATGCTGGCTGCTTCATACAGATCTGTGTTCATATTGGATAAAATACCTGTTGCCAGTAACATGGAAGTAGGAATACTGAGCCAGGCATTGACAAACAGGCCGATCAGTTTGACTTTGATTCCTGCATCAATATCCAGAAATCCTACTGCATTGCCCCCTGCCGATGTAATATAGTAATTGATTGGTCCTCCGTAAGAGAACATGAACTTAAATGCCCGCCAGAACTTTTTGCCTTTCACACACTCCTTGTTCAGCAGCAGTGCAAGCCCCAGTCCACCAAAATAATTCAGGAAAGTGGAAGCAACCGCCCATATCAGGTTCCATCCCAGTATTTTGAAAAAGGTGTTCTTGATATCAGAAAGTGCCAGTATCTTGGTGAAATTACCTATCCCGATCCAATCAACCAGTTTGGGAGGAACGATATCTCCTCCATAATTAGTAAATGCGATCAGAATCATGAATACTATGGGAATCACCTGAAAAACCAGAACCCCTGCAACAGGTAACGCCAGCGCTACAATGTAGAATTTTCTGTCCACTCCAGTTCCAGTCTGGAATGACCTGAAACTGATCTCCGGCATGCAGATCCAGTGTAATGGCAAATTCATTTACCTGATTACCGGTTGAGTTTAATCTGAACTTTTCACGATCTGCTTCTGCCACATCACTTCCAGCCCAGTTATTCTCCTTTAGGATTCCCGTCTGGGAAATGACTTTGCTGTTGTTCTGGAACCTTATGAGAATGAAGCTTACCTGGAATACATTACACAGAATATTCCCGCCGAAGACATTATTCTCACTTCGTCTTTTGATGAAACAGTATCAAAAATAAAGGGCAGGAAAGTCCTGATTATCGGAACTTGCCTTGCCCTTATGTTGCGTTCTTATATATCCGATTCTGACATGACTGTCATTTCCTGTAGTGAATATGAGCCGCCCTTGCCAGAATCTGTCTATGTGTATCAGAATGATATTACCAAAAAAGCCAACCTGACCATTAATATTCTGCTTAATGCTCTGGATCGTAAATTTGAAGTAAAGCACGACCACAAAATCGCGCCTTTGTAATCCCATATATTGTCATAACCCCTCAGAATACTTCATACAATGTAAAAAAGTATTCTGAGGGGTTACTTCTTGAAGGATTATATTGAGGAAAGAGCGATCACCATTGCTAACTATATCATCGACCATAATGCCACTGTACGCCAGACTGCCAAAGCTTTTGGCGTCAGCAAATCCACTGTACATAAAGATGTAACGGACAGACTCGTACAGATCAACCCGGCACTGGCAAGACAGGCTCGCTCTGTTCTGGATGTGAACAAGTCTGAGCGCCATATCCGTGGCGGACTTGCTACCAGAGAAAAATATCTGCATCTCGATCACCATTGATAAAAGGGAGCAAAGCCTCTGCCATGAGACTTATGCTCCCCTCTTCTTACTCTGCGGCAACTTCTGCCATGAAAGCTCCGATTATTCTGATCATACCTGTATCTGTTCCGCCTAGCTTTGGAGATCTGTTGAAGAAGTCAAATGCCACAACTGCTGCTGGTCTGCCTTCCCGAACAGCCATGAACTGTACGAATTTTCCATTTTCCTGGCTTACATACATCCTGCCTGCTTCTTTATAGGAATCTTTCAGACGGCTCATGGTGCTTTCCATGTATACGCCCTGTTCATCAAACAGCTCCTGATATTTCTTATCCATGGCCCATGTCAGATTCTGAATTGGATTTACGTATTTACCTACGGATATGCTCCGATGCATATCATCGCCTGTATACACAGCTGCACCATCAATATCAAAGCCCGCACACACAGCCTCCAGAGCAGATTTTAAAGCACCGGCACCTTCCCTGTGCAGTTTTAATGTCAGCTCCTGGACAATCTGTGCTTTACGGCTGTCACTGACTATCGTAGAACGGATGCCGCTGTTTTGCTGTATTTCTCTGTCTGTAACTATATTTCCATGTTTACGTTCATCGTATATGATATAGCGGTTCTTGCCTTTTGCCTTTGCTATATAAAGTGCTTTATCAGCTATTTTAAAAAGTTCTTCCAGGCTGCTTCCATCCTCAGGATATTTTGCAATTCCCCAGGAAGTCGTAACAGATACCTCTTTATCAGCAAAAGCCCATTGGATATTCTTGGTGATGGTTTTCAGAATAAGTCGAAGCTCCTGTTCTGATTTTACATTTTCAAACAGTACCATGAACTCATCACCGCCGAATCTGCCGGCTACACCTCTTGCATTCAGATCACTGCGGATTATCTCAGATACCCTGGACAATACTTCATCACCGAACATATGCCCATAAGTATCATTTATAGTCTTGAAATCATCTACATCAATAATCGCCAGATACAGTCCTTCATGGGTATTCTGACAGTCCCGTATTCTTTCTATTGTATACTCATTGATTGCACGCTTATTGAACAGTCCTGTTCCCGGATCGTATGCACTTTCCGTCAGATAATAGCTTTTCCTTTCCTCTGTACCTTCCAGCGCAGTGATAATGCCCACTGATAAATATCTGACTCCATCCTTATACATCATCCGTCCCTTGAAACGGCGTCTGCGGTCTTCTTTACTGCCTTGCACTGTTCCGTCAAAATAAGAGGGCAGTGTTATTGTAACATCGAACTGATCTTTTCCATGCTTCAATACTTCGTAAAGTACCTCAAACTGCGTCTTCAAAGAATCCGGTTCATCACTGGCAAGCAGCTCATTTCTGGCCTTTTCCAATGGGCACTTGATAATCGGTATACTGCGCACATTGATATAATGATAAATATTGATCTCATCTGTCTCCAAAGAATATTCAAAGTAACACTGTGACAGCAATCCGAGGAATTCCCTGTACTTTCTGATCAGATGCATATAAATGGCATACCTGTCCTTTAGCTCCATAAACTCGCTCAGTTCCATATCTATTGTATCAAAACCATCTATATTCCTTCCATTTCTTCTCATTTCCAGATAAAGATAATGGTATTGCTGGTCATAACATCTTATCCTGGCGGTCAGATATTGTGTTCCTTTCCCCAGCATTTCTATTGCTCCCAGGAAATCATCCAGATCATCCGGATGAAGAAGCTCTGTCATAGAGTAGCAGGAATTTGTACCTAGCAGCGCATAAAACGGTTCATCACCATCCACAAAGCTGTATCCCTTTTTTAATGTTGCCTTACCGTAATAACATTTATATCCATCCCCACGGTTTTTATACTCTGTAATATTCACGATATTCTTATCCTTCTCTATGTAACAATATAGCACGTATATTTTATCCCTTTTACATAAGTTTGGCAAGTATCGTATTATACCTCTTCCATAAAATATATTCTGGCATCGTAATCCTGATAAAGCGCTGTATTCTGTCCATATCCGGTTCCCGCATAATTCTGCGCCAGAGGTACTCCATGCCGGTTCATGACAGCCCCGCTGACCACTTTATCTTCTTTCTCACCATCGAGACGTATGAATTTTGATATGGCATCATGCAGCAGGGAATCCTGCTTTACATGGACAGGCGCCATTGTATTGATCAGATCTCCCATCCTGTGTATATCATACTTCAGAGCCCGGTTATAGAAGTGATACTTTTTCGCGTCATCCAGTCCTCTGGTTTTGAATACATGATGACTGTAGTTTGCCAGTGTCTCTCCCTGCAGCATAATACCTACAGCTCTGCTCTTATCTGCCGATACGATATTCCATCTAATGACATCTGTGTCATAAATAGATTTTTTGTCCACTTCTTCATACAGACGGTACCAGTCGCCGAATTGCAGCACACTGCGCCATTTCTTATACAGCTCTATCTCTGCCCTTATTTCCTCCATATCTTCCATGGAAGCATCACTCAGGTTACACTCATAGCCCAGGATTCCCACACTGGCAATTGCAAATCGTGATGTAAGCGGTGTTCTGCGCAGCGTCTGATGATTGGGACACCCGGATACATGGGCTGCAATCACAGACTGCGGATAACCATAACTGTAACTGTTCTGTATTCTGGCTCTGCTGATGGCATCTGTATTATCACTTGCCCAGATCTGTGGCATAAAACACAGCATTCCCAGATCAAAACGATTACCGCCAGAAGCACAGGCTTCAAACAGAATGTGTGGAAATCTGTCTGTCAGTGTCTGGATTACCTGATATAATCCCAGAATATATCTGTGCGCAAACTCTCCCTGATGCCTGGGTGCAAGTCCCTGGCTGTAATAATCCGACAGATTACGGTTCATATCCCATTTAACGTAATCTACCTTTCCTCTGGAAAAGACATCGGACATGCTCTCTATAATATAATTACGCACTTCTTCTCTGGTCAGATCCAGTACCATCTGATTTCTTCCAAGAGCATGCTCCTGTCCCGGTATCCGTACCGCCCAGTCCGGGTGCTTCCGATAAAGATCAGAATCCTCACTGACCATTTCAGGCTCTACCCAGATACCAAATTTCAATCCAAGCTTATGGATTTTCTCAGAAAGTCCAGCCAGTCCAGTCGGCAGCTTCTCCTTATTGTCATACCAGTCACCCAGAGATGACGCATCAGAATTTCTTTTACCAAACCAGCCATCATCCAGTACGAACAGTTCCATGCCTGCATTCGCCGCTGTTCTGGCAAGCTTGAGTATCTTCTTCTCCTGCACATCAAAATACATGGCTTCCCAGGAATTGATCAGAATGGGACGTTCTTTATGCTTCCATTCTCCTCTAACAATATGCTCTCTGACAAAATAATGCAGTTGTCCACTTACTCCCTGATATCCCTGATGAGAGTAGGTCAATACTGCCTGTGGAGAGCAAAAGGCTTCTCCTGCTTCCAACTGCCAGCATAAGTAATCAGGATTCATCCCGGCAAGAATACGCATCTTGCCATGTCCCCCTGCCTGTGCACTTTCTCTATGATTCCCTGAATACAGCAGATTCACAGCATAGCAATCTCCATACTCCTGTGTTGTCTCTGTATCTGCCCATATAAATAAAGGATTGGCTCTGTTGGACGAGAAACCGACACTCGTGTCATTTACATATTTCCCCTGACGAAGTATTGTTTCATTCTTAGCCATCTCTCTTGCCCAGTCTCCATGGAAATCTGTAATCTTCAAGACTCCTGCTTCCATATCCAGCTGCATACTCATAAGTCTGTTGACTGTAACTGTCTCTTCCCCTGAATTAACCAGTCTTCCATATCGAACCAGACAATCACAATCTTCCATAACGCCATAGACAAGCTCCAGCTTTACCTTGCTGTTTCGGTCTACCAGAGTAATAACCAGTGACTGTCCATTTCCCTTCTCTTCATAAGCCCCCGGCAATCCCTCCGGTGTCAGCAGACTTTCCTCTATTCTGTAATTTTCATAACGAAAATCACTGGTGCTGCTGCCATCAGCCAGTACCAGTTCTACATAAGGCTCTCTCATATCACCTTTTCCACGGGAGGATATCTCCAGACATACATCATCCAGGCAAAGATTGGGCTGTGCAGTGTCTGCAATCAGACTACAGCCGTTTTGATTGGTAATGACCGGTGCCATAATCTCACATACTTTGGCAAGTCCTTCCTCTTCTATTTCTATTTTCTCCCCGTAATAGAGATGCAGCAGATTCCCTGCTGCATCCTTCCTGAAGATATAACTTGTATGGGGAGTCTGCAATGCAAAGCATCCATCCTGTACAATAATCATACTTTTTCTCCTTATGCTTTATGTCTGTGTGCAAGTTCCTGATTGATCTCTCCTAACTTCTCATCCGTCAGAATATACTTCTTGGCAAAGATAAATACAGCGACCAGTAAGCCAATAATCGGCAGCACTGTCATTGTCATACGAAGGACAGCTACTGAGGTGTAGGAATCTGATACCATAGCTGCCGCTTCTGTTGAGGTATCATTGCTGATATTGCTGATTGTCAGACAGATAGAAGCGATCATGGCAGCCACACCACTTGCCAGCTTGACTACGAATGTCTGCATGGAGAAGATCACGCTTTCATCACGTCTGTTATTCTTCAATTCGCCATAATCCACGGTATTAGCCAGGAATACTGTTGTCAGTACAGTCAGCATACCAAATGCTGTGAAAATGAAGAATCCGGGAATCATCAGAATATAAATATTAGTATGGTTCGTAAACATCAGCGCAAGAAGCACTGCGTATCCGCCAATTGCCATAACGAAGCTGACGTAGAATACCTGCATGGCACTGATGAACTTACGAAACAGCGGGTAGAACAGCATCATGGAGATAATCTGGATTCCACCGCCGAACGTATTAAACAGTACATAATTTGCATTCCAGCCTGCGCCACCGATATCATATTTAAAGAAATAGATCAGCAGGTTTGATGTAATGTAAAGAGAACAGTTAATTAATACAATTGTGATAACTACTGTCATAGCCTGATCGTTACTGACCAGAGCTTTGAACATCTGACCTACAGATGGAGCTTCTACATTCACTGTTGACTTTTCCTTAATATTCAGACAGGTAATCACTGTAAAAAGGATAAATACTGCTGCAATAATCAGTGCAAACCACCCAAAACCTACTCTTTCAATCTCTCTTTGTGAAGTACTGTCGCTGAATATAGAACCAAGAGCCGGTACGCACAACATGGTAATGATCGTAATCAGGGCAGAACCTACACCCGCACAGGAACGGGCAAGTGTGGACAGATTCTCTCTCTCCTTACCACCCTCTGTAAACGCCGGAATCATGGACCAGAAAGGAATATCCATCATTGTATAAGTAACACCCCAGAGAACATAGAATACTGCCGCATAGGCAACCAGTCCACCACCATTGAGTGCAGGCGGCGCCATGAACATCAGATACAGAATAATGGCATTCATGACCGTACCGATCAGCAGCCAGGGTCTGAACTTCCCCCAGCGTGTCTTGGTCTTTGCTACGACAACGCCCATAATCGGGTCATTAAAGGCATCAAAGATACGTGCTGCCATAAGGATCACACCCATGGCAAAAGCACTCACCCCCATAATATCCTGATAGTAATATAAAATATAATTGGCAGAAAGCATGTATACCATGTCTTTTCCTACCGCCCCTAATCCATAAGATACTTTTTCCTTCTTTGTCAGTCTCATACTTCTATTTCTCCCTTTTTCAATGCAAATGCTGCTTCTACTACCTTGTAAGCCCCATCATATATGCCAAGCTTCTTATTATTTACAATATTGTGGCACATGCTCTCCAGCATACCCGGATCTCTCAGGAACAGATCAAGCATCTGTATGGTATGTTCAATATCACGGCATTCCAGTGTGCCATCGCCCAGCTCTGCTGAATGCACAGCCCCCCACTGCTCATGTCCTCCTACTCTTCTGATAAAGAGCTTTGGAATCGGATAAAAGGCAAGCTCACTTGGTTTGGTCACAAGTACATCCGCACTTCTCATCAGCAGATTCGTACAGTATACTGCTTCAAATATATTCTCATGGTAGAAGCCATGGATTCCTGAAACCTTTCCTTCCAGTGCTTCTTTGGCAAAAGCCACTGTATCTTCCCAGTTATCCATGTGCTCTGTGGTAATGCCTTTCATACCGGGCAGATTAGCCTTGATCATTTCCCAGATGTTGCGGTAGTCGCCCACATTCACATATACAACGGCTTTTCCGGCAATGACATAGGGAATCAGATAATGCAGTACTTCACCGAAGATCTCCATCTGTGCGCCGGCGCCGCCTACTGTCAGAAGAAATCTCATAGCCACTCCATTCTTCAATCTGGATAATCGTGCCTCGCAGTCCTTCTCGATATTTGCTGCCAGCTCATGATCTATATAATGTCCTGTATACATCAGATCCTGTGGTGGCATTGCCTGTACGACCTTGTCTTTCATCATACCGTTACCGATACGATAGCCCTGATATGCATAGTGGGTCTGTACTGTATGAAGACTGCCCTGCGCATAATGTAACGCCATTGGCCAGTTATCAGGAATCGCATTGACTACATGTTTCATGCCTGCATGAACTGCTGCCTGTGCGGGCCATACGTGTGTGGCAATAACAGGAATATCCTTAGGCACACTATGATATACAGGTGCCATCAGTTCAGCATTCTTCTGATCTGCTGCATTGTAGGAAAGCTGTCTGAATCCTTCATAATTCACAGGTTCCCATACGAATTTGTTAAAAAGCTTACTCTTCTGGGAGATTCTTGATCCCAGAGAATATAATTCATTCTGTGCACTGATCAGCTTCGTACAGGTAGTCTCCGGGTAAGAATTCAGATCCATCCAGTATGGTGTATATCCAAGAGCGTGTGCAGCAGATGCAATTGCCATGGAGATACGGTAATGTCCAAATCCCATACGGATATTTCCTACAATTACACCCTTCTCCTCATCGAAGCTTCCTTTGCCTTCTTTTCTGGTGACAACTACATTCTTAACACCCAGTGGCTCTCCGATGCAGGGATTATCCCTGATGATGCACTGATAATTGACCTTGGAATCATCACCGTATTTCTTCTGATTCTTTTGCTTGCTCTTCTGCGCCTTACGTATTACTTTCTTACTCATTGGATTCCCAAATATCTCACTGGTTCTGTCTTTCTTTGTACTGGCTTCTACACGTACTTTTTTCATACTGATTCCTTCTTTCTGTTACTTCTCTACCCTGATTCCATGAATAATAATCTGTATCATCTCATGTAATGCGTCTTCATAGCTGATCCCATGCTCCACCAGAATGCTGTCTGCAAAAAACTTCTGTATGGTGCTCTCTACCATTGCCTGCAGAACCGGAAGCGCAATCGGACGAATCTTCCCTTCTGCCACACCCTGTTCAATCAATGCATTAGTAGCATCCCAGTCTGTAGACAGATACGCGGATACTCTGGTATAGATATTGGGATATTTCTCACTGAGCTGATAGAGATTACTCAACCCTATATTCTGATACCTTTCCGGTAATACCACCAGTATCTGCTCTATCTTATCTACCACATCCAGATCAGGATTCTCTACGATTGCCCGCTCACTCTTCTTGATATCTGCAAAACAGTAATCAGCCAGTGCTAACAGCATAGCCTCTTTGTTATCATATACATGATACAGTGTCTTCTTACTGATACTGAGATTTTTGGCAATGTCATCCATGGTGAATTTCAGACCTTTCCTGCCAAACTCTTCAATTGCAGCAAGAAGTATTTTCTCTTCTAATTGAGACTGCATATTTCTTATCTCACCTTTCTTTGGAAACTTAAAAACTGATTCAAGTTTCTTAGTTTCCTTTTATTATATCATTTGCAATAGGAAATACTATTCACAAATAAGAACAAATTTCCCGTGCTTTTTCGGTATAAATGCACAAAAAAAGACAGACATTTCTGTCTGCCTTCTTTCTTATACAATTCTTCTGACACTTAATATCTCTCGATAAGTAGCATATCCTATCTTGATTCCAGTCTTCACACCGCTGGCGTGTACAATCTTTCCATTACCAATGTAAAGAGCCACATGTCCTGCGTAGCAGATGATATCTCCCGGCTGCGCTTCAGCGAAGCTTACCTCTTTACCTGCTGTCCTTTGTGAATACGAGCTTCTTGGAATGCTGTATCCATATGCTTTGAATACAGACTGGGTAAATCCTGAACAGTCAGCACCATTGGTCAGGCTGGTACCGCCCGGCACATAAGGGTTTCCAACAAATCCACAGGCGTAGATTGCAATCTGTTTACCAATATCACTACCATTGGCAGCCAGGATTTCTGCTGAATTCACTGTTGCTGTTCCCTTGGGCTTACTGGTGGTCGTAGTAGAAGTGTTATTCTTATTCTGCGCTGCTTTTCTACGGGCTTCTTCCTCTGCCTTTTTACGGGCTTCCTCTTCCAGCCTGGCAATCTGGGCATTCTGCTGCTTAATCTGTGTCTTATAGACCTCTGCCTGCTGTTTCGCCTTACTGATCTGTAGTGCATAATCATCACTGACAGCCTTCAGCTCTGCCATTGCAGCCTCCATGCCTTCCTGCTCTTCCTTATATTCGTCCTGCGTCATTTCCAGCTCGGATTCTTCATCCTCCAGCTGTGCCTTCAGGTCTTCTATCTTTTGCCTGGTTTCCTGATAGCGTATCAGCAGCTGCCTGTCATAATCATATATTTTCTCAATATAATCAGCCTTGTTCACCAGATCTTCCATGGAACCGCCTTCCATAAGAAGGTTTATATAATTCATGTCGCCTTTTTCATACATGAACCGGATACGGACTATCATCGCATTATACTGGTTCTGCTCATCTTCCCTGGCAGCCTCCAGATCTTTCTCCGATTGTGCAATCTGTTCCTTCTTCTTCTGAATGTCTTCTTCGATCAGGCTGATGCTTGCCATAATATCTGCAATCTCAGCCTGCAGGGAATCCATCTCGCCTTTGATTCCCTGCTGTTCACCGGCTAATTCATCAATCTGGTCTCCAAGCTCGTCCAGCTTATCCTGATCCTGTTGATTTTTCTTCTTCAGATCACTGATCTGATCTGCATACGCACAGACACCCGACTCCATAAACACTGTGAATGCCATAACCAGGCACAACAGATGCTTCAAACGTTTCTTCATCTACTACTGATACCCCTTTTATATACCAGTATATACTTACTGTGCTGTAGTGGAGGATTCTTCTGTCTCTTCTACAGTCTCTACGTTTGTCATGGTTTTAAGCTTTGCCATAACATCGTCCTGAAGCATATACATTCTGTAAGTTGTCTTACCGACCTCATCAAGAAGTGCTTCAGCTGAATCATATCCATATTCCTTGGCTTCTTCTTCAGCCTTCTTGTTAATATCTTCGTCTGTTATCTCAATACCTTCCTGTCTTGCTACTGCTTCGATTACAAGGTACTGCTTTACTGTTTCCTGTGCCATCTCTGTCAGCTGCGCATTGTACTCATCCATCGTCATCTGATAATATGTGGTAACAAATGTCTCCAGATCACATCCATAGAAGCTGACACAGATTGCTTCCATATATTCATTATAATTCTGAACTTCCTCATCTACAAGAGGTTGTGGTACAGAAGTGAACTGACTGTCACTTACCAGCTGATCCATAATGGCATTATTGATATTGGTCTGGTAATTGTTCTCTGCCTCTTCTTCTACACTCTTCCTGGCTGCATCCCACAGAGCTTCCTTGGTCTTATATTCCAGTCCCATCAGCTCCAGCTGCTTTGGTGTTACATTCTCATAATCAGTAGACTCAAGAATATTCTGTACTGTAACAGTAAATACAACTGCCTGTCCAGCCAGATCCTGGTTTCTGCTGTAGCTTTCAGGGAAAGTCAGATCCAGATCTACAGTATCTCCCGGCATAACGCCAATCAAGCCTTCTTCAAAGCCATCAATAAATGTATTGGAACCGATCTTTAACTGATAGCCCTCTGCGCTGCCGCCGGAAAAGGCTTCTCCATCCTTCTTGCCTACATAATCTATTGTAACCAGATCGCCGTCTTCTACTGCTCTGTCTGTAACAGGATATGTAGTGAGCATATTGCCGTTGATATAATTCTCGATCACTTCATCTGTTACTTCTGTCTTGGCAGCCTGCACTGTCATGTCCTTATATTCGCCCAGTGTTACATACTCATCTACATCCAGATCAGCCAGCGCTACATAATCAGCTCTTTCGCTTACCTTGGTTTCCTCTTCGGAAGCTGTCTCTTGTGTTGCTGCAGTCTCGCTGCTCTGTTCTGTTGTCTGTGCTGCATCAGATCCTGTCTGTGTACTCTTATTACCACAAGCACATAAACTGACAGCCATAACACCTGCGATACACATCATTGCCATTTTCTTTTTCATTATAATAACTCCAATCCTTATATATAGTAATACCCTCAAAAAAAGATATAACAACTCATTTATATCACAAAAATCCGTTGTTGAAAAGGGAATCTCCTTGCACTTTTGCATATTTAATGATAAAATTCAAAGTGATTGCAGTGAATTGATTCACTGACTGGTAGGAGGTCAATTTATGAGTCCGGTTTTAAAAGTTATTTTGATTGTTTTGGTCGTTCTGGTAGCAGTCATTGCAATCCTGTATTTTCTTGGACGTAAAGCCCAGAAGAAGCAGGCAGAACAACAGGCTCAGATAGAGGCAGCCAAGCAGACCGTAACGATGCTGATTATCGATAAGAAGAAGTTGCGGTTAAAAGATTCCGGTCTTCCTGCAATGGTCATGGAACAGACGCCCAAATATTTAAGGAGAGCGAAATTCCCCATTGTAAAAGCTAAAGTCGGCCCACAGATTATGTCTTTGATCTGTGATGCATCCATCTTCGATACGGTTCCGGTTAAGAAGGAAGTGAAGGCAACTATAAGCGGTATTTACATCACTGATGTGAAGGGTATCCGTGGCAGCCTGAATCAGCCTACCGGCAAGAAGAAGGGCAAGTTCAAGGCATGGGTTGAGAAAATGCAGGAAAAAGCAGGTGCGAAACCATTAAAGTAAACAATAAAAAAGGAAAGCAGATCGGTTCTCCCGATGCTTTCCTTTTTTATTTATCACTGTTTGCAGTAACCACTACTTCAATATGACAGTCCGCTATATACTGGTAATTCGCTTCCAGCGTATAATCAATATGTATGCGAAGCTCATCCTGTGTCTCTTCTGCTACTTCTACTTTGGAGGTATCCAGTCCTATCAGGATTCCACCCATTGGCGTGGCATATTCTGTCATGGTTTTCTTACCCTGGGTAAAAATCATCTGTACGTTGACTCCACCACGCTTGGTCAGAGAAAATTCGTCCCCCCTGACTTTTATCATATTCTTAATGGGCTCTTCCATTCCCTCTACCAGTTCTTCATAAAGAATGTAGTGGGCATTGTTTCTGTAATAATATTCACCGGCACAGATCGTTTCAATCTTATCCAGTTCCTCATCATTTTGTGCTTCTTCTTCAAACTGCAGTCCCTGTATGCACAGCAATACATCTTTTGTCATACTGCAATCACACCTTTCTATCTCTTCTCCAGCCACTCTGCCAGCAAGCTTCTGTAAACTATCTCATGCTGAGGTTCTCTGTCTTTTTCCTCTGTATAAAACCATTCTTCCAGCAGCTGTTCTGTCTCTTCTTTGGTCAAAGCCCTGCCATTCCCGTCTGTCAGACATCCGGTTCCCTGTTCTACATATATCTCCGGTCCCAATATACCAATCCACAGCAGTATTCCAGCTATCATGAACCACTGTCTCCATATCCTGCTCCATTTCATATCCATACCTCCATTTACTGATATCAGTATGGACCGTTCTGATGGCTTTTATTCCACTATTGTTTATCTTTTCCCAGCTGAAGCTGTCTGGTGATGGCTTCCTCCTGATTGTCTACATGGCGGGTCACGACTCTGGCTGCAGTTCCCTTATCCTTGCGCATAATGCTCTCATATATATCATTATGCTCCTGGATAAGGCGTTCATACTGCGTAGCATCCTTAATATATTCAAAGCGGTAACGATACATCTGCTCAGCCAGATTATTGACCAGCTGAATCAGACGGTCATTTCTTGTTGATCTGACAATGATATCATGAAGGCGCACATCTGCCGCTGCAATCTTACGCCAATCCTGTGTCCTGGTCGCTTCCTTGAACTCTGTACATGCCTTGCCAAGCTCTGTCAGCTCTTCCTGTCTCATACGATCACAGGCAAGCTCAACTGCCAGAACGTCCAGTGCCCTTCTTACCTCCAGTACATCCTTGAGATTCTTCCATGTGATCTGTGCAACCTCTGCACCTCGTCTTGGTATCATTACTACAAGACCCTCAAGCTCCAGCTTACGGATTGCTTCTCTGATTGGTGTTCTGCTGACTCCAAGCTTATTTGCCAGATGAATCTCCATCAGTCTCTCGCCCGGCTTCATTTCACCCGTAAGAATCGCCTGTCTGAGGGTATTAAAAACTACATCTCTTAACGGTAAATACTCGTCCGTTCCATTTACCTGAAATGCATCACTCATATACTGCCCTACCTTTCCCCATTGTAAAACTGTGTTACTTTGATCTGCTTGGCCAGTCCCATCTCTCTCAATGCCTTCTCTGCGGCCAATGCCTCCTGTTCCTCTTTATATATACCAAATACAGTAGGTCCGCTTCCGCTCATTAACGCATTCATCGCTCCATGTTCTTTCATGAAGTCCTTGATCTGCGCAATAACAGGAAACTGCTCTACAGTAACGGTTTCCAGTACATTATCCATTCTGTCTGTAATTTCCTGCAGACTTCCCTGCTTCAATGCCTCTATCATCCCATCAATATCAGGATGGCTGCTCAGTTCATCTGCCTTTAAGCTCTGGTACACCTCTTTGGTTGATACCATAATAGGAGGTTTGGCAACCAGAATAGATGCCTTGGGCGGTGCTGGCAGTTCGGTAAGCTTCTCCCCGATTCCTTCTGCCAGTGCTGTTCCTCCCTGAATACAGAATGGAATATCCGCACCTAGACGCAATGCCTGTTCCATAAGCTGTTCTCTGGTCTGTCCCAGTTCAAAAAGCTCATTCATTGCCAGCATGGTAGCAGCGGCATCTGTACTTCCGCCAGCCATTCCTGCCGCTACGGGAATATGCTTCTTTAGATGAATCTCTATTCCTTCTTTGATGGAATAATACTCTTTCATCAGTTTTGCTGCACGAAATATAAGGTTATTTCCAATATCTCCCAAGGGATCTTTACTGTCTACGGATAAAATAATATCCGGATCTTTACGTTTGTTGAATTCCAGCTCATCATACAGATCAATTGTCTGCATGATCATTTTCACTTTATGATACCCATTGGGCAGACGTCCACATACATCCAGTCCTAAATTCACCTTGGCTCTTGCCTTATATTTCAATTTATCCATGTTTCTTCCTTCCATGTGCTGCATTGTACGTTACCGTAATCATTGTACTTCATTCAGTACAATATACATTTTGTATTCGATTATATACAATTTCTAAAGATTCGTCAATATCCATCATTTACTATTAAGTTTTCTTACAGACCTGTCGATATATAAGATGAGAGTTAATGTATCTGTTTCACAGTAATGCAAGGATGCAGTGTGAAATATTTCACACACAAATTTGTGCCCGCAGCTCAAGGTCTGCAGGCTACAGAAAGGTATGGTTATAATTATGGATGTAAACGGACTTACTTACACAATGTCAGCTACTGTATCTGATATCAAAAACGAGAAAACTGATACAGCTGCGAAAACCGACAGTACACAAACAAAAGATAACAATACAGATCAGGCAACAGCCACCACTCCAAAGCAGGATGATACAGCTGCTGTCTATGATAAGAGCAAACTCAGTGAAGATGACAGAAAAACAATTGTAGAACAGTTAAAAGCCGATCAGGAGAAGCGCCAGACTCAGCTTACTGATCTTGTAAAAAACATGATGTCCAAGCAGGCCACTACCTTTGGACAGGCTACAGATATCTGGAAATTCCTTGCAAAAGGAGATTTTACTGTAGATGCCGAGACCAAAGCAAAAGCCCAGAAGGATATCGCAGAAGATGGATACTGGGGCGTTGAGCAGACCTCAGACCGTATCGTTTCCTTTGCTACAGCATTGGCAGGTGACGACAGCAAGGCTCTGGAGAAAATGCGTGATGCATTTGTCAAAGGCTATAAGCAGGCTGAGAAGCAGTGGGGCGGCAAGCTTCCTGATATTTCCCAGAGAACTTATGATGCTGTCATGAAGAAATTCGATTCCATCTCTTCCAAAAAAGAAGAAAAATCCGATAGCAATGGCAAGGTCATCATCAAAGACAATACAACAACAGAAGATACCGCTAATTCGTTAGCTTAATCAAATACCACCAACAAGAACGGGGCTGTTCAAAGCCCCGTTCTTTATATTTCACCGGATTTTACGATCAGCAGTTTATCTCCCGGCGTGATATCTTCACTGGTAAGCTGATTGACTTCTTTTATTTTATCCACGCTGACATAATATTTTCTTCCTATCTGCCAGAGTGTATCTCCTTCTTTTACAAAATATATGGCAAAACCAGGAAGCTTCTCCAATTTGGAACTGTCCAGCTCTGTAATCTTCAGATCAGTCAGAATCTCTTCCTGTGCCTCACCGTAGAGCATCAGATGCAGGGTCAATACAGCCTGCCATTCTATCCTTTCCCCATCCTTCATAACCACATGCAGCTGTTCCAACTGTGGTTTCAGAGAACAGTTCTCTATATTATACTCCATATCCTTGCGGAGTCCTGATAACTTCCTGGTTATGGTAAATGGAAGTCTGCTCTCAGCCATGGCGAAATTATTACCATCTTCATTATTCAGATATAAGACCTGTACTTCGGCACTTCCCCTGATCTCTATCTCATCATCTCCGAAGATACAGTTCTCAATCTCAGGCTTTGCTTCGCTATGGCATATTTGTAATATTTTTGTATCAATTCCATCGGGTTTTATTGTTCCGGCCAGCTTCTCTTCCAGATAGGCATCCTGTTGCAGCTGTCTGAACTTCTTCGGACTGGAGATCGCAGCCACTTCACAGCTTACCCCATAGACGTCAGCTACGATAGGTGAGGATTCCTTCTGCAAAAGCTTGATTTCCAGTTCCAGTGCCAGCTCCACTCCAAGCATTCTGGCTTCGCCATCGCTGTCTTCCCGTACGGTAATCTCCTCATGCCCTACTTCATACGCAATGTCCGCTGTCATCATCTCTTCACAGCCCTGACATTCAATGTTTCCGCTAAAGGGCATCGTTGTTTCATACCAATTTGTCCTGCCACTGATATCCTCTTTATATATAAGGAAAAGAGACAGTTCGCCACCTACTGCAATCTTTCCCGAAAGTGGCTTAAAATTTACATGTTGAATTGCCGTACTTCTCCAGATAACCGTTCCCACTGCCGGTAATCCTGCTGGCAACTTGTTTTCTTCGTGGATTCGAAACAGATCCCGCTTACTTACTGCTGTTTCCAGATAGTCCAGCGGCTTCTTGCGGTATTCCAGCTCTTTTCCACCTTTTGCCTGCTCCTTCTCTGCTCCATTCAGATCTACACATACTTCTTCCTGGGTATTCTCTTCTACTCTGGGCATGAGACTGATCACAGCCTGAATACTTAGCTTTCGTGAATTGATAAGATTCACTCTCATATCTTCCAGATTCGTGTTACAGATAGCCCTGTCTGTGCTTTCCACCATATCCATATAGATTTCTTCCATGAAGGGCAGTTCACCCTCCATCCCGGCAAGACCGGAGTCTTTTCCTTCTGCAAGATACAGAATCTGATACACAAGTCTGCCTTTTACCCAGACCTTATTGGTTCCGGACTTTACTTCATCTACCTTGATTTTTCCTCTGGTAAATACAGGCTTGCCAACATCCGGTCTGCTGTCCGATACATTAATATCCTCTTCCAGCGGAATCTGCAATAATGCCTTTGCCTTGATCCGTTCTGTATGTATATTCTTTTTCACAAGTTCCATATTTAAAAAGACCTCTCGAAGAATCCTGACTTATCACATTCTATTCTTCGAAAGGTCTTAATATGCGTATTATGCGTATTATCTGACTGCACCGACCAGTTCTGTCAGATTCTCCACATGATAACGCTCCATGTACTCTTCTATTCCTTTCACAACTTCAGCAGTTGTATAAGGATTTACAAAATTCATAGCGCCTACAGCAACGCCGGTCGCTCCTGCCAGCATGAATTCAATGGCATCTTCTGCGTTGGCAATACCTCCCATACCAATAATAGGAATCTTTACTGCCTGCGCTGCCTGATAGACCATACGAACTGCCACAGGCTTAATAGCAGGGCCTGAGAGACCACCTGTCTTATTTGCCAGTGCAAACGCTCTCTTATGGATATCTATCTTCATACCTGTAATAGTATTGATCAGTGAAAGGGCATCACTTCCTGCTGACTCAGCCGCCCTTGCCATCTCTGTAATGTCTGTTACATTAGGCGAAAGCTTCATAATAATGGGCTGTTTTGCCTTGGCTTTGATCTGCTTCGTAATATCATAGAGACAATCAGGATTCTGTCCAAAGGCAATGCCGCCATGACTTACATTAGGACAGGACACGTTGATCTCCAGCATATCAACCGGCTGATCCCCCAGCTTTTCCACAACCTCTATATAATCTTCTACTGTTCGTCCACATACATTCACAATAATTTTGGTATCGAACTGTTTTAAGAATGGAATGTCTCTTTCAATAAAGACATCAATTCCCGGATTCTGTAATCCTATTGCATTGAGCATACCGCCATATGTCTCCATCACTCGTGGAGTAGGATTACCTTCCCAGGGAACATTGGCAACGCCCTTGGTCACAACTGCGCCCAGACAATTCAGATCTACAAATTCAGAGTATTCCATACCGGAACCAAATGTTCCTGATGCTGTCATAACAGGATTCTTAAATTCTACACCTGCAATCGTAACTTTTGTATTTTTCATCAGATATCCACCTCACTTGCCAGATATACGGGGCCATCCGTACAGATTCTTGCATTCTTCACATGGGAATGTGCGTCTACGTTTTTGGTCTTCACTACGCAGCCAAGACAGGCGCCTACGCCACATGCCATTCTCTCTTCCAGGGAAATATAGGCTGGAATATTCTGCTCCTGTGCATATTTCTTAATTGCACGAAGCATCGGCATAGGTCCACATGCAAAAATAACATCTGCTTTTAAATTATTCTCTGCAATTGCATTCATGACATTGCCCTTAGTCCCCTCACTGCCATCTTCCGTTGCCACATACAGATTACCATATTGCTTTAATTCGTCTGCCAGGAATAATTCAGAATTACGATAACCTGCAATAATATCCTTCTCACAATCCAGCTCCTTAGCCAATTCAAGCATAGGAGGAATTCCAATACCACCTCCCATTAAGAAAGCTTTTTTGCCTTTGGCAGCTTCAAGAGGGAAGCCATTGCCCAGTGTACCTAAAATATCAATCGGTGCTCCTGCATGATATCCTGAGAATTCTGCGGTGCCCTTACCTGCTACTCTGTATACAATCCGAATTCTGCGATTCTCCCTATCTACCTCACAGATACTGATGGGGCGTGGCAATAACGTTGATTTATCCTGTGTATATACACTGATAAACTGCCCCGGCTTCGCCTGCAGACTTAAATCCGTTGCTATCCACATATCATAAATGTCCGTTGCAATTTCCGTTTGACTCACTACAACAGTAGTTTCTTTCTTTTTCCCTGACATGCTCTTCCTCCAATTCCTTACATGGTATATTTCACACTAACTACAGTATAAAATAAGAAGGGATGATGTGCAAGCACATCATCCCTTCTCTGTACGATAACCTATTTCTTTTTCATTCAATGTCTCTTCTTCTACGAGAAGATCTGCATAGACACCGCCAGCTTCCTGCAAGCCTTTTGCAATCAGTCCGGCAAACAATACTGCCCCATCATAACGAAGATGTGTATTATCGGTCTTGCCATCAGGATAGTTCTTGTACTCTCCCTTGGAGAAATACATAAACCACTTACGGCTGCCCATTTCACCAGCCTTCTTTAACTCCGTACGGCTCATGCTGTAGAGGTCTGCCAGCGGAACATTACATTTCTCTGCTGTCTGCTTCATAGCTGCTACATAGTCAGAATGGGCACCTATGCCAAGGTGCTTATCATCCACAAAACATCTGCGTTCCAAAGGTGTAATCAATACAGGGTAAGCACCATGCTTCCTTGCCACGTTGATAAAAATCTCCAGATTCTCCATAAATGTGGAAAAAGGCTCTGTATATCTGGCAGGGTCCTGACTCTTCTCATCATTATGTCCGAACTGGATAAACAGGAAATCTCCTGCACCGATTTCTTCATCAATCCTCTGAAGTCTGCCTTCGTCAATAAAGCTCTTGGTACTTCTTCCATTTCTGGCATAATTTACTACCGTTACATCGTCTTTTGTATACAAGGAAAATACCTGTCCTATGCCAGTCTGTGGGTAGGTCATAAACTTATTAGTCTGAACTGTTGAATCTGATGCCCAAAAAATTTTCCTCATTTATTCTCCCTCTCCTTTATTTCAATAAGAAAGGGGGGACTTAACGCCCCCCTGGATATTACTCTTTTACAGCTCCGATATTAACACCGGTTACAAAGTATTTCTGTAAGAAAGGATACAATATCATGAATGGCAGGATTGCTGCAATGATACCTGCATTGAACAGTGTATTCTGTGATACATTGTAAGCCGTTGTAGGCGTATCACCGTCCATAATCATGTTTCTTAACTTATACTGGAAGTTAACCTGATCAGGGTCTGTAATGTAAATCTTAACTGTTGTGTAATCATTCCATACTGTTACGGCAAACATCAAACCGATAGAAGCAAGTGCTGCCTTAGACAGAGGAAGAACGATCTTGAAGAAGATTCCCATAGGAGAACATCCATCGAGTTCTGCTGCTTCATATAAGGAATCAGGAATACCTTCAAAGAAGTTTCTCATAAGTACAAGGTTGTAAACGTTCATACCATGCTTGAATACAAGGAGCCACATATTGTTTACAAGACCGATCTTCTTCATAACGAGGTATTCAGGAATCATACCACCGGAGAAAATCATTGTAAACAAAAGCATGTATGCAAGGAAGTTACGTCCAGGCATATTGAACTGTACAAGTACATAACCACCAAGTGTAGATAATACCAGACCAAGTAAAGTTCCGAGAATTGTTGTTACTACGGAGTTAATGAATGGTCTGTAGAGTGCAGATGTCTGAATAATGGTCTTATAACCATCAACAGTAGGATGGCTTGGCCATAACTGGAACTGATATACACCAACCGCATTGAAGGAGTCTACCAAAACTTTCCAGATAGGAACCAGAACCAGTAAACCGATTAAAATAAATACGATGTAGTTTACAACGTCAAAAGCGTGTAATCTTTGTTTACGACTAGGTTGTTCTTTTGCCATTTTCGTACCTCCTATACAATACCGCGGCCACGAGTCTTCTTACTTGCCCAGTTACATACAAGAACAAGGAAGCATCCTACTAAGCCCTTGAAGAGACCAACCGCTGTGGAATAACCATAGTTAGGCAGTGCAATTGCGAATGTCTGACGATAAATATATGTAGAAATAACATCAGATACATCATATACTGCATTGTTATATAATACGAATACAGATTCGAACATGTTCATAACCTTAGCCAGGTTCAGGATCAATACAGTGATAATTGTATTGCCAAGAGCCGGTACTGTTACGAAACGGATCTTCTGCATACGGGTAGCACCATCAATATCTGCTGCTTCGTATAATTCAGGATTGATACCTGACAAGGTAGCCAGGAAGATAATCGTTCCCCAACCTGTTTCCTTCCAGATATTAATAATGTAGAAGATTGGACGCCACCATGTTGTACTTGCAAGGAAGTAGATATTCTTATCAGCGTCTGTCAAGACTCCCAAATCTCTCAACCAACCATTTACAAGACCTGTACTGGATGGAGATAACAACAAACTGAAGATAGATGCAACTACTGCCCATGACATAAAGTGTGGCAGATATATAATAGTCTGCAAAGTTTTCTTTGCAAAGAGATTTCCCATTTCATTTAAGAAGATAGACACTACAACCGCAGATACGTTTGTAATGATCAACTTAATAATACTCAACCAAAGTGTGTTCTTGAATGCCGTCCAGAATGCTGCTGTAGCAAACATCTTCTGGAAATGTGCAAAGCCTACAAAATTTGGTGATCCTACGGGCTTATAATCGTAGAAAGACCATTTGATACCAATCATTGGCCAATAATTAAAAATAAACAGAAATATCAAAACCGGCAGGAACATTACATAATAGCCCCTGTTATTCCAGATACGAAGCTTCAGCGGTTTCTCTCGAACTTCGACACCTGTAGAAGTCATAACTGTTTTCTTACTCATACCGTTCTTCTTCCTTTCCTACTTCCTCATACCACTTTTCCTACTTGGCCGGATAGAACGGCCTTTACTCTCTCATGAATAACTGTCCTGCTCCGGACAGGAACAGGACAGTCTCATATGTAACTTTTCCGATTACTCGGCTATATCTTACTTAATTATACCTTACTGATTTAACTCAGCTAAACACTGATCAACGATAGAACCAACTGTATCAACATATGTCTGCATAGCTGCTTCAACATCGCCGCCGTCAACTACAACTGTTGTAATGCATGCAAGCTTAGCGTCATAGATTGTACCGGACTCGTTTGTAAATGTCTCAGATACAGGTGAAGCAGGAGCATCTACGCAGTTGCTTGTGAAGAATTCATTACCTGCTGCTGCAAGCTCAGACTCGTCAGCATAACCGTTTGTTAAATGGCATACAACCAATGCGGGGTCAATTGCATTATTCTTCCATACAGAGTTAGGATCGTTAGGAGACTGCTTTAAGTGGAACTCACCATCAGCATACTCATATGTCTTTTCCTTATCTGTACCAGCGTTAATTGTGAATGTTTCAGCCTCTGTAGACCAGTGAACGCCTTCAGCACCATATGTCCAAAGTGTCTGGATCTTGTCACCATCCATCATTGTCTCGATTAATGTATCAAAGATAGCCTGTTCACGGGAATTATCTCCATCACCGTCATCAATGATAACCCATACAGGAGCTTCTCTGTTAAGGTAACCGCCAACAGTATCCTTAATCTCAGCGATAGGAGTTAACTGAACTAATTCAGAATCAACATCATTCTTTATAAGGTTATCTGTAAGTGTCTGATACCATTTACCTGCCCAGTATGTGAATACACCTGAGGAACCTGTCTGATCATTGGAGAACCACTTTTCACGGGCAATCTTTGTAGATGCTGTAAGTGTTTCAGGATCGATAGCGCCATCAGTATATGCCTGCTGTAATCTTAATAATGCAGCCTTAGTCTCTTCGGACTGAAATCCATCATACCATGTGCCATCTTCGCCCTGAACGATTGCCGGGTATGCATCCTGCCAGAATTCAGGTAAGTAGTTGATGTAAGGAGCTTCGTTTCCAACGAAACCTGCTGCAACTACGCCATATGTATCGCCATCTACGCCGTTTCCATCAGGATCGCCGTTGTGGAAAGCAAGTAACATATTGTAATAATCATCATATGTCTTAACATCTTCAGCGTTGATTCCAACTGCATCTAACCAAGCCTTCTTAACATATGTAACACATCCGTTACCATATGAGTTAGCGAAGCCGTATAAATGACCTTCACTGTCCATCAGGCTCTCATTAATCTTAGGTAAATCCATACGTGACTGGAAATCAGCGTTCTTATATGCATCAGCCATATCCCAGAGAAGACCTGTAGGTGCATACTGCTTGAACATATCTGCTGACATGATCATTGCATCAGGATAATCGCCACCTGCGAATAAACGTCCAACTGCATCTGTATAACCTGAATGGTCTAACTGCTGGATGTTAAGCTTAACATCATGACCAAGTTCTTCGCTTACAGCCTTTTCCCACTGCTCAACGAATGCCTGCTGTCCATTATCAACTGTTGCTGTTAATGTACCGTTTACTACAATGTTAAGTTCTGTCAGATCATAAGAGGATGTTTCCCCTGTAGATGCTGTTGTAGAAGCTTCTGCGTTTGCAGCTTCTGTAGATGAAGTAGCGTTTGAATCTGTAGCTGTGCTTGCGCTGTCAGAAGAGCTACCACATGCAGCTAAGGATACAACCATAGCTGATGATAAAAGTAAAGATAATGCTTTCTTCTTCATTTCTTACTTTCCTCCCTAATATAAAATTAACTGTTCCGAACCTTGGGGCTGTGCCCTTGCTCTGGAATCAACATATCATTTCCCCTCTCTTAAAACAAGTTACAATTTTTGCTGTCACGTACATTATTTGACTGCGTTTCCAAAAAACCCCCATTTTTCAAGGCTTTCATGTAAGTACTTACATGTTGTTTTTTTTATTTAAAACTGATACAATACTACTATACAAACTGATAATTTATAATGTCATGGAGAAAACCTTGATGATTTTGAATAGAAAAGAAACGAAAAATAATACAAATTCCACAACGGACAAACAGTCCCTCATGCTGCGTATGGTAACCTCTTACAGTATCTTCCTGCTGGTCATCCTCATCCTGTTCCTGTATCTGTATCAGTCTACTTTCCGTAACGTACAGCAGCAGTATGATTTTCAGCAGGAATCCACTATGGTCAGTAATGTAGAGCTTTTTGAAAAAGATTTAAGGATCATGGATGTCTATTGCAGACAGCTCCTCCAGAATACTTCCTTCCGCAAGCTGATCGCCTTTCATGATTCCGATAATGAAGATTTCATGGATATGGGAAATGCCCTTGCGACCACGCTTTCCACGGATGTGTACCCTGAGGCGCTGCTTCCTATTGAAGAGGTATACTGCTATCTGCCAAATACCGGCTACGTATTGTCACCCAATTATTTCATATCCGCTGAAAGATATTACAGCTGGATGAAAAGATATGCAAATCCCGAATATACCAACTGGCTGAAAGCACTTTCAGAAGAATCCAATTATTACCAGTTTCTTCCTATGGATAATGTCGCACCGAATTTCAGCAAAAACTACTATATGTATATGGTAAACATGGATGATCTGTACTATATGGATGCCAACGCTGTAGTATGCTTTGTCCTGGAGAAAGAAGAGCTGGCTTCCCTATTTACCACGCTCTCTTCCGACAATTTCGATACGGACTTTATTGTTGCAGTAAATGAGGATAATGTTCCTTTTATGAGTCTGTTATCCAATCCGGATTTCTCCGTAGATAAAATTATGAATCTGCATTATACTAACAATTTTTCGCATAATCATGGTTCACTCACAATAGGAAAGTATACGTCACAGCTTACGGGCTACACATACTACTACAGTTTTCCTGCTTTTAGTTCTACTTCGAGCACGATTACAAAACAGATGTTATATATCACGTGTTTTGTAATTGCTTTTCTCCTTGGAATCTCTTTGATTATACGGTTTTCAAGAAGAAATGTAGCACCTATCATAGAGCTTGGTCAGGAATTGAACGAAGCCGTAGAAGCACAGAATCATTTGCAGGAAGTGGTAGACAGTCAGCGTCCCATTATCTGTAACAGTTATGTAAGGCAATTACTGACCGGCTTGATTGCTTCTGAAGAAGAAGCTTCTTATATTAAGGAATATCTGAATCTGGTCGGAGAACCTCTATATTATAACTGTCTCTACATTGTAGCATATAACAATGCCGGTGATTCCAGTGAAAATGCGCAGCAGATCCGTTCTTCTGATGACTTCAATCATGTTATCACGAACGCACTGCAGAATTATCTGGGTTCCCCTCTGTATTATTTTAATCCGGCAGACAGAACCTATGCACTGCTTCTGGCATGCACCAAAGAAGATGAAGCCAACCTGATCATCAAAACAAACGAAACGATTGTCCAGCTTCATAATTATCTGCTGGATACCTATGGAATCTGGTTATTTGCAGGTATTGGCAGAAATACGGACAGCCTGACGAATGTGTGGGAATCTTATCAGCAGGCTGTAGAATCTATCAGTTATACCAGTAAGAATTATTTCTTCTTTCCGTATGAATTTATTAAGAAGGATTCCAATGCCTTCTATTATCCACCTGAATTGTCAACGAAGCTGATTCACTTCATTACGACCGGCAATACTTCTCAGGTACTGGAATTATTCAATCTGATTCATCAGGAAAATATCGAAGAACGTTCCCTGCCAATCAATCTGTTGAAGTTCCTGCTCTCTGATATTCGAAATACTCTGTTAAAAGCCAGGTTTGCTCTGCCCAGTGGAATTTCCGCAGAAGTCACTGCCCAGTTGGACGAACAGTTCAATGAACACGCTACATTCAAGCTGTGTGAAGATATTGCTCTGACTCTGTGTAAGCTCTTTGCCGTAGAATCAGAAGATACCAATCTGGTGACTGCAATTGAGAAATATATTGAAAAGAACTTTATGGACCCATCCATGGGTCTGAATAAGATATCTGATGAATTCCAGATATCAGAAAGTTATTTCTCGCATATGTTCAAGGAAAAGACCGGCGTGAACTTCTCCACGTATCTGGAGAATATCCGTATGAGCGAAGCAGCCCGTATGATCAAAGAAACAGATATCAGTCTGAACGAATTGTATATCTCTGTAGGCTACAACAATGCCAACACCTTCCGACGTGCTTTCAAGAAAATCTATGGTGTTACCCCAAGCAGCATGCGTGAAAACAAAGCTGACAAATAAAAATAGGCATTCATCAAACTCAAATCTGATGAATGCCCATTTTTTATCTCACCGGGTAAACATTACCATTTACAATGGTATATTTGATAACGCCTGTTAGTTTATTCCCAACAAAAGGAGAATTAGAAGATTTGGATGCAAATTTGTCTACCGTCCATTGTGCTTTCGGATCAAAAATAACTACATCTGCTGTAGAATCAATTGCAAGATTTCCTGCATTTAATCCATACATTTTGGCAGGATTGCACGACATGCAAGCTAAAAGCTGCATCATGCTTACTTTTCCTGTATCGACCAGATTGGTAATGCCAAGAGAAAGTGCTGTCTCTAACCCAATAATTCCACTGGGAGCTTCTGTCAGCGGCTTACTCTTCTCCTCTACGCTGTGAGGTGCATGGTCTGTTGCAATAATATCTATTGTTCCATCCTGAATACCTGCAATAATCGCCTGTCTGTCTTCTTCCAGTCTAAGAGGCGGATTCATCTTGGCAAGTGTTCCATGCTCTACCACCGCTTCCTGTGTCAGGCTGAAATGGTGTGGCGTTGCTTCCGCATGAATCTTAGTACTTTTCTGTCTTGCCTGACGCACCAGCTCTACGCCCTCTTTCGTACTGATATGCTGTACGTCAAGAATAACACCTGTTTTTAATGCTATATCAAGGTCACGGGCTATTAAATCTATCTCTGCTTCTCTTGGTGAACCGCCAATACCGAACTTCTTCTGTGCGATATCGCTATTTACACCATTATTACTGATCAGCGCCGGATTCTCTTCATGAAGACTGACCGGCACACCAATACTGGCTGCTTTCACAAAAGCCTGCTCCAAAATATCGACATCCAGCAGCGGTATACCATCATCTGTAAACCCAGCTGCGCCCTTGCTATACAAAAGAGCCATATCTACCAGTTCTTTGCCCTGTAATCCCTTAGAGACGCTGGCACAGCTGTATACATGAATCGGAGTATTCTTTCCCTTCTCCAATACATAATCAAGTGTCTCTTCATTATCTACAACAGGTTTTGTATTTGCCATCAATACCACGCTGGTAAATCCCCCCTGCAAAGCCGCCTGTGCTCCTGTATCAATATCTTCCTTATAGGTAAATCCCGGATCTCTGAAATGAACATGCACATCTACAAGCCCCGGTGCAACCACCATACCCGTGGCATCAATTACCTCGCACCCCTCTTCCAGAATCTCACCACATGGTGCAATTCTGGCTATCTTGCCATCTGCAATCAGAAGATCCCCCTTCTCTTCTCGCTTACAGGAAGGATCTATTATCGTTCCGTTTTTAATTAATATCATATGTTATTTTACCTCTCAATTCAGCATTTCATCCTGTAAATACCGAAATACGCTGTCTGAATTTCAGCATTACAGGCTTACACCTTGATTACAAACCAAGTATAGCATACGTATTATCTAAATTCTACGGTCTTGTCGGCAATCCCCTCTGTTTTTATTACCACATAGGGATAAGATGCCACCTGTGCTGCCTGTTCTGATGTCTGCGGTCCAATCAGAGTCGTATCTATCACAATCGTGTTCTCCGTCTCAAATAATTCATTCACACTAATGCTATAGCCACTACTCTCCTGCTCTCCATACCCCACCGCAATATAGAGATCCTCCCCTCTCGTATAACTGATCTGAAAAGGCTTCTCCTTCTTCTCCTCAATCACATCACGAAGCGCATCCGGCTGCTCCTCCTGAGCCACCACCGTGAACTCCAGATCCCTGACCTTCTCCTCATCCTCCTTCTCTACCGCACATCCCCCTAAAATCCCCATTACTGCTATCCATCCCGCAATAATAACGCATGTTTTTATATTTCTTATCATACTTTTCACAATTCCTATTCCCTTCTGTCTGATATTCTTATTATCTTATTCCTATTCTATTACACAAAACACCCCGTTATGTCTCTAATATGTTGCATTTCATATTCCCCTATGCTACACTTAATTTCATGTGTTATCAAAAACTAACACGGCGTTTTTCACGTAGCGAGGGCGTGCCTGTGTTGCATTGTCCAAGCTGTGCAATTCGTCCCTCTCTTTACCCCCTTTCACATTTAAAAAATATAATTTAGGAGATATAACATGCAAAATCATCATAAGAGAAGCTCTTTTTCCGGGAAACTCGGATTTGTCCTGTCAGCAGCCGGCGCCTCTGTAGGACTGGGAAACATCTGGCGCTTTCCATACCTGGCAGCCAAATACGGCGGCGGCATATTCCTGCTCATCTATATCATTCTGGCATTAACCTTCGGCTACACAATGATCATTGCCGAAACATCCATCGGACGTATGACCAACAAAAGCCCTGTTGGAGCCTTCCATTCCTTTGGCAGATCCAAATGGCTGTCCTTTGGCGGATGGATCAACGCCATTATTCCCATCTTAATCGTACCCTATTACTCTGTTATCGGTGGATGGGTCATTAAATATCTGTTTGAATATATACTTGGACACAGTAATAATCTGGCTCAGGATGGATATTTCTCAGGCTTTATATCTACTGGCAGTTCTACTGAAATCTGCTTTCTGATATTTGCCATATTTACTCTGAGTATCATTTATGCCGGTGTCCGCAATGGTATTGAACGTGTTTCCAGAATTATGATGCCAATTCTTGTTGTTTTATCCATTATTATTGCCATTTATTCTGTAACAAGGCCAGGAGCGATTGCCGGTGTGAAGTATTTTCTCATACCGAACCTTCATAATTTCTCATGGATGACAGTTGTCACAGCAATGGGTCAGATGTTCTACTCCCTTTCCATTGCCATGGGTATTCTCATTACTTTTGGTTCTTATATGAAAAAAGACACTTCCATTGAAGAATCTACGGAAAATGTCGAGATATTTGACACAGCAGTTGCCATCATGGCTGGTCTGATGATCATTCCTGCTGTATTTGCCTTTTCCGGTGATGACTCCAATACACTCCAGGCAGGACCATCCCTTATGTTCATTACCATCCCGAAGGTTTTTGAAAGTATGGGGCTTGGTACTTTTGTTGGCATATTATTCTTCCTGCTTGTATTATTTGCTGCGGTTACAAGCTCTATTGCCCTGACAGAGAGTGCCGTGTCTACCTTCGAGGATGAGCTGGGCTGGAATAGAAAGAGATCAACGCTTCTGATTGGTGTTATTATCATTGCACTGGGAAGTCTCTCTTCCTTAGGCTATGGCCCTTTAGCCAAGGTAAAAATTCTGGGTATGCAGTTTCTGGATTTCTTTGATTTCCTGACAAACTCCGTCATGATGCCAATTGCTGCCATTACGATCTGTCTTCTGGTGTCACGTACAATCGGTGCGGAAAGAATCGAAGAAGAGGTAACGAAAGAAGGAAAGCCCTTCCGTCGTAAAAAGATATTTTATTTTATGATTCAATATTTGTGTCCTGTTTTTGCTGCAATTATTCTGATCAGCTCCGTAGCTAATGCCTTCGGACTGATCTCCATGTAGTACAACCCTTGCTTTTATAAGGTTTCTCTACTATAATAAAGAAAAACACGAAAGCAGAAAGGTATAAAGTATGATCCGATTAATTATTGTAGTACTTTTTGTAGTTCTATTTCTGATACTCAGTATCCCCATTATGTTCGTAGAATGGATTATTGGTAAATTCAATCCAGGTGTGAAAGACCGTTCCTCTCTGGCAATTGTCAACTGGGCTTTCCGCGTTGTCCTTTTCCTTGCAGGTACTAAAGTTACTTTCATAGGCCTGGAAAATGTACCTACAGACACCCCGGTCCTCTATGTCGGCAATCATCGCAGTTTCTTTGATGTTGTAATCACTTACACGAAGGTAGCCCGTGTAACCGGTTACATTGCCAAGAAAGAAATCGAGAAGGTTCCACTGCTTCGCAACTGGATGCGCAACCTGCACTGCCTTTTCCTTGACAGAAAAGACATTAAAGCCGGCTTAAAGACAATTCTGGAAGCAATTGAATTGATGAAATGTGGCATTTCCATCTGTATCTTCCCGGAAGGAACCAGAAATAAGGTGGCTGATACCTTTCTTCCTTTCCATGAAGGAAGCTTTAAGATTGCCCAGAAAGCAAACTGTCCTATCGTACCGATTACGATCAATAACAGTGCTGCCGTCTTAGAGGATCATTTTCCCAAGATCCGCAAGGCACATGTCGTTGTAGAATATGGCAGACCTATTTATATAAATGAGCTTGCTCCTGAGAATAAGAAACAGCTTGCTCCCTATGTACAGCAGATTATCAGTGATACTTATTTTAAGAATAAAGAAAAATATGCTGAACTTATGGCAAAATAAAAGAAAGGGCGATTGTCCTTTCTTTCTTATTTTATGGTTTTATGGCTGTAATTCAATGATAAATGCTTTGGTATATCCATTCTTTTGGGATGTCCGAAGCCAGATCTTTCCACCATGCATTTCAACGATTTTACGGGCAATACTCAAACCGAGTCCACTGCCGCCTCTAGTGCTTCTCGCCTTATCCCCTCTGGAGAAAGGTTCAAAAATATGTTCCGCTAACTCAGGTTCGATGTTTCTTCCCGTATCCGCTATACAGATTCTGTATTCTTCATCCAGTGTAACACTTACCTTCGTACCGACATCATTATATTTCAGGGCATTATTGAGAATATTGGTAATCACTCTCGTCATCTGGCTTTTATCCAGCTCTATGGAATCAAGCTTATCTGGAATCTCTATCTCCAGTTCCATGCCCTTCTCTTCAAAATCCGTATACATCATGGCAATGACTTCCCGAAGCAATTCACATACATCTGTCTTTTCTTTATGCAGTGTAAAACCTTCACTGTCCATTTTAATATATTCAAAAAGCATCGTGACCAGTTCGCTCATACGCATGGACTTGGCATAAATCGCCTGTAGATATTCCTGTCTTTTCTCCTCACTTAGAGGAATCACACCATCCGTCAGCGTCTTCGCATAACCACATATAGTAGTAATCGGCGTCTTAATATCATGAGTAATGTCTGACAGCATCAGATTTCTTGCCTTATCATATACCTTTTTCTGCTCCTTCTCCTGCTGTAAAAGTTCCTCTAACTTGTGAGATATCTGAATATAATACCACATAATTGCCAGAACATAGGGCAGTAAGGTAATTGCAAAAAGCACCAGAAAGATTAATATTACGCCAAACTGATAGAATCCTGCCCACTTATCGCTGTCTGCCATTGGTATGGCTGATGTGTCAATTCTCAGCTGCCAGGCTCCTGCCATAATCTGCTGTAATTTGTACTGTATAAGTCTGGCTATCTCATCAGGCAGCAAACCGGCGCATACATAGAGAACGATCTGTAGCATTAATAATAAAATACTGCCCTCACTCTCAATCCCTACTTCATTAATATGTAAAACTACGAAAAGCCCCGGCAGAAACTTACGGTACACTATGCCAATCAGCTCCTGCGATAAGGCTATAAAAATCAGGGCAATCAGAAAACGTTCAACCAGAAACCATTTCAGTGATTTGTTCATACTGTGTTCTCCAACCGGTATCCTAATCCACGAATGGTACGAATATACGCATTTGGATCTTCTGAAAGCTTACCTCTCAGCTTACTGATACACACCATTACATTATTATCGTCTGTGTAGAAAGCATCTTCCCAACCCTGTTCATAAAGCTGCTGCTTGGTGAATACTTTATTCGGATTTTCCATAAATAATCTCATAATACGAAATTCCACAGAAGTCAGATCTATCGTTTCTTCACCCTTTTTCAGAATACAGGAATCTACATGCAACGTCAGATCTCTCACCTGTAATATTTCTTTTGGCTGATTCTCCCCTGCTCCCAGAGAATAGAACCGCCTAAGATTGGATTTGACTCTTGCCACTGCCTCAAGAGGCTGAAAAGGCTTCGTAATATAATCATCCGCCCCCATATCAAGCCCCAGTATTTTATCAGAATCATCGCCTTTTGCCGACAGGATAATGACAGGAATATTGCTGTTCTCACGTAATGTCTTCAATACCCGGTAACCATCCAGCTTCGGCATCATGATATCCAGAAGCAGAAGATCCGGTGCTTCTTTCTCAAGAAGCGACAGGGTCTCAAAACCATCTGCCGCTTCTACTACATGAAATCCAGCCTGCTCCAGATACAGGTGCAGAATGTCACGTATCTCTGCTTCATCATCTGCAATCAAAATTGTATATGCCATACAAATCCCCATTTCTTTGCACATTTACTGTGCAACACGAGTCAAAATTGAAGCAGTCTGTAATTTTATCTTATAACTGCATCATTGTCGTTGGAACCGACTGTGCATCTGCCAGGTCTTTCCGGCTCAATCTGCTATACAATGCTGCATCTGTCAGATTCACATATGGTGCTACGTAGAAAATCTCTGCCAGTCCACAGGTAATGCCCCCAAGCATATGCCACAGAATGAAAGACAGATCCAGTACGAAAGCATCCCACTTCTGACCATCCATCATATCTTTACTTCTCTGCAGGACTTCCTGATATGTCATATCCGGATTCTCCCCCAGAATGTAAGGTACCATACGGTACTGATAGGCTTTGTAGATACCCGGGACAATAAATAACAATGACCACAGTACCACATACAGATCCTTGAAGAACATCACTTTTACGCCATTCTTATAATTATGGTCAAAGGTATATCCCACTTCCGCAATTCTGGCTGTATCGTCCAGGCTCTTTACCATAAAACGGTTGATACCTACCTGAACAGGATTCAGCAGTAAAACATCCAGTGCAAGCACTATTGCAAGCACTATTGCTGCAACTATCAGAACCACAATTACAGTGAAAGCAACCGCAACAATGTCCTGAGGCCTTATATCCATCTGGATATCATCCAGTACCGCTTCTGCACCTTCCCAGTCTACATCATCATTTTCATGCTCAGTGAAATGCTCCTTTACATTATCTGATGCCATATCACGGATATCACTTCCGCCGCCGGAGATTCCCGAACTGCCCAGTCCCCCACCAATCAGCATTCCAATCAGTGATACCAGTACAATCTTCCAGTAGTTACGTTTGAGCGCTTCCTTCGCTCTTTCCTTTAGTTCTTTTCTTGTCCACATCATGTTACATCTCTCCTTTATATACATCCATCATGTGCTTTTTGTTCTTTGATGATATTATCATAACATGACTTCCTTAAAGAAAGAGAAGTGAAACCTTAACAAAACCTTAAACCCCATCACGCCAGTATCTGTGGTATCTGCTTCACCACTTCTTCAAAATGCATACCATGGGAAGCCTTTACCAACACAGTATCACCTGTATGGAGAATCTCACCTAAATGCTCCAGCATGATGTCCCTGTCTTCAAAATAGTAAGCCCTGCTGTCGGATTCTACAGCTTTCACGCCATCATACATATGTCTGCACAGATTACCCACACAGATTATACAGTCAATCTTCTTGTATGCCGCATAGGTTCCAACCTCTTCATGCAGAGCCTTCTCATTGCTTCCCAGCTCAAACATATCTCCAAGGATTGCGACTTTGCGGGTATTTGCCATGCTTAGCAGATCAATTGCTGCTTTCATGGATACCGGATTGGCATTGTAGCAGTCATCAATGATCGTAACCTTATCCTCATGAATGACGTGGCTTCTTCCACCAACAGGCTCTACGGAGCTTATTCCTCCCGCAATCTCTTCATCAGACAATCCCATCACAGTCGCTACTGCCGTAGCAGCCAGGGCATTGTAGACCATATGCTCTCCGGGGAGTGGAATCTTAACACCAAATGTTCTGCCTTGTCTGTGGATATTGGCAGTACTTCCTGCAAGTCCCTGGTTCACATAATCTGTTGCATATATTTCATTCTTACTGTCTTTTCCAAAGAAAAGCGGACGTTTACCGCGCACCTCGGTTACTGTCACCAGCTTATCATCATCACCGTTTAAGCATACCTTACCCTCCGGCTGCATGAAGTCGAAGATCTCTGTCTTGGCTTTAAGAATACCATCCCTGGTTCCCAGATTCTCCAGATGGCACTGTCCTATATTGGTAATCACGCATACATCCGGCTGTGCAATACTGCTGAGACGATGCATCTCACCAAAATCACTGATGCCCATTTCCAGTACAGCCACTTCGATATTATCCCTGATACGCAATACCGTAAGAGGTAAACCTATTTCATTATTAAAGTTTCCTTCAGTCTTTAATACCTGATAATGTGTTGCCAGTGTTGCTGCAATGAATTCCTTTGTGCTGGTCTTACCCACACTTCCGGTAATTCCCACTACCTTGATATTGAGCTGTTTCCTGTAAAAGGCAGCCACATCCTTGAGTGCCTGAAAGCTGTCTTCTACTAAAATATAGGATCCTTTTGGGTTTTCGGGTGCTTTCTCGCAGATTACACCAAGTGCGCCTTTTTCAAAGACAGTGTCAATAAAGGTGTGACCATCCACACGCTCGCCTTTTGTAGCAATAAATACATAACCGGCTTCCACCTTGCGGGAATCCAGCACAACGCCTGCTGCTTCCTCTCCTACATGCTGCTCTGCATTATGCAAAGAACCATTGACTGCTTTTGCGATGTTCGCCAACGTCATATTTTTCATGTTTTTTGTCACACCTTTCTCTTTTATTCTGCTTCGTTGTATTTCTCCAGGGAGATTCTGATAATTTCTTCACACAGAGCATCAAAATCTACTCCTACCGCTGCTGCTTCCTGAGGCAGCAGGGATGTAGGTGTCATGCCCGGAAGTGTATTAGCTTCTAGACAGTAGAAATGATACTCACGGTCCATACGGAAATCTGCCCTTACATAAGTATGCAGGCGAAGTGCCCTGTATACTGCCTCTGCACAACGCTGCATACCCTCTGTTACTTCCTCTGGCAGCTCGGCAGGACAGGTCTCTACAGTAGAACCAGCCTGGTATTTATTCTTATAATCATAGAAACCTACCTTGGGGGCAATTTCGATGATTGGCAGTGCTTTGCCATCCATGACACCAATGGAAAATTCCCTTCCATCTATGTATTCTTCAATCAGGACTCTTTTTTCAAATGAAAATGCCTGCTTTAATGCATCCTGCAATTCCTGTGCATTCTCTGCCTTGTATACACCAACACTGGAGCCGCCTCTGTTGACCTTAACGATACATGGATAGGTATCCCATTGTGCCTCCTGTCCTACAGTGAGGGTAATTCCCTTTGGTGTAGGAATATCATATTTTATAAATAATTCCTTGGAGATTACCTTATCCATAGCAAGGGCGCTTGAGAAATAATCTGTTCCTGTATACTTGATGTGCAAAAGGTCAAACATTGCCTGTACCTTACCATCTTCTCCATTCTGTCCATGCAGTGCAAGGAATACAATATCACTCTGCTTACAGATATCAATGACATGAGGTCCTACTTCATTATAAGGATCGTCCTTTCTCATGGCTCTTACCTGCCTGATATCAGGATTCTGGCTGGAGATTGCCTGAATGCTTTCACTCCAGTCTTTCTTAATGGCAAATACGTCTGTATAATCTGCGCCATCATAGCCAAGATACAAATCCACCAGAACCACCTGATGTCCACTCTTTACCAGAGATTTATAGATCATCGATCCCGTTACAAGGGATACGTCTCTTTCTGTACTTGTTCCACCTGCTAATACTGTTATTTTCATATTAATTACCATGCCTTTCCATAACCTTTAAACTATTGTAGTATACTGTTTTTTGCTCACGTTTCCTATCTTTCTGCCCGAAATAAACACTTTCGGTATACCTCACCGCACTATTTGAACAGTATCTTAATTGCCTGTATCATCCAACAAGTCACTTAAAGCGAAAAGCAGAATGCCATTCCACTCCGGTGTACGATTCTGTGTCTTCTCCGCTTCCATCCAGATACCATCTTCCCCCAGATACCTGCTGCCTTCCTCATTCCTGCCTTCTATATAATGTATGGTATTCTCCATAACTGACGCATATTCATTGCTCGGTGTAATATAGTCAACGAAACAGATCAGCAGTATCTTATGCAGATTATCGGACATATCTCTTGTGTATACACCGAAATTATCCTTTCTGGACGCAATGCAGATTTCTTCTGTCTCACTTACCAGCTTCTGCATCAGTCTGGAACAGATACCTCTATCCGTATTACGTTCTGTTCCCAGATAGACTATCGCCCCATAAAAGGAAAACCTGTCTTTCATAATATCTGCTTCATGCTGCTTCAGATAAGATACTACTACTTCCTGACTCTTCGAGTCTCCTTCTGTCCGAAAACGCTGTGCTGCTGCATAGAATCTGGCATTTGCCTGTTTACTGTTGCTTTTCTGCTTCTCCATCCAGTTCCAGGATTTCCGTGAAGCGTCCAGATATGCCTTGGCTGCTTTCGCATCATATTTGCCAAATACATTATGATACATTGCCATAATACCACAAAATACAGCAGTTGCTTCATAATCTTCATAAATACTTCCCGTTTCGGCATCCTGTACCGATAACATCCAGTCTGCTGAGTTAAGCAATTGAGGAACAAGCGTCTTGTTCTCTTCAAATACACTGCCATGGCACTGTAATGCCAGCAGCATGGCATGCATGCCAAATCCCAGACTGATAATGCCCTGTGGGCTTTCTTCATAAGTAAAATGCTGTTCCTGCTCCATCAACGCCTGAAACAAGTCCCGATATACCTGCTCTCCTATGGAAAATGTATAGGAGCGCCCGATTCCATCTGTTTCTATATAATATGTACCTTCCTCAGTAAAGTCAGAGAAATCACCTTTGCTGACAGTCTGTGCGCCCGCTTCATCATATGCAGTCTTCGTGATGGTACCGGTATAGACAACCTCTCTGGACTGCTCCTCTACAATACGAAACTCATCCGAAAGATGCTCTCCAAGGAAAAGCACCTTCTTATCCCTACCTGGCAGATAGCCTTCTCTGTCCAACAGTACTCTTACTCTGCTTACGGGAAGCTCATATGTGACCTCTGACTGATACAGGGGCTGTGATACGGTCTGTACTGATATATTATCAGACTGCGGCTGCCCCTGTACTGTGGCTGCTGCCGTATTGCCGCAGCCTGACAAGAACATACAGACAGTCAAATACAGACAAAGTAATCTGTTTCTTCTCATTTACGTACCTCAATAACAATTTTCTCCTATTGTACACGCATTTTAATGACAAGTAAATACGCAAGCCTCTGCATTCTCGTTTCGATATACAATCTTGCCATCTATAATCGTCATTAGCGTATGGGTAAATATCTCCATAGGATTCCCATCATAGACTGCAATATCTGCATCTTTACCGACTTCCAGGCTTCCCACTCTGTCTGATACTCCACAGATATCCGCTGCATCAATTGTAATTGCTCTGTATGCCTGCTCCATATCCAGTCCATTCTTGACACATAGTCCTGCACACAACGGCAGTGACTGAATCAATGAGACCGGATGATCTGTTGTAACTGCTACTTTTACACCATGTCTCGCCAATACGCCAGCTGTTTTAAAAGCCATATTCTGCACTTCAATCTTATTTCTGCTGGCAAGATCCGGCCCTACGATTGCAGGGAAGCCTTCTCTTGCGATCTCTTCGGCGATCAGATGTCCATCACTGCAATGATCCAGTGTCATCCGAAGGTGGAATTCATTGGCAATGCGGATTGCGGTGAAAATATCATCTACTCTGTGTACATGCGCTTTTAAAGGAATCTCTCTTCTGATGACAGGAACCCAGGATTCATAGTGGAAATCATAGGGTACTTTTCCCCTTTGCTCAACATATTGTGCAGCCCTGGTCAGCTCCTGCCGTAACATCCCTGCAATTGCCATACGTGTTGTAGGAGAAATGCCCTGTCCCGCATAATTTATCTTGGGATTCTCTCCAAATGCCACTTTCATTGCAGATGGTGATTTCATGATCAGATCATCTATTCTCCTGCCCTTGGTCTTAACGACTGCGAACTGTCCGCCTACCACATTGGAGCTTCCCGGACCGATCATTGCCGTAGTGATTCCTGCTCTCACGGCATCATCAAAAGCCGCATCCATCGTATTGATTGCATCAATTGCCCGTAAAAAAGGAGTAAGCGGGTGGACGGCCTCATTGCAGTCGTCCCCCTCCTTTCCCTTCTTCTCCTCTGTAATGCCCATGTGGCAATGTGCCTCTACCAGGCCGGGCATAACCAGCTGATGCTTCATATCTATCACTTCACAATCCGCTGACTGGGGCAAGTTAATCCTGGGCGCTAATTCCAGTATCTTACCCTGTCCAAGCAGGATACTCCCATTTATGACTCCTTCTGGCCCCATTGTACGGATTGTTGCATTCTCTAATAACAGCACATTTACTCCATTCTGCTCAGCGGATTCACTGGCTGTCCATCCTTGGTCAGCTTAAAATACACATTACTGCCTTCTACAGAATAATAAATGGTGGGCTTGGCAACTTTACCCACAATATCTCCTGCCGATACTACATCACCCTCTGCTAATGTGATATCTGTCAGCTGTCCATAGGTAAGCTCATATCCATTTCCAAGGTCAAATAAAATACTGTTTCCAGTCTGGGTATCATAATATACCTTCTCTACTACACCGTCTGCTGCTGCTGTAATCGTCTCATCCGGTGTCGCTGCAATGACAATGGCAGGACTATAGCGGTATTGCTGCATTGTTGCAAAATACACTGCCTTGTCCATGCTGTAGTTGACCAGCACTTCTCCTACAATAGGCCATTGCAGTACATCTCCTTCTCCAAAGGAAGGTTCTGCCACAGCATTTTGTGTCTCTGGTTGTGCAATGACAGTTTCCTCTACAGGGTCTTCCTGCACTACAGAGGATGGCTCTCCTGCTATATCCTCACCGAATCTGGCATCTGTCATCTCATTTCTGCCTGCATTTCTAAGGTCTTCTGCCTTTTGCCTGTCATTGGTCACGCCTGCTGAATTCGCCTCAGTATACTGCGGATCCACATCCATATCATCATTCTGACTCAGCTCCTGGTCATTTCCAAATCTCTCATCAGCCAGCTGCTGTTCCTGTGCCTGCTTTTCTATCTGAGCAAAATCTATTCGATTGTCATCCTCCCCGGAATCTCCTATGGACGCCATATAGACTCCCGTCAATGTAAGGGCTGACAGCACAAAGACAGAGGCTGCGATCATACACACCTTCTCCTTCTGTAAAGGACGCTTGTTGTTACGTCTGTTCATACTAACACCTTGCCTTTCTCTAATCTGCTTCTGGGACGTAGGTACAAGTACCTCGTATTAGTATGATTGCCTGTATTTCTAAATCTATTCACATGCATTATATCTTTTATCCAGCATTATATCTTTGTAAAAATATTCCAGTATCTGCCGATATTCCATTCCCTGCGCATCCAGCCTGGCTCCGTAACACACATCAAACCCTATCCCATGGCCTATCCCTCTGGTTCTTATCATAATAAGGTTCTCTTGTTCCTCCCAGTCAAAATCGGGCGACCGTAGCTCCATTACCTGACACAGGGCATCCGCTGTCAGTATCATTTCTTCTCCAGTACAATGTATAACCTTCACATATCCGCTATCATCGCGTTCCAGCTCCATATCCTGTAAACTGTTGCAGAATTTCCATCCGCTGATTTCTTTGATTCTGGCATAAAAATCCTTTTTGCGGTAATGATATTGCAAAAGATACTCTTTATCATAGAGATTGTCACTACAGTCCACACTTTTTAAAAAAGGCAGTCCCGTATCTCTGGTCTTGCCACTGCTCATATAGAAAAAAGGAGCAGGAATCACTTCTCCCTCATACGTAAGTACGATTCCTACCGTATCTGCTGCTGCCTGCTGCATATGATCTGTTATTTCATCCCTGCATGCCATTCCTGTATCCTCAAGGATAAGCTGCCCCGGTCTGTTCTCCTGCTGCCATTTATAGACCAGATTGGTGCGGCATATGACAGCCGCTGCCCGACACAGCTCCTCTCCCTTCTGATCTGCCAGCATGGAAGCCATCATAAAGGGCAGCACCTCCTCCGGGTCATAGCAGTAACTTCCATTCTGCATCTCCACAATAACAGAAAATCCCGCCGTAGAAGCCATCCTTTCTTCCCTTTGTGGTCTTTCATCTTCTGCCATAAACAGATTACCGAGCAAAGGGAAGCATAACAGGATTGCCAACAGGCGGGATAATTTCTTCATATATACCTGCACAGTTCGTTATTGCATAGTATATGCTTTTTATTCTGTAACTATTCAGAACCCCATTCGCAAAATCGCTGTTTCACAGCTTGTTTTTTGCTCATGTGGTTACTTCGCCATATAAATTGAGTCAAATATGCTTGTAAACAAGCATATTCTGCCTTAATTTGCATGGCTCTGAATAGTTACCTTATTCTTATTTTTTCCTGATTCGCCTAATTCCACTTATTAATTTGTCAAACAAAACACCGCATACTATTACTACGGTATTGTCATATATAATTCCAAGTACAAGGCTGACCGCAAAAGCAAGCACCACCGTTACGGCAATACCACCTGCACAGCCAAATCGTAGTGCAGTTATGTGGAATCTGCCCTGCACGATGACAAATAATGCATACCAGTGGATCAGGATAATTGCATAGCTGTATCTAGAACATAAACGGATAACTGCATTGTCTTTGCCATCGAACCAGCTCTTATGGCGAAGCATCAGTGCAAAGATACCACAGGAGAGCAACTGCAACGTAATGGCATTATGATAGACATAATTCATATTGGCAGAATTGATAAATACAACAATAACCGACACAATAAATGCAACAACAGCTGCTGCCATGATTTTCTTATCATAGCTTCTGGTCTGGTCTTTTGTCATAATATATCCCATAAGGAATACGCCTTCCCATCCGGCAAGGAAAGTAGATATACCAAAACCAATTCCTGCCAGCGGCAGATACAGCGTTAATGCGTTGCATACCAGAATAACAACCGCCATTGCAAACAGCATTTTATCAGTAAGATGCTGCATCATAACACGGAAAAATGGTGTAATCAGATATAAAGCAACTATTGTATAAATCAGCCACAGATGCGGTCCTACATCCGGTGCGCCCGTCAGGATTCTCTTAAATGCCGCACCCAGATTCTTCGGTGGCAGGAAGCCTACCTCATGATTCAGAGACAATAACAGTAAATAATATGCAATTAAAGGAATGATGACTTTGGATGCCCTTCTTATATAGAAAGAACCCACTGATTCTTCTTTATGGGAGTTTAGCAAAAGTGCGCCGGATAACATGACATATATCACATTACAGCTCAGTCCAAGTGTCAGACCACCTACCAGCAACAGCCGCTTCCAGCCAGCATCAGCCAGATCCACCATCGGGGAACAGGCATGAGCCAGTATAACCAATACCGCTGCCAGTACACGCATATAATCCCAGCACACCTCTCTGGATGTCTGATTCTGATTCTTCCCTGATAATTGCAGCATATAATTGTGTAATCCCATTTCCCCGGCTCTTACCTTATGCGCCCAGAAGACAAGCAATATGGCAAGCAATGCCACAGGACAATATATAAGACATTGATGTAAAGTACCTGCTGATATTACCGGACTAACCTTAGTCTCACCTGCATATACTGTTATTTCATTTAATGTAAAATCACCATCTATATCCAGTCTGAAAGAATCATACTCACCTAACGGTATTGGAATACAACAAAACGTCCTGCCGGACTCTATAACAGTCTGAAAAGAATGTTTCTCTGTGTAATTCTCTCCGGCTTTTGCATAAAAGACCTGTACCGGCAGATCCTCACCGCTATTGGCACGGCAAAGGATGCGCATTCCTCCCACTGTTCCTTCTGATTTCAAATATAACTGCGGATCTTCACCGGTTACCCGGTAAGCATTATCTTCTACCTCATAATTTGATACGCCCACATAGGAATCCTCTCCTATCGTAGTCTCCAATCCCTGAAAGGTATATTGATAATCAAGATTCTTCCAGAAGATGACCGCCCAGCTTATCAGTACGATAACAGTCAGTATTTCCCATTGCCTGCGTTTTTTCATATTTATTGACCATGCCTTTCCTTCCTTTGTAAGCCCATACAGTTTCAGTGTATCAAAAAAGGCAAAAGCAGTCCATTACTTTCACCTTTTTTTAATACACTTATTATAGCTATTCTGAATACACTTTAATAATTCTGTAAATCCTTGGCAAGCTCGTAGATTGATTCAAATATCTGCTTGCACTTGGCAACCTCTCCCACTGTAATATTGGAATTATCAAGACCTTCTCCTGATGCCGCAGCTACTTCCTGGCTGGATGCCGACAACTGTGTAATGTGGTCATAAATCGTATTAGAGGATTCCAATGTCTGTTCCATACTGTTCTTGACATCATTAATATATTCTGCAAGAATCTTTACTTCGCTTTCTACCTGTGCAAATCTCTCCTTACTCTCTGTTATCAGCTCATTCTGTCTTGCCACACTATCAACAGAATTGCTGATACTTTCATTGGCACGCTTCGTATCTTCATTTAATTCCTTGATGATATTGGTAATATTATTGGATGCTTCCTTGGTATTCTCCGACAAAGTCCTTATCTCTTCTGCGACAACAGAAAATCCACGTCCTGCCTCTCCTGCCCTTGCAGCTTCAATGGATGCATTCAGTGCAAGAAGATTAGTCTGGCTGGATATACTGATAATGGAATCCACAAATCCTGCCACCTGTCCTACCTTCTTAGTCAGCTCATCTATCACTGCTTCTGTTGCAGCACTGCACTGGCTTACATTATCTGCCTGATTGCCAAGCTCCAGCATGGAATTCACGCCCTCTTCTACTGTCTGGGATACCTTATCGGAAGAACGTATCATCTCTGAAGCAAGACTCTGCGCATGTTCTGCATGCTCCCTGATATCTCCTGATATCTCTGCCTGTCCCTGGATTGCTTCTGCAGTACTTTCCGTACTGCCTGCTATGTTTTCCATAGAAGTATGGCTATTGGAAAGACTTGTCTCCAAAGTATCCATCATATCCATTGCTTCGCCAAAATGTTTCATGATATTATCTGCCACCTGGATCATAAGGTCATGGCTTTCCTTCTGCTTCTTTGTACGATGCATGATCTCGTCCGTATTTTCCTTATTGAACTTAATCAGAAGGCCGATACATCTGATAGATGCATACGCAACCAGAATACTAACCAAAACACCGACAAACCTTGTCGCCCCACCGACTCCGTTATCCATCATACCGGAAATGTGAATGATAAGACGCAGTATATTTGCAAACACAACTACGGCATTGCTCACGATAAGTGTCTTTATATCCAGGTATACAACCGTAGCAAACAAAATAGGAAACGCATACATGGCATTATCTTCTGTCGTCGATACCAGTCTGAGTATCAAATATACTGTCAAAGCTGACCCTAACATTGCATATTCACACATACGGCTGTTTCTCTTGATAACAAAAAAGACTACATTGATAATGATTGCGAGCAATGCACTAAACAACTGCAGATACGATGCCATTGTTACCTGCCCCGGTGTGGCTTTGATAAATGCAACTAATGACAAAAATACATATGCCATTATAACTGTCAATACAGGAAATACTACTGTATTGGCCCTTTTATATTGTTCCTCTGTCACTTTTTATTCCTCCTGTTGTTTTTAATGTACTCTCGGAATCTTCTTCAAGCGAAGCATTCTGAGAGTACATTTTATTTTTTTCATACATATCCTTTTTTCTGTATATAATAATACTACTATTTTATTCTCTTGTATACATTTTTTGAATATTTTTTGTTTTTTAAATCATTAACTGTCTAATCATTCTTTGAATCATACACTCTACAATGATGAAATTCCGGCATCAATTTAAATAAAAAATAAAAAAAGAGAATTGATTTATTATACACTTAATTATTATAGTATTTACTTTATTTTTTGTTCAAACTATGTTATATTTTAATTAATAGAAATTTCGGAAAGGACGTGACATGATGCTGTATTTTCAATCTGTTGGCGAAGCAGAAGCTGTATTTAAAGCACTCAGCACACCTATGCGACTGAAGATCATGGAAATGATCTATAAAAACGACTCCCTGAGCATGAACGACCTGGCTGAAGCCCTGGGATTAACAAACGGTGCAATCTCCATGCATGTAAGTAAGCTGGAAGAAGCAGATCTGGTAAAGATCAAAACAACCTCCGGTAAAAGAGGTACTATGAAGATTGTCCGTCCAAAATACGACAGACTGATGATTGACCTGGCTCCTTTAAAAGAACCAAGGCACTGCTATACAGACGATATCCGTGTAGGCTATTATACTGCATGTCATGGTACTCCGACCTGTGGTCTTGCTACAAGCAAAGAGATTATCGGTTCTCTTGATGATCCGCGCGTTTTCTCTTTCCCGGACAGATTTAATGCAGGTATTCTATGGTTTGCAAGCGGATATGTGGAATATAACCTTCCCAACCATCTGCAACCCGGTCAGACTTTGAATGAATTGCATATTTCTTTTGAAATATCATCTGAGTGTCCTAATACCAATGAAGATTACCCCTCTGATATTTATTTTTCTATCAATGATATCCCTCTTGGTATGTGGATCAGTCCTGGTGACTACGGTGCCAGAAGAGGTTATGTATCACCGGCATGGTGGCCGGAACCTCTGAACCAGTATGGTCTGCTCAAGACCCTGATCATCAATAATGAGGGGACTTTTATGGATGGCACTAAGAAGCTCTCCAATATAACGATTCAGGACCTTAACATTGACTATAACAGCTATATCACTTTCCGTTTTGAAGTGCCTAAGGATACCGCTAATTGCGGCGGCTGTACCCTGTTCGGAGAAGATTTTGGCGACCATAATCAGGCAATCCGCATCAAAGCCTATTATGATGAAGAAAATGAAACAGAAACAGCCAGTCAGAAATAATCATAAGCCCCTGCAAAGAATGACTTTGATTCTTTGCAGGGGCTTATTTTACTTAGATCCCCATGCGGTAACATTATTACCAAGTACCGTAAAGGTCATGACAACTTCACGTTGCTTCTGATTAAAATAAAGCTTCTCACTTGGCATTTTTAAGAATACTCCCTGATATGTTATGTCCTCCAGAGTAATGGTCATATTGGGGCTGCCTTCTTCATAAGTCCAGCTTCCTGTCAATTCTCCTGTCACACTGCCATCTTCGTTCAACGTAATATGAGATGGCTGCATGATTCCTACCGTGGCTTTTCCAGCCTTCTGATAATAAGTAGTTGGTGTATGAATAATGAATTCATATTCACCACACATCTGCTCCATATCATAACCGGTCTTGGATATATGCTCTCCTGTATATTCATACGGTGCTGCCACAAGCCAGCCTGCTTCATTGACAAAAAGCTGCTGCACTCTAACCTCATGTGCCTCTGTAATGCCATTTTTACCCTCGGCAAAACGACTGTGATATACCATGTAAATCTCGCCGTCTTCACTGACATAAGCTGAATTATGTCCCTGTGCGACACGGGTCTCACGGTTGCCCGACCAGTCATAACTGCCCATAATACGAACACCAATGTTGGTAAACAGATTGTTCTCCTGGCTGGTATAGACTGCAGAATTACCTGCTTCATCCACGTATGGACCTGTTATGTTCTCAGAACGGAATATTCTGATCTGATAGCCGCCTTCTGCTACCAGTCCACCGTAAGAAAGGAACAGATAATAATAACCATCCTTATAAATAATGAACGGTCCCTCACCGGATACGCTGCAGCCACCCGCCAGTTTATACCCATAATAGGCGTCTGACTGATTCGGAACGGTTTCATAGGTTGTCGCATAATCACGCAATCCCGTCTCTTCATCCAGTTTTAAGAGATAGATACCGCCAAACCAGGAACCAAACACCATCCACAGGTTTCCTTCCTCATCATAGGTCACACATGGATCAATGGCATTAAGCTTCGTGTTGGTCGTGGACTGATATCTGGTCAGATCCGCTCCCTCACCTAATACCTGATACACATCTGTAAGCTCTGCCGGATGCTTGTCTCCTGCATCAAATCCAGAATACACCACTGGACCTCCATATGCATAAGGTCCTTCTATAGAATCTGCTGTCAGCATGACGATGACAGAATTCCAGTCATCACCATTCACACTCATATACATGCAGTATTTGCCCATTTTCTCATTATAAATAACATCCGGCGCCCATAGATTACCCTTCAGCTCCGGGTTGGTATCCGTCCTGCAATAGTTCTCCCATTCCCTGCCGAATAACTCCGGGTATTCAGAATTAATATTCATGGTAAAGCTCTGCCAGTTCATCAGATCTGTACTCTTTGCCCATGCCATATGAGAACCAAATACATAATATGTTCCCTTATCATAAACTACTGATGGATCATGCACAGTCACTCTGCTTACTGACACCTCTGTCATTTCCTGTGCTGCTTCCTCCTGCTGCCTTGTTTCCTGCACTGTCTCCCCCTCCTGCGTTACACTTTCTTCTATAATGCCTGTCTCGGCTTCCTCTTTCTTGTTTTGTTCCACCGTACCTGCACAGCCACAGCAGCCTATTATAACTGCTAGCATAACTACTGTTATTTTATATGAATTTCTCATTCTACGCCTTTCTGAAAAATGGGCATCAATTGATGCCCATTTTCATCACCCATTCTTAGTAATTCAATTCAATTCCGATCATTGCATAAGCTTCCTTGGCAGCCTCCAATGCAGCCTTGTTAGCCTCATTGCCTTTCTGCTCAAGCTCTGCTACGAAGTCGTTGGCGTTCTTACCCTCTATTCGAACCTGATCTTCAACACCTAATGTATCGCCTACTGCGAAGTAAGAAGTGCTCAGGAAACTGGAGAATCCAGGAATCTGGCAGTCACCAAAAGGAACCGGATTCTTGCAGTTTGCAAAGAAATCATCGAAGTACTTACCATATTTGGTATCTTCATCAGCAGTTACCAGATCTTCGCCATTTACAGGATCAAATACGGACTGATAAGTTCTTGTCCGTGCTGTAGGATAGAAGGACTGCTGGAATTCTTTCCAGATCTCTTCATCCATTGTAATAGGGCAAGGCATTGCCTGTCTGTATAAAGGCAGCTCTGCATATGTCTCTACATCCTGATAAGCATCTAATTTAGCCTGCCAGCCTTCTACCCCCCATCCCATCCATTTGAGCAGTTCATATGCTTCTCTTGGATGCTCTGTAGAAGAAGAAATACCACCAAAGTCAAGTACGCCAAATACATAACCATCATCACTTACAGGTGTTGTATAAGGTACCCATTCCATACCACGGTTTCTGTAATCCGGTGTATCAAAGAGATTCAGATATGTCCACCATGCATCTAACTGGAAACCAAGCTTACCTGTGTAGGCAGCCCACATTGTTCTGTCTCCTGTCCAGGCTTCCATCTCATCTGTATCACCATAAGGTGCATGATACTTGCCATTTACCAGCTCTGCCCACTGATTTACACCGGCTGCCCACTGTTCCATGTTATAACCTGTGCCATCCCAGCCAAATTCACCGATACAACCTGAACCATGAGCAACTGGATAATAAGTTACCAGTGAATGGAACTGGTTGAAACCATAAGTTCCTGCATCTGTATTGGTTGCTGCCTTAAAGGAATCAATCATCTCATCCCAGGTCCAGTTCGTAGAAGGTGCTTCGATATTCAATGTCTCAAATACGTTCAAATCACAGTAAATAGCATCCGGGAAGAACTTGATCGGAGTTGCCAGCTTCTTATCTGTTCCATAGTATCCCAGCTTTGCATTATTAATAGAAGGCAGGATATTCTCATTCTCCGGATCATTCTCCCAGTATGGTGTCATATCACCCAGCAATGCATTGGAAAGGGCAAAGTCACAGTTACCAAGGATCATGAAGCAATCCGGCATTTGACCTGACTGTACCAGATTCAACAGTGTATCGTTATAGCCATCTGTTGAGAAAGCCTGTGTCTCTACCTTAATATTAGGATATTTCGCCATAAAAGCATCTGCAACTGCATTGACAAGCTGTTCATTATCAAAATGCATATAAGTCAGTGTGATCTCATCTGTCGTCATTTCCGGCAATGCAGAAGCCTCTGCCTCTGCTGCTCCCTCTGTTGCTGTGCCTTCTGTCTGCGTTGTTGATGCATCAGCCTGTGTCCCATTGTCTGTTGTCTGCGCCGGTGCAGCAGAGCTGCCACATCCTGTCAGCATTCCCGTTACCAGAGAAGCTGCCATCATCATACTTACTACTTTCTTCTTCATTTCTTTTCCTCCTTAAATTTATTGATATATTAACTGCTCAGATAATGCTGAAAAACGCTTGCGTTTTTCCTGTATGAAACTTAGAACTTCTTCATGAAAGAGCCTTTGCTCTGAGTGAATAGAAGTTCTTTTCATACTATTCCCCAGTGATACCGGTTCTGTCTACGCTTTCTACGAACTGCTTCTGCAATACGAGATACATGATCAGCAGTGGCAGAATACTTAACATCGTACCCGCCATTTTAATAGATTCATTGATATCCACCATACCGCTTCCTGCTACACTTCTGGCTGTATTATAGCTGTTTTCAAAGTTCTTGAGTGATACGATAAGTGAACTCCAGTGATATCCCGGGCTGTTATTGGTAAATGCTCCTACCACGTAGAGCTGTGTGAGGTAGGACTCATTCCAGTACCATACAATAGAGAACAGGAACACGACCAGAATCGCCGGTGCTGCACTGGGCAATGCGATTTTATAAAAAGCCTTGAAATGTCCTGCTCCATCAATCTTTGCCGCTTCGATCAGTACCTTTGGCACTTGACGGAAGAAGTTATAAAAGATCAATATAAATATCTGTGCTTTCAGCCCCTGTCCAAACAGAGCCGGAACAACAAAGGCTTTGAGGGAATTGACCAGTCCTGCTTTGGTATAAAATACATAAGTAGGCATCATTGTTGCCTGTGGCGGCAGAATAAAGGAAAAGATCAACAGTCCAAGCAATATTTTCTTTCCCTTAAAATCATATCTGGCAAATCCGTATCCCACGATAGAGCAGATCACTACATTAATCAGCGTGGGAATCCCTGCGATTAACACAGAATCCTTAAATGTTTTCCAGTAATCCATGGATTTCAGTGCCTGCCTGTAGTTCTCCACATAGAGCTGACTGGGAATCCAGTTGATTGAAGTATCCAGCAAATCATTGAGATTCATAAAGCTCTTGCTCACCATATACAGGATTGGATACAGATAGATGAAGCCAATACTGATCAACAGCAGATATACCACTGTCAATTTACCGGTTCCCTGTGTATCCTTGGAACCAAAAATAAATTTCTTGAGCTTATAACGCATCTGCTCCCGCTGTCTTGGAGTAATTCTCCTGATTTTATGCGGATTTTCTGCTCTGCTTGCGTTTGTAGCGCTCATAGCGTCGTTCATGGCGTTCACCTCTCTTTCTGATCTTCTTCTCCAGACGTTGTTCCTTCTTCAGTTCCCGTCTGTATTTCTTCGCTCTTCTCTCGTAAACATCCTTTCTGCCAACGATCAGTACTGCGAAAAATGCTACCAGTGCTGACTCGATCACCGAATACAGCCATGCCATTGCTGATGCATAGCCATAACCTCCTGTTGCAGAGAGCATCGTATCATAGATCAGTACGATCAGACTGTTCTGCTCATTATTTGACATAAAGATCACGGTATAGATCACATTCAGCAGAATCATAGGTTTAATAGTCGGAAGCGTGATCTTCCAGAAACATTCCCACCCGGAACCTCCATCAATCTTGGCAGCTTCATACAGTGAGGTGTCAATCTTCTGCAATGCAGCAAGGAATATCAATATCTGTACTCCTGCGTACCAGAGCAGTGTAATCATATTGTTAAATACACTGGTCAGACTCGTTGCCAGAATATTTGGCAGATATTCGTCCAATAGCTGCTCTATCATTGTCGCATTCATCATAGGAATGCTGGCTGCCTCCTGGTCTGCAAGCTGCTGCATGACCGGACCGCTGGCTATGATGATAGGCAGGAAAAAGATCATTCGAAACAATCCCCTGCAGGCGATCTTCTCATTTAACAACATCGCAATGATCAATGCAAATGCTACAATGACCGGAACTGCTATCAGCGTTTCTGTCAGATATGTCTCCAGTCCCATGATAAAATCTGGATCGGTAAGAAATATCTGACTGTAGTTTTCAAAGCCTACATAGAGCTTCGCCATTCCCTGTGGGAGCAGCTTGATCTTATTGAGCGAATACTGAAAGGATTGAATCATAGGCCATGCTACCAGAGCAAGGAAGCCTATCAGCCACGGCAGGATGAACAAATATCCCACCCGGTTTTCACGGCGTTCCAACTGTCCCGGTTTTACGACTCTTTTGCCTTTTGCCATACTCATCACCTCCCAATCACATAATCAGATGCTTCCACTGTAATGCCATCTGTGCTCAATGCCTTATCACTATAATTGATATAAATTGTGACGCCATTGTCATAAGTTACTTTGACCAGACCATTAGCCAGCTGCTCATGCTCATCAATATAGCTTCCCGCTACTGCCTCATTTACAGCTTTGAGTTCTTCATAGTAACGGACGATCTGTTCCTTGTATACAGAATACTGTGAAGTATATACATCACTGGAATTGGTATAGATCAGTGCCGACGGGTCTTCCCAGGTCAGGTAGAAGGAAGGATAGATACCCGTTTCCACCAGTTTCAGGAAATATTCCCTCTCATTGGCTTCAAAATTCACATAGTCGCTGTACATGGGCATTATGCCTTTTAATGCAATAGACAGAAAAGGAACGCTCTGATCTGTATAGATATAGTTGGAGTCTGCCGTAGGCATATCCGTCATTGCTTTGGTATACTTCCAGTAGCATGCAGCCGGAGTCTCCAGCAGAAGCTGCGTATTTCCGCTTAACTCTTCCAAAGTCCTGTCATAGAGATACTTGGATACAGAACGTGTCTGCATGGTATCACCTAATGTATAAGTAAACAGTGTATTACATACTCCGCCAAGTGCCAGTTCATGAATATCCTTCTTTGCCAGATTCTTCTGCAACGTCATCAGATTCTCATAACTTTTCTGGGGTGTCCAGAATACGAAGGTATCATATACTGTCTTGTATTCCTCTTCCTCATACAGACGTTTATCCATTTTCTTCACTGTATTGAAAGTCGTATTACCAGTCTCTGGATTGGCTCTGATACCATCTGTATACAAATAAAAGTCAATGCCTTGCTCTTTACTGTCTGCAATCAGTTCTTCCAGTGATTTCCTGCCGCCAATACTGCTGTCCACATCCAGTTTCGTTACAGGAAGTGCACAGATACCGCCGTCCTGCCAGCCTTTATACTGTGTCAGGATGTCTGTCACGCCTCTGGCTTCCAGATCATCATAGATTTCTCTGATATTGTCTACTGTCGTTACAGGTACTGCCTTTTTCCAGAGCATCCAGTTCTCAACATCACTGCCCAGGAAGTCCAGTCGAATCCTGAATTCATCTTCCTTCTGGGATAACTCGCCCTTTTCCAGCAGGTAATTACGATACCTCTTGGCAAGTCCTGCATAATCTGCTTCTTCCTCTTCTACGAACAGATAGCGGATTTTGATATCATACTGGATTCTGTCTGTTACCTTCGTTACTGATCCACCGGAATTAGAGGTAGGCTGAATATAAGTAGTACTTTTTCTAAAAGAAGCCGTTACCCAGTTATAGTCAGAATAAGCACCATTTGGAGTCGCATAGATAGATGCCTCTTCCTCTCCGTTCTCTATCACTGCCAGATATCCCATACCGTCAGTTGTATGTACCATGCCATACACTGGTGCAAGAATCTGCTCCGGGTCATTGTGTGTCTCATATTGGCTCCACAGAAGTGACAACACATAGGATTCTCCAACACCTACATCACTGCCATACACCTTCTGGACATATCCCGAATCAAATCTGCCTTCCTTATCATCCAGATAGATCAGTGCTCCGTTACCATCGGGTACGAACATATAACCATCTACTTCGCCCAGTTTCGTATTACCAAGCAATGGAAACAGGTAGATATTGCCGATTTTTTTGTTCTCTGCATTTTCATAGATAGAATTCTCTGGAATATAAGCAGTAATGCTGCCGTCATCATAGAGCTTAACTTCTACTTCAAAACCCAGCTCATATGATGGATAATCCAGCCTGGCATGAAATCCGCCGGGAATCTTTTCTACCGAAACCCTGGCACCACTACTCTCCAGACCGATCTTCTTCTGCATGGTATTGGTATCTTCCTGAAGTTCTACTACGACACCGGACTGTAAGAATCCTTTCCAGGTATCATTAACCTTGGCAAGGCTTTCCTCGTCCCGCACTGTAGATTCCATGACAGCTCCTGTCTTTTTATTTCTTACCAGAATGGACAATGCCGGTTCATACAGATATAACTCATAAGTGTCGTTTGCCGCCACCAGTGTATGTCCTTCCAGAGTCGCCTGTTCTACTGCCTTATCACTCAATGCCGCCACCGGTTCTGCAATCTGTTCTTCCACATCTGCAAAAGAAAGCGAATCACTGCTGCCCGAATTGGTCACTACATGATAAATTGCTGCCGCTGCGACTAAAATGACAATCAGTATCACAATTGTCAGGACTCTGCGCTTTAATTTCTTTTTAGTTTCCAATTCGATACACCACCTCTCGTACGACTGTAATTACGAAGTCGATTACCTGTGAGAATAACACATAGATGATACATACCAGCAATGTCAGAATCAATACGGTAAAAGCCGTGATCGCCAGTGCTTTGGCTGTCTCTCCTACTGTGAAATTATTGATTTCCTTTAATGTCAGCAATATCAGTATCACTACCCAGGTCCAGACTATAATATTTGCAAAAGAGATCAGGAACACTTCGTTATACGTCAGGACGTTACTTAACAGAATGACAAAAGGCTTGATGACAATATAAGGAGTCAGGCAGTATGCGTAGGCACAATACAGATCCTTAAAGAAGCCTTCGCCTTCATGAATCGTAACGACCAGATAATTGCAGGCTGTCAATCCAATAAAGATAACCAGCACCTTGCCAATATCTGTAATCAGATCATATCTGCCTTCCCTCACTGTCTTCACCAGGAATCCACTGCAATATTTCTCCAGAATCGAGATCAGAATAAACGTACCCAGTAATATATTGGCACACCACCAGGAATTCTTGCCCTCTTTCTTCACACCGTAACAGCCGTCCATCGGATGTCTCATAAAGTACAGACTGTAACGAAGCTGTCCCAATAATATATGCTCTCCTGTCTGTGTTGTGGGACGATTAGCATATTTCTTACGGTACAGAGACTTGCCGCCCCGAATCAGTACAATCACGGCTGCTATCGCAAGGACTGCTGCTACCAGATAATTACGGATCCAGATATTTCTGACTTCCCAGAACGCATCAGAGTATCCTTCAAAGGATTTGGCAAGTCTGAAATATTTCAAAGCCTGCTCATAATTTTCCTCCTGTAAATATGCATGACCCATTGCCTGGTTCGCATAGTCAAACATACTGTTCATCTGCAGGACTTTACTTAGCGGTTCCTTACTCTGTGTATACTGTCCTTTGGAGAACAGATACAGTGATTCATGTAACAGGTTCGTAAATTCAGTGGGTTCAAATATATGAATCTGCTTCTTATCAGAATCCAACAGATATATCCTGTCATCCTCATCCACTGCGATGGCTTCTACTTTATTACACAGACCTACTCTTTGTCTGCCGTCATCTCTTCCGCCGAACATGAAGAGCAGTTCGCCGTCTTCGTTATATTCATAGATATATCCATCTGAGTCAGCAACCAGAATATTGTTATAATTACCAGTCGTAACTGCTGCCGGAAGATCTGCATAATATGGATCAGAGTCCAACAGATTCTTACCTGCAATGTTGAGCTTCTTTAAGCTGGTTTCCTTATCACCCTGCGTTACTGTATAGATCAATCCCGTATCATCAATATGCAGGTTGGTCGGTGTGGAGGGAATATTGCTCAGCATCTGTGCCCTTTGCGCATCTGTCAGAATCACTCTCTGAATCATCTGGAAAGGACTCAGTGACGTATAATTCGTTCCAAAATATCCAAGGAAAGAGCCACCCTCTACCGGGCTTAACTGAACGATACCATTCATATTGCCTTCACAGATGATGTACATGGTTCCCGTCTTGTTGGCTACTACCTTCGTTGGCTTAAAATCCATACTGTTTCCATAAATCGGAGAATCGGGTTTGCCGTACTCTGCCGTCACATTACCCTGGGCATCAAATACAAATACCTTCTTCGCATCCTTATCCGCTACATAGACTGTGCCATCCTCTGTGACATACACCCCTGTAGGAGTCTGTAAGATGCCCTCACCGATACTGCCTACCTGCTCTCCATCACGGGAGCAGATCAGAATCACATGCGCACCGGCATCTGCGATATAGAGATTACCGTCCTTGCCAATTGCCATATCCATAGGAGATACGAAAGCTGTCTCCCCTACTTTGGTAATCGCCGCCAGTGGATTATAGGCTGACTGTGTTTCCAGAACATAGCCATAACCATCTACTGTATAAGTCTTATATGGTGTCTCTGCAGAAGCTGTCATACCCGCCATCATAACCAGACACAGGAGCATTGCAAAGATTCTTCTTAATTTTTTCATACTCTGCCCCCTTATTTGATGCCTGAATGAGCCATGGTATTCATAAAGCTCTTTCTCAGAATTAAAAAGATAGCCAGATTCGGCACAAACTGAATCAATACACCTGCTGCCAGAATACCCTGTCCTGCTACGTTATTATTTGTATTAGCCAGTGTGTTCAGGTAAAAAGCCAACGTCTTCATGCTTTCATCATTAATATAGAGGTTGGAGCTTTCTACATTCGTCCACGCTGCCTGGAAAGCCAGAATCGCTGTCGTGGCAACTGCCGGTTTGATAAGCGGCAGAATAATGGAGCGGTATATCTTAAAATCGGAAGCACCATCCATATAGGCTGCATCCAGAAGTGCATCCGGTATCTGGTCTATGAACTGCTTTACAAGGAACAATCCTACAGGCATTGCCAGAAGCGGCAGGATATGTGCCAGATAGGTGTTCTTAATACCAAGTGTATCAATAACCAGATATCTGGGGATCATAACGGCTACAGATACGAACATCAATGCTGTATTATTAATCTCCATCAATGCATATTTACCTTTGAAACGCAGCTTCGACAGAGCAAATCCCGCCATTGATGAAAACAGGATCGACAGAACCACGACTGCGCCTGTCACTATGATACTGTTAAATACATAACGGCTCATGGGAATATTGCTGCCTGCGGATGCCTTAAACAGCTTGGTGAAGTTATCCAGTGTCGGCTTATGTACCAATATCTGCGGTGGAAAAGCAAACAGCTCATCCATAGGCTTAAATGCATGGCAGACAATAAATACGATTGGAATGCACATAAAGATCGCAAGTGGCAGCAAAATCAGAATGATCTTGATCTGACCTGCTTCAAATTTACGGGGATTGATATTACTTCCCTTATATCCAGCCATTCTCTGCCACCTCCTTAATCCTCTCTGAACATCTTTCCAAAGAACTTGGAAAATGCATATACCATCAACAGTAATACGACAGATACCGCTGCCGCATAACCCATTTCATAACGCAGGAATCCATAATCTTCAATATGGTTCACGATCAACTGACCTGCGTAATTAGGTGTCGGGTTCGTACCTGAGAGCTGTACGCCGATGGCGCCATTCTGAAATGCTCCTACGATTGCCATAACTGCACCAAACAGCATCTGGGGCTTCATCGTAGGAATCGTTATATAGATCATCTCCTGAAAACGATTCTTCACTCCATCAATAGCTGCCGCCTCATACAATTCCTCATCTGCATTCAGGATACCTGCAAGCATTGCCAGAAATCCTACTCCCATACTCGACCACAACGCTACAATAATGATAATGGGAAGCAGATATCTACTGTCCAGAAGCCAGATGATCGGAGCATCGATCACACCAAGCTTCATCAGCCAGCTGTTGAGATAGCCCATCTGATCGCCGGAGAATATGATCTTCCACAGTACGGTCATTGACGTAGCACCTGTCATACTCGGGGAATAGAAGATGACAGTAAGGACAGTGCGGGGAACACTGCTTAGCTGTGCCAGCGCCCATGCTACCAGAAAGGACAGGATATATCCACCGGGACCAACGATTAATGCATATATGATCGTATTGGGCAATACCTTCTGCATAAAGATATCATCTGCTGTCAGAAGGTTAATATAATTGAGGAACCCTTTAAAGGTAGGCATCTGTATCGTATCATAGCTTGTAAATGAAAGACCGATCGCTACCACCATAGGGATGATGATAAAGGCAGTAAACAGGATCACATAAGGGGCAAGGAAGCCATATGCCGCTTTATTGCCATGTTCTCGTCTGGCTGCTTTTGTCTTTTTGCCTTTTCTTAACTGCTGTGCGGTTGCTGTCATAGCTTACCTGCCCCCTTTCTGCGCTTTACTGTTTTGAATGATCTCATGTACCTTCTCAATAGTAGGTACTTCGTATTCTTTCACAGTGACTCCGTTCTCTATATAGCCAAACTCCTCCAGCTTGCGAAGTGTCTCTCTCTTGATATTCTTCTGTGCATCATCCAATGCCTCTCTGACATTGGCACTCTTTGCTCCCAATACCACCAGATTATACGCATCTGATAACTCACGTTCTACCATGTAGCTTGCCAGTGCTCTGGGTGCTTCCATCGTCCAGGTAAGCTGTTCGGATATCACTTCCTTATCATCACTGTCCCAGGGCAGTTGCGCAAATGCTTCACAATTGGCCGTATTCCAGTAATATTCATCACCATAGGTAATCTGTAGTCTCTGTCCGAATTCAGCCTGAACCTGGGCGCTGGACCACCATTTCACAAATTCCCATGCCTGTTCTTCTCTTTCAGGGGTAGAGTTAAACAGGAAGGTACTCTCCGCACCTGCTGATGAATATCTCATTACTTCACCATTCTCGTCTTTAACTCCCGGTATCAGTGCCACACCCCACGAGCCATCGATCTCTGGTGCTGCATTGGAGATCAGATTGTACGTACCAAAATCTGAAATTCCAATCGGATAGTCTCCATTTCTGAAATGCTGGTAGAAATTGGGCACATCCTTTGGCAGATTATAAATGGTAAACAGATTTGTCAAAGTCGTGAAACCTTCTACGACCTCTTCACTGGTGATCGTCACATCCTCTACATAGGTATCATAGAGTCTGCCGCCACTCTGGAAAATAATCGGTGTCGTATCAAGGAAGGTCTTCATACCGACTGTCCTTGCAGTAGGATAATAGAAGTTCAGACCTCTCATCTGCAAATCCGGCAGCATTGCCTCTACATCCTCCAATGTATCCGGTACTTCCAGTCCCAGCTTATCGAGAATGTCTTTTCTATAGAAGAGCACCTGGAAATTCATAGTTTCCGGTATCGCATATACACTGTCATCAATAACATACGGCATCAGCAGACCTTCCGTATATCTTCCTGCTACTTCTGCAAAATCATCGAACTGGGTCAGATCCTTTAATGCACCTCTGATACCTAATTCAAAAGGAATCGAATAGTTGACTCCTGTCGCTACATCCGGTGAATCTCCAGAAGCATTGGCAAGCACCAGTTTCGTCTGATCCGGCATCAGTGACAGGTCTACTTCTATTCCAGTCTGCGGTGTGAACTCTTCTGTGATCATCTGCTGCATGATCTCCAGATGTTGTCTGGAACGGTTCACAGATACCTGTAAATGTTCCGGGTTCGTATTGGAAGAGGAATATGCCTGTTTTCCAAAGGAAGTACAGAATCTCACAATACCAAGTCCTGCCTTCACAAATACGTTCTTATGTCTGGGAAGCTGTTTTGCTGCATCCTCCTGATACAGATAGATACTGTCCAGGGAAAAATCATTCCCGTTGAGACTGTCAATCAGATTTGCCAGATGCTGATTGACGGAAGAAGTACTGGTTGCCAGTTCATCAATTCGATATATCAGTTCATCCGGCTTCTTTGCCAGACTTCTCAACTGATTCTCTGCAATGGAGATAGAGGAAAAAGCTGCTATCTTTTTCTTATCCGGATTATACGTGCGGGCTTCTTCCATAACTGCCGCCAGTTCATCTGCCCATTGTATAAGCGTATCGCCGATTCCAGGAATATAACTCTCCAGCGAGAAATCTCTGTATTTATCTTTGTTCGTACCTGCTACCTTGGTTACTTCCAGTGAAAGGTCATTGACCTTACCCATGATCTGCTCAATCGTTTCCAGTGCATTTCTAAGTGGTTCCATGCTGATCTGCATGGATATCGTATGCTGACCTGCACCTAACGGTACGCTGATCTTATTTCCTTCACTATCCAGTAAAGTATACAGATTGTAGTCTTTTTTATAAGCAAATGCACAGTTCTCAAATTCTGTATTAGGCAGTTCTCCATCAATTCTGATATTCATGAATACAGGAAAGTCTGATTTATCGGACTGGCTGTAATGAAAAGCCAGATAGTAATTGCCCTCTTTTTCAACCGTAAACTGATAGGATATCTGCTGTCCTCCTTCTGAGAAAGAGGTAGAATCCACAGTATTCATGATTCTGTTGCCAGCCTGATAAGGATACAGGTTCGGATCATATTCGCAGGTGGCATGAATGGAAGAAGCATTACGATAAGTAAAATCCTCTGCCTGAATCTCAATAAAGCCATCACCTGCTGCTTTTTCGCTGCCTGTATAGGCTTCTACCTGTGGTTTGGCTGTCAGCTTGAAATTACCAAGAAGCAGGGTCCCTTCTTTTAGTGTAACAGTCACTGTATGTCTGCCCTTAGTCAGCTCAATGCCAAGAGGTCCACTATAGCGGTATGTAGAATCCATGATGTATTTGTTCTGCCATTCATAGACCTTATCAGGAATCCCTACGACCTCATTACCATAGCTGTCATAAGATTTCTGCTGCGGTGTAGACCACTGACTCTCAAGCACCTGCTGGCGCATCTCATAGAACGGAAAGTCTCCATCTATCATGAACTGCGCCTCTACCGGAAGAATGGTATCACTGTCAGCCAGATAATCAAAGCACATATAGTAAATGCCATCAGCAACAACATTCAGCTCCAGTTCTATGCTGCCACGCTCCCCGATCTGAACTGCTGATGTATATCCATAATCGTCTGTAAAAACCGCATCCGTGCTGGTGCAGATATCCTTAATGGGGTATTCTATATCTCCACCTGTATACTCTGGTAAAGCATAGCCGGCACTGATCTTCGCATAACCGTTATCAATTCGTTCACTGGCATATCCTTCTGTTACACTGCCTGTTGTCTGACTCTCCTGCACTGTCTCCTGTGCCGCCATAAGCTGCAGGGGTATTGCTGTAGCTGCCATACCTGCTGCCAGTCCCAGTGCCAGTATACGTCTCCAACTGCGAAGTGTTACCTTTGCTCCGGTCATCTTACGCTTCCTCATGCCTTCAACCCAACCTTTCCATTTTAGAACCTGATATATCTTTTACTGCACCCTATAGTAATCAATCGCATCTTTTCGTATGAAATACGGTTCGTTTTAATTTTGAGTTAATTATTATAGTATTTCCTATATGTTTGAATTTACGCCACATTATCGAAAAAGTCAATATATATTTCCGTTTCATTTGTGCTCTTTGGCATGAAAAAACCGCCATTTTAGGCGGTTTCTCGTAAGATTTATTAGATTAGACGAATTTTGCATACATCTTTTGTGCAAGATGAACGAAACTTCATTTTACTGTTTTATATTGGAGTGAAAGTTTTAGTCTCTTTTTTCAATGTTGCTTTTACTTTTATACCTGAATGACTCCGCACAAGCTCAATATAATGACCAGTACACCAAGAACAATTCGATACCATCCAAATACCTGGAAATCGTGTTTCTTAATATAATCCATCAGGAAACGGATCACAACTACAGATACGATAAAAGCTACCAGTGTTCCAACTGCGAGGATTGCCAGTTCCATTCCTGAGAATGCAAAGCCAAACTTCAAAATTTTTAATAAGCTGGCTCCAAACATAACCGGAATTGCCAGGAAAAATGTGAACTCAGAAGCCACGGTTCTGGATACCCCGATCAGCAATGCACCTACAATCGTTGCACCTGATCTGGAAGTTCCCGGGAAAATTGCAGCGATGAGCTGGAATACACCAATCATAAGTGCTGTCTGGAAGGTAATGTCTTCCAGTCTGGTAATCTTCGCCTTTTTACCCTTATTACGTCTCTCGATGACGATAAATGCCACACCAAATACGATCAGTGCAATTGCAACAGAAAATGCATGATAGAACAGCGCTTCAAATACATCATCAAAAAGCAGGCCTATCACTGCTGCCGGGATACATGCCACTACAATCTTACACCACAGCATGATCTTATCCATCTCAATGACCGGCTTGGATTTGTCCTTGAACTGGAATGGAAATATCTTATTCCAGAACAGCAGTACAACTGCCAGAATCGCACCTAACTGAATGACTACCAGAAACATTTCCTTGAACTCCGGTGTACAGTCAAGCTTGACGAACTCATCCAAAATGATCATGTGGCCGGTACTGCTGATAGGCAGCCACTCGGTAATACCCTCTACAATACCAAATAATATGGCTTTTAAAATTTCAATCATAATACTCCTCTTTCTTTGCGTTTCTCATTTAAAACGACATTTTCTATGCATTTAAGAACTTCATCATGTCCTCATAGCATGCTTTTGCATCTTCATAACCCAATTCATAGAGCTTTTCCAGTTTCTTTCTGTCCTTCTCGATTCTGCCTATGTCATTTGCTTCCTTAGGACGAATGACAAAAGCACGGCCATGTGCCTTCTGTCCCTCGATAAATCTCAGTGTATCATTATAGGCATTGTGTCTGTCTGCCATTAATTCATACAGCTTGGGGTAATTGGTATAACGAAGCCTGATCATTTCAAGCTGCGCTGACGGTGCAGGCTTTCTGACATAATCTGTCTCTTTGGTCAATATCACAATATTCTTCGCATTGCCATCCTTGATTGCATGACGGATTGGAATCGGGTCAGCTATGCCGCCATCCAGATACGGTTTTCCATCAATAGAGACAATCCTTGATACCAATGGCAGGGAAGCAGATGCACGTACATTATTAATATCCTTATGCATCTCTTTCATTGGCAGATATTCTGCCTTACCAGTCTCCAGATTGGTGACAACTGCATACGCATTGCCTTCATATCTGGCTGCTTCTTTGTAATCATAGGGCAGCAGTTTATTTGGAATCGTATCATAGCACATCTTGACATTGAATAAATCCCCCGTTGTCAGCAGACTGCGCATGCTGCAGTAATTCTTATCTTTCAGGTAATCCAATGATACATGATAAGCACGTTTAGGCTGTCTGGATATGTAGCTGCACAGATGGCAGGCTCCCGCCGAGACACCATAAACATTCTGGAAATATAAATCCTTTTCCATAAAGAAATCCAGTACGCCGGCTGTGTAGATTCCCTTCATGCCGCCGCCTTCAAGAACAAGTCCTGCCTGAACCATCGCCTACGCCTCCTTCTTTCTGTCTGGGTACTCTGTTTCTACGAACTTACGCAGTGCTGCCAGTGAACGCTGTACCTTCTCTGTATCAATACAGTAAGCCATACGGAAGAATCCCGGACAACCGAAGGAATCACTGGGTACAAGTACCAGATCATATTTCAGTGCTTTCTGGCAAAAGGCAGCTGCATCTTCTTCCAGCGCTTTGGGGAAGATATAGAAGGTTCCACCCGGTTTCACACAGGTAAAGCCCAGATCCATCAGCTCCTTATAGATAAGGTTCATATTAGTTTCATATACGGACAGATCCGCTGTTTCTCCAAGTACCTCTGATACTGCGATCTGGATAATAGATGGAGGGCAGTTATGTCCAATTCCTCTGGATATCTGACTGCACATAACGGATATCAGCTCAGAATCTGTACACTTTGGGTTTGCCGCCACATAACCGATTCTTTCACCGGGCAGTGACAAGGATTTGGAATAGGAATAGCAGGAGAGTGTATTGTCATAGAATTTGGATACATATGGGGCATCCACACCTTCAAATACGATCTCGCGATATGGCTCATCTGATACGATAAAGATATCGTGTCCATATTCCTTCTGTTTGTCATTTAACAACTGTGCCAATCTTGTCAATGTCTGCGTAGAATATACAGTACCTGATGGATTATTGGGTGTATTGATGAGGATTACTGCTGTATTCTCATTGATCATGCTCTCCAGTGCTTCAAAGTTAATCTGGAACTGTTTTGTGTCAGCCGGTACAACTTTAAGAACTGCTCCTGTCCTGTTCACATACTGCTTATATTCAGGGAAGAATGGGGCAAAGGTAATGACTTCATCTCCGGGCTTGGTCACAACACGGATTGCATGTGCGACTGCACCTGCTGCGCCTGTTGTCATAAATATATGCTCTGATGTGTAATTCATGCCATAGGTCTTATTCAGATACTGTGCAAGTCTCTCTCTTACGTATGGAATTCCCTGTGACTGGCTGTAACCGTGTAATTCCATAGGATTTCTGGTTTGCAGCAGTTCTATCATCTTATCTGTAAATACCTGTGGTACAGGTACGGAAGGATTGCCCAGACTATAATCAAATACATTCTCATAACCAATTTCTGCTCCGCGTTTTGCCGCCCATGCAGACATCTCTCTAATAACTGATTTACCGCTTAACATTGCTTTGTAATCTTCTGATACCACTTTATACCCTCCTTGTAATTGTTTGTTCTGGTTTGGGTGAATTTGAGAAATCCACCCAATTCTGCTTATCGGATTTATTATAGCATCGGGGGTATGTCATGTCAAAAGAGAGCTGATTTTCTCAGCTCTCTTTTATAGGTAGTGTTACCGTTTATGCGATTGTTGAAGCAATAAGGGTCATTTTGCCTTGCAGGTCTACTTTGCCGTAGCCGTTTGGAAGGATGAAGTGATCGCCTTTTTTAATCATTTGTCCGTTAATGAGTCCGTCGCCGTCGATGACACTCATAATGAGGAATGGATAATCCTGTGTGATGGTAAGTGGTGCATCTACATCAATTTTCCATACTTTGTAATAATTGCAGGCAATCAACAATTTCATTGGTGTATCCATAGCTTCTATCTTCTCTGCGGAGAGGATGCTGTCTTCTACGGACTTGGCTGGAACAGTAATCACATCAATGCTCTTGTCTACATGAAGTTCTCTTGGTTTGCCGTTGGAAAGTCTGTCATAATCATAGACACGATAGGTAACATCTGAGTTCTGTTGTGTCTCCAGTATCTGAATACCGCCTTTGATTGCATGCACTGTACCAGGGTCGATCTGGATAAAATCGCCTTTCTTAACGGGTACTTGTCTGATGAACTCATTCCATCTGCCTTCACGGATCATGGAGTTTAATTCTTCTTTAGTCTTGGCATTGTGTCCGATGACCAAGGTAGCTCCTTTGGGTGCATCGAGGATATACCAGCACTCCGTCTTGCCAAGAGAGCCGTTTTCATTCTTAGCTGCATACGCATTATCAGGATGTACCTGAATACTTAAATCAGCCTTGGCATCAATGATCTTGATAAGGAGTGGAAATCTGTTGTTATCCACATTTCCGAATAATTCCGGCTCTTCTGTCCACAACTGGCTGAGGGTTTTGCCTGCATAAGTACCTTCTTTGATGGTACAGTCTCCGCTTGGATGTGCACTGACTGCCCAGCACTCACCGGTATTATCCCCCGGAATATCATAATGCCATTCTGTCCCTAATTTGTCGCCGCCCCATATCATCTGCTTGAATACAGGGTTCATATAGATAATTTCTTTCTTATTCATATTAATACTAAGATTCCTTCCGTTAGTTTCCATGACCTGCTGATACCAGTATGCAGAATCCTTTGCAATCCTTTTCTGTGTCGGATAATCTACATATACCAGACCGAAACGTTCACTGTAGCCCTTATCCCATTCAAAATTGTCCAGGAAAGTCCACAGGAAATATCCTCTGACATCAGCCCCTTCATCCACTGCTTTCTGCAGGCAGGATATATATTTATCAAGAAAATCAATTCTATTGCTGTCGTGTACTCTGCCGTCTGCTGCTATCTGATCATGGCATGCCATGCCATTCTCTGTAATATAAATAGGCAGATGATATCTTTCATATAAGAAGCGCACGCCCCAGTAGAGACACTCTGGTGTTACAGGCCAGTTTGTTGCTGTCTTTGGGAAGCCCTCTGTACGGTCCACATATTCAGGTTTGCCATCTTTTCCGGCACGAATCCAGTAACCATTGTAGATATTCTGTCCCATGAAGTCCAAGGGCTGATGGATCAGTTCCATATCTTCCTTCGTGATTACCGGCAGATATTCCTTGTACTTCTCCAGTCCCTCCTTAGGATATTCCCCTAAAAAGACAGGGTCATTGAACCATGCCACATTCCATGTCCAGTTATCAAGCGGTTGGTCAAAGCCAAAATAAATACTTCTTGCAGCTTCAATATCTTCCGGGCTGTCTGTGTATGGATAGGCAACACCACAGGTAGGCGCATATCCGACCTTGATTGGCTGTTTTGCATATTTACGCAGCATCTGTACTGCTCTTCCGTGTGCACGTAATGCATTGTGGGCAATCTGAAATACATCTTTTACAGGTAATTTCAGTCCGGGTGCATGGATACCGCTCAGATGACCGATTCCTACGAAGCACTCCGGCTCATTTAATGTAATAAAGTACTCTGCAAGGTCAGAGAAATTCTCTGCAACAACCTTCGCATATTCGCCGAACCACTCAATCACTTCTTCATTGAGCCATCCGCCTCTATCCTGCAAGGCCTGTGGGAACTCCCAATGATACATGGTCACATAAGGCTCTATGCCATTTTTCTTCATTTCCTTTATCATGTCACGATACAGGGCAATTGCCTTTTCATTAACCCGTCCGGTTCCTTCCGGCAGAATCCTTGCCCAATTCAGAGAGAAACGGTACGCTTTCACTCCTAACAGACGCATCATGGCAAAATCCTCTTTATAACGATGCATATGATCACACGCTACATCTGCATTCTGGCCATCATAAATCCTGCCCTGTTCAGCAAAAGTATCCCATATGTTCTTACCTCTGCCATCTTCCGGATCTGTACCTTCTATCTGATATGCACTGCTGGCAACGCCCCATACAAAATTCTCTGGAAACATATCCTTACCTCCTATTTTAATAATGTTCTGATATATGCACTCAATGCCTTGGCGGCTTTCTGATGACTAGGGTAACCAGGGTGTTGTCTGGAGCCGAAGCTGTCAGCATCCGTATCCGGGAGCCGCAGATAGCTTACCTTTCCATCCTGTGTTTCATCAACATATTCATAGACTGCCTGACAGATAGGCTTCTCAAAGTGAATGCCCAGCATTCCATAGCACCAGATGATCTGCGCATTCGGATTACACTCTCTTAATGTATACAGGAAATCCTTAACGCCTTTTCTGAAAAAGGCAATATCTTCCTCATTATAGGAGCCATCCAGATTCTTATGCATCTTGTGCCGCTTTCCTGTCTCGTCATCTACCCATTCGGGCTGATCAAAAGCACTTGCATCGTTCGTTCCCAGATTCACCACTATGACATCCGGCTGCCAGCTGGAAAAATCAAAATTCTCATTACCACCAAGCTCCTCATTCATATCACTCTTCATCAGACCACATATCTGTCTGTAGTACTTTGGAAGTGCGCCATTGGGATTGTTATCCCAGGTATTACATACACCCCAGCCGCTCTGGGAAAAGACACGGTACTCTGCATCCAGTTCCTTTGCAGTCAGATAGGCATAATCACGCAAAGAAGAGAAGAACATGGGTATCCAGTCCTCCTCTTGTCTTGCACCAAAGGTTCCTTCCCCAGAGGTAATGCTGTCACCGATAAATTCAAGCTTACATGCCTTATCCGCTACAGGATAAAAAACGCCATCATGACGCAATGCATGAATATGGATGTAGGATTGGGGATCTGCACTCATTGCCTGCAGATCCTTATAAAATCTTACATTCTTCACATTATCAGGATTCATTCCTCTGAAAAGGGGAATCCAGTACCGACCGGCAGTCAGCATCTGTCTGCCTATCCAGTCACCATTTATGGTATAACTGAACCAAGGCTCGTAAGTGTCATAGGTAACTTCTACCTCTACCCACAGTTCAGAACCAGATACATTGCATTCAAACCCACTGGCGGTCCAGAATAACGTCAACGGATCACGCCTGTTTGTCGTCCTGCCATGTACCTTCAGCTCTTTGATGTCTTTTACTGCCGTTTCCATATGTACTTTCCTCCATTACTCACCATTTCAGCATCTGCACACTATCTCCTGCCGATCTCCTTATCGGATTCGGACAGCTTGCTGTTATTCTTGATATATTCTACAATACCATCAATTTCTGTAAATGCAAGCCCTACATAGCTGTCAGCAGCACCATAATAGATTGCAATTCTTCCTGTCTCGGCATCATGGATAGTTGCGCAAGGGAAGCATACATTAGGCACAAAGCCTCTCTCCTCGTACCATTCTTCCGGTGTGAGAAGGAAAGTTTCACATCTGTATTTTACGATAGAAGGATTATCAATATCCAGAATAGCTCCGCCAATGCTGTATACATAACCATTACATGTTCCACTTACACCGTGATAGAACAGTAACCAGCCTTCACTTGTTTCAATAGGAGCAGCGCCACCGCCGATTTTAAGTGACTGCCACCATTCATTCCCTTTACCCATAACATGTCTGTGCCTGCCCCAGAACTCCATATCAGGGCTTTCGCTTACGAAGATATCACCAAATGGTGTATGTCCACTGTCTGAAGGACGGCTCAGCATTACGAAGTTACCGTTAATCTTTCTTGGGAAAAGAACGGCATTTCTATTGAAAGGCAGGAACGGATTCTCAATTCTTGTAAATGTCTTGAAATCTGTAGTCTTAGCCATACCGATTGCTGCTCCATAGAAATCACCACACCAGATAATATAGTAGGTATCTTCTACTTTTACCAGACGGGGATCATACGCATATACCGGCATAAATGGCTTGCCGTCCTCATCCACGAAATTAATCTTGTTTTCATCAAAATTCCAGTGAATTGCATCTTTGCTGTGTCCCATGTAAATGTAAGGGATTCCGTTGGTCTGCTCACCGCGGAATACACCGATGAACTCATCACCGTAAGGGATAACTGCGCTGTTAAAGATTCTTGCTACGCCTTTTAATGGGTTTCTTCCAATAATGGGGTTCTCTTTATATCTCCAGATGGGTGCTCCTATGAACTCTCCTTCCGGTCTTTCCTGCCATGGCATATTCTTAACTGCTGGTGCATTATATATTTTTACTTTGCTCATGATATTTTCCTTTCTACTTATAGGTTGTAATAGGTTATTTGCCTAATGAAATTTAAGTTAGTGTGAAGCAATAACAGATACTAAATAAAATGGTACTTTATCGTCTTCGTGAGTTTCGATCAACTCTATCCTGACAGTATGTTTCCCATAAGGTAAATGCTCTGCCAATGTATCCAGATGAAGGCTGTCACCCCAGGTCTCCTCGAAGTTGCCATCAAGAATCATGGCGTGTTCCTCGTCTCCATCTACAATGGCTTTTGCAATCGGGGTAGGCTGTACCACTGATTTTCGATACTGTACAGCCAGGCAGCTTCCCTCTACTTCAAAAGTGATGTTTGCTCCTTTTTCAGATGCTGTCCAGCCTTTGCGGAATATCTCACGGATATCATTCTGTGGGGTATCATCTCTGACGAAACCATCTGTGACAGGGTCATAATTGTTGTTCTGCCAGCGTGTAGAATGTTCATATGCATTCTGTGTTATAGGCGCCGGCATGTCATTGTCCTGCTCTCTCTCGTGTTCCAGGTTGGCGTATACCAACTCCAGAAAATGAATTATGACATCTGCCATCATCTGATGTCCCAGATCATTTGGATGCAGGTCATCCTGCGTAATCTCACGATTAGTTATTGAACCATCAGCCACTTTGGCATAAATGGTAGGCTTCATGCTTACACATGGAATCTGATATACTTCTCCAATATGGTTGTGCTGCGCCTGGGCGTTGCAGCCATCATCATAACGTACACTGTTCACAATCAGGAGCGCAGGTTTGCCCTCATCTGAATAGAGATGTCTGATCAAGCCCTCATAAGTCTCCAGAAAATGTGCATTATCATCATCATTGACACTGAATTCCACAACAGAGAAATCAATATGATGGGATAGCAGATCACTATCTGCTCTTGCCACGCCAAACTGCGAAGTCGTACCACCGATTCCTGCATTTACATAAGTGACACTCGTGTCAGGAAATTGTTTCTTCCACCACTCATATACCAGATATGCATAACAGGTCTCCGGTGTTGAGGACAGGCAGCCCTGTGTAATAGAGCCTCCCAGGAAGCCTACCGTAATAGGTTCTCCGCTCTTTGCCTTTCTCATAACTTTTTTAATTCGATACCAGTTTCCACAATTAACAATTCCCAGATGATTATCAATCAGTTTGTCAGCCATCGCTCCAGCTCTCCTGTTCTCATTATTTGTTTAAAAATTCTAAGTTTTTACGAATAAAATCACATCTCTGCTCTACGCACTTAACACTGCGGAGCGGATCCGTTGGTGTATTGAATACATAATCCATCAGCTTGTCAATTGTAGTAGTTGCTACATGAAGTCTTGTATCGCTGGATGCATAGTAGATATATACATCTCCGTTGTCTCTTGCGATTGCACCATTGGTAAATACTACATTGGATACATCTCCGACTCTCTCTTCACCAAGAGGGGCAATCAGGAATCCACCTGGTTCAGCAATTACTTTGGTAGGATCTTCAAGGCTTGTGGCGAATGCATATACAACATAACGAAGCCCTGCTGCTGTGTTACGCACACCGTGTGCAATATGAATCCAACCCTTAGGAGTCTTAATTGGAACTGCACCTGCACCGTTCTTGGCTTCTGTAATCGTATGATACTTTCTCTTGCTTGTAATGATCTCTTCATCAATAACAGCATGTGTAATATCATCACACAGACCAAAACCGATTCCTCCGCCGCTTCCTGTATCAATGAAATCATCCATAGGTCTTGTATAGAAAGCGTATTTGCCATTGACAAATTCAGGATGCAGTACGACATTACGCTGCTGAGGGGAATTTAGAGTTTTAAGATTATCCAGTCTCTCCCACTTCTTTAAGTCTTTGGTTCTGACGATACCTGCCGCTGCAACCGCTGCGGAAAGGTCATTCACACTGTTATCCTTGCTTTCTGAGCAGAATACGCCATAAATATAACCATCTTCATGTTTGGTAAGACGCATATCATATACATTCGTCTCTTCTGGGCATACATCATCTAACAGTATTGGATAATCCCAGAAACGGAACCCATCAATACCGTTATCACTCTCTGCTACCGCAAAGAAAGACTTTCTGTCATTGCCTTCTACACGGGCTACCAGATAGAATTTGCCGTTCAGTTCAATTGCACCTGAGTTAAATACGGCATTTACACCCAGTCTTTCCATAAAATATGGATTGGTCTTTGGATTCAGATCAAATTTCCAGAAAGGTGGAATATGATCTCTTGTAAGAACCGGATATTTGTAGCGGTCATAGATACCGTTATAAAAATCTGTTTTTTCATTCTTACGTGTTACGACTGCTTCGTAACGCTCCATGATTTCCTTATATTTCTCTTGAAACATCAACATTTCCTCCATTTTATCTTGCTCCCTGCAGACGTTTGATTACTTCAAAACACATTCTGCCGTTATGATAAGGACATTTCCACGGCTCTACGATAGGTCTGTCTGTGTATGGTCTGCCATCTTCATTGACAAGCCAGTACCATTCTCTTCCGGCTTCATAACCATCTCTGTGATCAATTACATATTTCTTAATGAACTCCCATTCTGCATCCGCAGCCTTGAGATATTTCTGACCTTCAATCGTACTCTTACCACACTTGGAAGCTGCATTTAAGAAACCTACTACTGTCTCTGCCTGCACCCACCATACGCGATTGGTATCTACAACACCCTTATCACATTCATTTGCCATGGAATGACCATCAAATGCTACCTCATAGACCTGTCTTGCCAGATCAAGCGTAATCGGTGTCATCTTATCAGCGTATGCCTTTTCTCCAATGACTTCTACGCTTCTGTCAACCAGCCAGGCTGTCTCAATATCGTGTCCATAGGAATGCAGGTCAATAATGCTGTTCCATTTATCATCAAAGAAAACTTCCTGTCTGTGGAGCTTTGGATTATAAATCTTATCGGTAATCAAATCCATCATCCACATCAGATGCTCTTTTACTTCCTGCTTATGATCGACACGATAGAGCTCTGTGTATGCTTCAAATACATGAAGCAGTGTATTCATGGTCTTCATTGCCATAACACCATTTTCTGAGAGCTTATCATTATCAATCTCATGAAAAGTCTCATCAAAAGCTTCTCTATATCCCAGCTCATCACGCATCTTATTCTCAATCAGACCATAAAGCTGATAAGCCATATCCAGAGCTTCCTTATCTCCGCTTGCTTCATAATAAGAAGAAAGTGCATAGATGGAAAAAGCCTGATTATAGGTATGCTTGATTGTTTCTTCCTGTGTTCCATCGTATTTTACAGACCAGAACACGCCGCCATTTTCCTTATCCCAGCAATGATTTTTTAAAAATTCAAAGCCGTGGCGAGCTTCGTCTAACAGGCTCTCATCTTTTAATAAAGTATAGGCATTGGCAAAGAACCATGTGATACGGCTGTTAAGAATACAGCCTTTTACTGCCCTCTTATCCAGCTTATGTTCATAGTCCATCCATCCGTAATAACCACCGTTTTCATCATCCCTTAAATGTTTCCAGAAAGGGATGATATCGTTGGTCAGATGTTCTCTGATTTCTTCTACTCTCATTTCTCTCCCACCTCTTTAGATTAACCCTTTACAGCACCAGCAGTTAATCCGCTGTAAATCTGCTTCTGGAAAATCAGGAATACGACCAGGGCAGGAATCAGACTGATGATAACACCTGCACAGATCAGGTTATATTTGCTTCCCAGAGGTCCTACGAAGGTATACAGGGAAATGGCGATTGTCTTTAACTTGGGATCACTTAAATAAAGGCTGGCATTATAGTATTCATTATAAGTACCTACACCCTTTAAGATCATAACTGTTACGATGGCCGGTTTCAGCAGAGGGAACAGAATCTTAAAGAAGATTGTGAAGTAGGAAGCTCCATCCATATATGCTGACTCATCCAGCGAAGTCGGGATATTCTCGAAGAACTGAATGAAAATGTAAATGGAGATTACGTCAGTACCCATGGAAAGAATAATGTAACCATATAAGTGGTTGATAAATCCAATCTGATACATTAACTGGTAAGTAGCAACCTGCATTGCGATACCGGGAAGTAATGTAGCAAACAGAAAAAGGCTTCTGATCAGTCCATTTCCGGGGAATGTAAATCTGTTCAGTACATACGCTAACATGGAACCTACCATAACGGAACCAAATACAACAAATACCAGTACGATGAAGGAATTTATAAATGCCTTTCCCATGTTTGCCTTATTAAATGCCTGGATAAAATTATCAAAATTCAACCAGCTCTCCGGTAATGTCATAACATTTGTATTCTGATATTCTGTTTCTGTCTTAAATGCAGTGATCACACAGGATACTACCGGAAGCAGAGCGATAAAGGAGAAGAATATTAATGAAAAATATTCAACAAATATCCATAAATAATGTTTGATTTTCTGGCTGACTGTCATGCTTTTGCCGCCTCCTTTGCTCTGATACGTGCAAGCTTCTTTTCTCTTCTGGCACCTGCATTCTTATCTTCATCTGCTGCATCCTTGAATACATATTTGAAGAAGAGATTCTGCAGTAATGTCACGATCATGATAATAATCAATAATACAATAGCCATAGCAGATGCAAGACCAACCTTCTGGCTTGTATGTGCAATTTCATGCATCTTTACAAAGTATGTAGCAGTTCCGTTTGCACCACCGGACATAACAACGTATGGAGGCTCGAATGCACTTAAAGAGCCTGAAATTGACATGATAAGGTTTAACATAACGATTGTCTTGATACTCGGCAGCATAATGTATTTGAACTGCTGCCATTTATTTGCACCGTCTAACATGGCTGCTTCATATAACTCAGAATCAACTGACATCATAGCTCCTACGAAAAGAACCATGTTCTGTCCGAAATATTTCCACACACTGGTCGCAACCAGGGAGAAATTGTTGATACTGGTATCCTTGAGCCAGTACGGAAGATTTTCCTGATTAAAGCCTATCCAGCCAAGCACCGTATCCAATACGAAGCCTCTGGTATAGAAGAATTTGAATATGAAACCAATTGCAATACCATTAATCAAAAACGGGAAGAACATACATCCTTTGAAGAAATCTCCTCCCTTTACCTTAAAACTAAGAATTGTTGCCAGATATAATGCCAGGGCAAGCTGGATTACAGCACCGCCCATATAATATAAGGACAGCCACAATGACCTGAAACAGTCATCTCTGGTAAAGACTTCTTTGTAATTTCTTAATCCTACGAATGTTCTTTCTCCGACATACTTCATTTTATAGAAGCTGAACTTGAACATTTCTGCGAAAGGATAGTAAGTAAATAAAAGTAATAAAGTTAATGGAACAATCATGAAAAGCACAATGATTACAGCCTGCTGTCCTTTTCTGCTTCTCAGCCACTTGTGTAGATTAAATGGTTTTTTCGTCTGGGATGATGCCATAGCGCAACCTCCTCCTTTTCTCTCCTCAAAAACATGAACGTAACACACAGTTACTCAGAAAATGAGCCGGGAGTATATACCCCCGGCTCATAATCAGGGGAAATTATTTACAAGGGCTTTCCCCTTTGCTGCCTGTAAAGATTAGTACTTAACTTCGATTCCAAGAGTATCCTGGGCATCGTTCCACTTCTGTGTCCAGTCAGCCATAATATCATCGAAAGAACCGCCGTTAGCTGCTTCTTCTACAATCTTCTGAACCTTTAAGTCACCGCCTGCATTGAAGTTTAATTCAGACTCAGCGTTCATTTCGTTCATCAGGTCTTCTTCGCCATCTAATGCTGTTACATTTGATACAACCTCTACATTATCAAATGTGAAAGATGTAGGAGCTGTCTTGGAGATAGGATAGCCGCCTTCAAGATCACACCAGCCGGATTCTTCAACCATCCACTTAACGAATACCATAGCTGCTGTCTTGTTCTCGTCAGAAGCATGTACATTGATACCGTAGCAGTAGTCAGGACCTGCTGTTGTATACTGCTTGCCATTAATTGTCATAGGGAATGGCATATATCCGATATCATCTCCATTATCACCGGCTGCCTTCATCTGAGCAACTGCCCATGAACCAAGTACCATAGTACCAATCTCGCCGTTGTTGATCATAGGCTTGCAGCCTTCCCAGTCTGTTGTAGAGTAGTCATCCTCTGTTAAGCCGTTAGCAACTGCATCATACAGCATCTTGTAAAGTGCATAAGCACCTGTTCCATCTCCATTATCCTTGAAAGGCTCTGCTGTATGAACGAATTTCTGGTTTAACCATGTCTCATCACCTGTTGTGATAGCGCCAAGGTAAGCATCCCACTGGCCACCCATTGTCCAGCCTGCTGCATAGTTTGTATACAGAGGAATTGCATCTGTATTATCCTTAATTAACTGTAAGTCAGCGATGAACTCATCCGGAGTCTTAGGAAGTTCTGTGATACCAGCCTTCTCAAATACTGCCTTGTTGTACAGAATACCCTGTGCATTTCCCATGTAACCTACGCCGTAGCAAAGACCATCGTTCTTCCACTGATCTGCGAAGTTAACAAGTTCAGACATTTCATCAACTGTTCCATATGGATAGAAGTATGTAGGCAGATCCTTTGCATCTACAGAAGGGATGAACATGATGTCGCCCCAATCCTCTGTAGGAAGACGAAGAAGCGCTGTCTCTGCATAATCTGTGATACCTTCTGTTGTTACTGTGATGTTAGGGTATACCTTGTTGAACTCTTCAATCAACTTAGCCATTGTACCGTCTTCTTCACGGTCTGTCTTATGATGCATGAAGCTGATGGAAGCTGTCAGGTCTGTATAGTCCTCACCTAATTTAATAGATGCATATGTAGGAACAGCTGCTTCCTCTGTGTCAGCTGCTGCTTCTGCTGTTGTAGAAGCTGCTGCATCTGTTGCTGTGTCTGTTGTTGCTGCTGGTGCTTCTGTGTTGGTTGAATTGCTGCTGCCGCATGCTGCTAAAGACATAGTCATTACGGCTGCCATACCCAATGCTGTTAATTTTCTTAACTTCATTTTTGTTTCCTCCCTTTAGAATTTTTAATTCATTTTTAAGTTACTTGTTTAACTTGTTTTTAGCTTACTACTTAATTTACTTTAAGTCAACAGTATTTCATGTCCGTATCTACACTTTTTCCTATTTTCACAACTTAAATGATTAATTTTTGTACACTTTAACAACTACTGTTTTTTAATCTGTTTTTACTCATATTAACTAACGATAAATATATTCTATAAATTCTTTTTATATATACATATCTCCATTTACATAAGTTCCTATTTTTTAGCTTTTTTAGTTTTTTATATTACTTTTTCATGTTTTTAACTAAAAAAATACCTCCTGCTTACTTAAAAGTCAGGAGGTATTCCTCATCTTCTATTTATCCAGTTTTTTCGCAGTTTCTCTCACGACCAGTTTACCCGGTACAATGTGCAGATTCTCTGTATAAGTGGTATTCTCTATCTTCCGGATAAGACATTGCAATGCGATCTTGGACATCTCACCCATATCTACGGCATATGTCGTAATTCTGGAATCACCAAATTCCGGATACAGATAATCATCATATCCCACTACCGACACATCCTCAGGCACGCGGTATCCATTCTCTTCCAGAGTCTTAATCAGGGCATAGGCACTGACATCATTATTGCACACAAATGCTGTGGGCATTTCCTTAGGCAGGACAAATTTATGTTCCAGACCTATGATACCGTTCTCTTCGTCCCGGTCCTTCACAATCCAGTCTTCACGAACAGGAACATGATGTTCCATAAGAGCCTTACAATATCCAAAATATCTGTCCGTGATACTTTCCGTATACATAAGCGTACCGACATATGCTATCCTGGTATGACCAAGACCAAACAGATAATTTGTCATTGTGTAAGCCCCGTTAAAGCTTGCAGATATGACCGAATCTATGACTTCTTCATTGTCATCGTAAAAATCCATAAACACCATTGGGAATTTCTTATAACGATACAGCATCTTCAAATATTCCTGTCTAGGTCTGCCTATAATGATAACACCATCTACTCTTTCTTCCTCCAGAAGCTTAGGCGGCTCCAGAGTCTGCTCTGCATGCGTGTTAATGACTTCAAGCATTGTAAAGCAGTTCTTCTTTACCGCTCTCGTTGCAAGCTCCTGATACATTTTCCAGTAAAATGATGCAAATCTGGCAAAATAACTCTCCAGACTGATAACTCCTATTGTATAGGATTTATTCTTATTCTTCTGGTTAGAATGAATTGGCACATATCCCATCTCATCTGCCAGATCTTTGATTTTTTCGCGTAGTTCTTCGCTGACGCCTTTCTGTCCGGACAAAGCTTTTGACACTGTTACAACACTGACATTCAGCTTTTCTGCAATATCTGCCAGCTTTACTGCTTTGACCATTTCTTTCCCTCCCATCTGGGTTTATTCTTTTTTAGCTTGTTTTTAATATAATTTAATCTAACAGATTTGTCAACCTTATTTAACGTCACTTTCTACAGCGGTAAAATGCAGCAGTTTTGCCTGGAAATCTCCCCATGGATTAGGAATCTGTATACCGGCATACATCAAAGCTTCTCCCGAATAGCAGATGTCTTCTCCCTCCAACTTGTAGAGTATATCCTTTTTAAGTCCTTTTAGCTTAATGTTTCTGGACTTGAAATTAGCACGATTCAGAACCTGCACAAATGTAACCAGGGCTTCCTTCTGATCCTGACTTACAACTTCCCAACAGTCATACTTGTGATTCTGTGAGTAAGAAGCAATACGGTAATATTCCCCTTCTCTTACCAGATCATTATATTTATGATACATGGCAACCTGCTCAGGGATCATGTCTCTCTCTTCCTGTGCAATCTTCGTAACATCCAGCTCATAACCAAATGTTCCAGCCAGTGCTACGATACCTCTTGTCTCAAAAGGTGTCACTCTTCCAACTGTGTGGTTCGGACAGTCAGATACATGTGCACCCATGGTAGATAACGGATAAATCAGAGAAGTTCCTTCCTGAATCTCGAGTCTCTCTATAGCATCGGTATCATCTGAACACCAGATCTGTGGGCTGAAATACAGCATACCAGGATCAAAACGCGCTCCACCACCAGAACAGTTCTCCAGTAAAAGGTGAGGATACTCCTTCGTCAATCTCTCCTGTAATGCATACACAGCCAGAACATATCTGTGATACAACTCTCCCTGTCTGTCAGCCGGAAGATCTATACTTCCCAGATCTGTCAACTGGCGGTTCATATCCCATTTTACATACTCAATATTGGCACTGCGCAGTATCTTAGCCACACATTCATATACGTAATCTACCACTTCCTGTCTGGACAGATCCAGTACATACTGCTGTCTGGATTCTGTTGCAACTCTGCCTGGGATTGCAATTGCCCAGTCAGGATGGGCGCGATACAGATCAGAATCAGGAGATATCATCTCCGGCTCAAACCAGATACCAAACTTCATGCCAAGCTTATTTACTTCATCTACCAGATATTTTAATCCACCCGGTAATTTCTCTTCATTAACCTGCCAGTCTCCCAACGCACAGTTATCACTGTTTCTTGCTCCAAACCAGCCATCATCCATAACCAGCATTTCGATACCAAGCCCGGAAGCCTCTTTTGCAATACTAAGAAGCTTCTCTGTTGTAAAATTAAAGTAAGTAGCTTCCCAGTTATTGATCAGAATCGGACGTTTCTTATCCTTGTATTCACCACGAATCAGATGTCTCTTATACAGATGATGGAATGCAGTTGTCATGCCATCCAGCCCCTGTGAGGAATATACCATAACAACCTCTGGCGCCTGGAAAGACTCGCCCTGCTCCAGCTTCCAGCAGAAATTCTCCGGGTGGATTCCCATGGACATACGGATGCTGTCAAACTGTGACACCTCAGCCTGCGCCTGGAAATTACCGGAATAGACAAAATTCATCGCATATACTTCACCCATCTCCTGTGTTGTATTCGGACTTACCAGTGCCAGGAATGGATGATCCTGATGACTGGATTCTCCTCTGAATGAGCTGACCTTCTGAATACCATATCCTACTTTCTTTCTCTGAATGTGGCGTTCTCTTGCCCAGCTTCCATGAAGACTGATCATCTCATAATCCTGATTATCCATATCCAGACATGCAGATAATACCTTGGTCAGATAGAAGGCTTGCGTACCTTCATTTATGATCTTAACGCTTCTGGTAATGACATCTGTGTCACAAAATGCCGTATAATATAACAGAGCCTTCATACCAATGTGACTGTCTACGCAAGTAAGTTCCAGTGTTGTAGCTGTTTCTTTGTCTGCAAAGGTAGCAGGAAGTCCTTCCAGCTGTGGTTTGCCCTCCAGAATTCTATGGGAAACATAGGACAGGTTACATCCCAAATAGCCACCCATGGTACGAACAGACAGGCAGCTTTCTCTGTAATCTCCCAGTCCTGCTGTAGGATATTCAAATGGGAAGCAGTCATAGAAGGAGCAGCGCTCTCTGTTATTCTGGCTTGGTACAAATGGGGCTTCCTGGGTACGCATACGGTAAGCAATGTCATGTCCCTGCAGTCTTTTGCCGTAATAGATGTGTCCGATGAAGTTTTCTTCATCTACGATGCCGAGTAAATAGCTGGTGTTTGGGGTGTCTAACTTAAAAATTCTTTCTTTATCAAAATATGTAATGTTCATGCTTTGCCTTTCTTTTTAATAGGTCGAGTGATAGGTTAAGGTTCGAGTGACGAATTGTGCCGCGTTTACAATGCAACACAGGCACGCTCTCGCTGCGTTTTTCAAGTGCCTGTTTATGCATTTGTAAAAGCGGTACAATTCTGTATAGTTACCCTAAGTATGTTATTTAATAGGTATCACGCAGGGAACGGATGCGCAGGCGGTTTTTGACGTCTGTGGCATCGGTAAAGTTACCATTTATAATGTCCTCAGTTGTAAAGGATATTACACGTGGTTTATCATCGGTTAGGTTGATGATATTGTCGGACAGGATTACATCGGCATCGGTGAAATCTACTTCGACAAATGGGGTATACACATTGCTTTGCAGGGCGATGGTATAAGTGTTTGCATTGCCTGCTACTTCTGCATGTATGCTGGATTGTGGCAGTTCTACGTGTTTGTATGGCACAAGGGTATCGCTTTCAATCTGTACTCTGCCATCTTCATAGGTGAAGACTGCTTCCACGAAGACATCTTTCTTATCGTAATAGTGATGTGTATCATCTTCTACGCGTTTAGCTGATGGTGTGATCAGTATTCGTGGCTGTCTCTGTACATAGCTGCTATAGTCTTCTTCCAGAGCTTTACTTACGCCAAAGGCTGGCACAACTACATGCTGTGCAGCAGTCGTTATGACTTTGAAATCGAAGGTCTTCAGGGTCATGGTCACAGTTACACCTACTGGCAGCGCAGTCTCATTCTGCACATGGGCTGCTACTGCACTGAAATGTTCCCCACCGTTGCGCTCGGCAGTATCTGTGTCAGCAATTCTGACAATACTTCCAGCTACTGGTTCATAGAATCTGCATGCCATGTAATGAAGCGCTTTCCATCTGCCGTAATAATCAATACTGGACCAGGATGCCACGGGCCAGTTATCATTGATCTGCCAATACAAAGTTCCCATGCATCTGCCGCGGTTGCGTCTCCAGTGCTCTACACCTGATTTGATTGCTACCGCCTGAAGCACCTGGGTTACGTATAACAGACTTTCAAAATCCTTAGGATAGCGGAAGTTCTCTGACAGATAGTACAGCATTTTGCCATTGGCAGCATCATTCTTCTGATGGCTCTCCATAACCGGTGAGAAGATATTCCTATCCTGCGGTTCTGTATAGGAATATACTGTCTTCTCTGATGGAAAAGACTGGAACCCAAACTCCGAGCAGAATCGGAAGAAATACTTCTGATAATCAGAAAATGGCTTCTGCCCATGCCATACTTCCCAGTAATGGGTATCTCCACGGTTCTCAGCTCCCGGTTCATCAAAGCATCCACCTGATGAAGGAGAAGAAGGCCAGAAAAAGGTCTGGTCGTCTGCCTTTTTCAGTGCCTTGGGCAGGATATATTCGAACTGCTTGATATAATCAGCGCGTAAATACTGACTCTGAGTCTGATAATTGCCCCAGTATGCCCAGGCTGACTCAATCTCATTGTTGCCGCACCATAATCCCAGACTTGCATGATGGCGCAGCCGCTTTACATTATCTACTGTCTCTGCCGCAATGCTGTCCTCAAATTCCTGTGTTACATCATATACATTGCAGGCATACATCAGATCCTGCCATACAATAATACCGTACTCATCACACAGATCATAGAATTCGTCTGACGGATAATAACCGCCACCCCACACTCTCAGACAATTATAATGGGCTTTTACTGAGCTACGTACCAGATATTCCATTCTCTCTCTGGTAATTCTGTTGTATACACAATCCTCTGGAATATAATCCGCTCCCATGGCAAAGAATTTTACTCCATTGATCATGAATGCGAACTCCTCGCCCCATTGATCCTTATCTCTGCTCACGGTAAAAGTCCGAAGTCCAATACGGTCTTTATATATCTGTGTCTCTTCACCATTAGTAAGCAATCTGGTCTCTACTGTATACAGTGGATGTCCACCCAGTCCATTTACCCACCACAACTGCGGATTCTGTATGATAAATTCTGACACATATGTCACATTATCTTTTGTTGTCATGATATGTTTGTCCAGAAGATGTCCCTGCGGATCATACACGCACACTTCCATGGAAGTCTTTTGATAGATAGTCTTTTCATAGATAGTTTCTTCATGAGATGCTTCTTCTCTGGAAGCTTTTCCTATGGAACATTTTCCAATATAGTCTGCACATTCAAGCACTGCTTCTACCTGTAATGTGACCTGGCCTTGCGCATGTTCCTGCTGATATTTCACTTCATCAATTCTGGCTGTGCAATAAGCCTGTATCTCAATATCACGGAAGATGCCTGCATCCGGTAACTGAGCACCCCAGTCCCACCCAAACATGGAATGTGCCTTTCTGATATACTGATTACCTGCAATCGCTCCACTTGCCTCTATCGTAATCTTCTTATCTGCCGGTGCTGACGCTTCTCTCTCTTCTATATAGCGAAGTGTAGATTTAAAATAAAAGCGTATGGAATTGCTGCCCTCATGCAGATATTCCTTTACAGGGATTCTCCAGGTTCTGTGCATATTATCCATACAAATGACATGTGTGTCATTTATATATAAGTCAGCCAGTGTATCTATCCCATAGCAGACCAGTTGTATCACATCCTGATTCAACAGTTCCTGTGTCACTTCAAAACTGCGTTCAAATATATAATCCTGCCAGAATAGGTCTCTGGCTGTGTATTCATTCTGTCTGTAATAGGGGTCTTCTATCGCCCCTGCATCTAATAACGTGGACAATACGGAGCCGGGAATCCAAGCCTGATAGGAGTCCTCCAATCCATAGGCTTTCATATAGGTATCTTCTTCTTTGCACACCGGATGCATCGTCCACATTCCGTTCAATGTCTGTTTCTGCATGTACTTCACCACACCTTTCTCACTCTAAGCTAATAATGGGTAAGTCGCCAAGGTTACGAATGTATTATCCAAATCAGGATTCTTGATCCTGTCCACTACAGATTTCACCAGTCTTCTACCCAGCGCTTCTATCCTTACATCCACGGTCAGGATGTCTTTTTTAAAAAAGTCTTCTTCTATCGTATGATCAAATCCTGTAATAATTGTCCGCTCGGCAAGTGCAGGGTTCTTCCTCAACAATACAGTTGCCGTATACTTGGCTATATCATCATTCTCACAGATAATCGCATCCGGCATATAAGGCATCTGGTCGATTGCCTCTTCTACCATGCTGTACCCATAATACACATCATTGGAAGGATGGGTGAACAGCATTTTCTGATCCGGTTCTATCCCCCTCTTTCTACAGGCGCTCATAAAACCAAGCAATCTTGCCTGTACAACTCTGGAGCCTTCTGCAAATCCAATAAATGCAAAGCTTGTGCATTTCTTTACATCAATGCAGTATCCTGTCAATCTGTTCATGGAATAGAAGCCTTCCAGATTGTATACATCACCAAGTGCAATGTATTCCTGTGCATCCACCGGCGTATTAAAGAAGGTCATGGGTAGTCCCGCCCTGGCAATGCCTTTTACAAATCGGATTGGAAAAATACACAGGAAAATAATACCCTGTACATCATCCTCTAACTGCTCCAGCACTTCTTCTCCATCCAGATCATCCTCGTTCACAATATAGAGCTGCATGCGATAGCCTTCCTGCTTGGCTCCATCACTGATACCTGCCAGTGTGGTATTCCAGAACAGGGACTGCCAACGGTTGAACAATACAAGTATTGTCCCTCCTCCGGTTTTTCTTTTCTGATGCATGACTTCTTCTACCAGTGCATCATCCAGCTTGGCATATCCCATCTGACAGGCTTTCTGTACGACTGCCTGTCTGGTTTCTGGAGATACATTGCCATTGCTTAATGCTTTGGCTACTGTATTTCTGCTCAATCCCATTTCTTTGGCTATGTCCTGAATCGTAACTCTCTTCACTGATCATCCTCCTCTTTAGAATGTGTATAGTATAGGGCAAGGGACGAATTGTGCTGCTTATGCATTTGGGGAAGCTGTACAATTCTGTATCTTGCGATAATGTGATTTATGGTTACTTCATAAATTATCTGCTTCTGTAATTTTGAGTATAATAAATGCACACCGGTGTGTCAATATGGTGTGCATTTATTTTGCATTTTATTTTTCATTTTCAACATGTAATGCACTGTTTATGCATTATGACTGTGTGTGCAGGAAGGAGAAGGGATGGGATTTCTCGCTTCGTAGGAAGTTCATGATGAGGTAGGCTGCACGCAGGGATACTTTTTCTTCTCTCAGGATGCGTGCGGCTTCCTTTTTGTCAACAAGGAGGACTTGTATTGTTTCGGTATCTTCCATATGAGCCTGGTTAATCTGACCTGTAGCATAACCAAATACGGCATTGCAGCTTTCATCCGTAAAACCTGCTCCCATGAAGAAGGGGCGTCTGTAGGCTGCTTCTCCATCTTCGTATACAGTGAAGGTAAGTCCTGTCTCTTCCATCATCTCACGGATTGCTGCTTCTTCTGGCGTCTCTCCTTCATCAATCAATCCTGCAGGCAGTTCATAGAGATAATCATCCAGCGGGTAGAGGTATTGCCGGATCATCACGATCTTATCCTGGTCTTCCTTGAGAATCGGATAGATTACCACGCCTTCTGCCAGGCTGTCTTTGGTATAGAGCTTCAGTTCTTTTTCTTTACGCCTTGATACGAAATAGTAATCAAACTTTCTTCCTGCATCTGTTAGTGCATCCAATTTGAAAAGGTTCAAAAATTTATTGTCTGACATTTTATGTATACCAGTATACTTTTTCACTAAATTATCCTCCATATATTTGACTTTTTTTACCAAAAGAATTAAGATATAATTATAAAATTGTAAAGAAAGGTGACAAAAACATGAAGCAGATACCCGTTACCGACTTACGTCCCGGTATGGTAACCGCTGAAGACATCCTCACCTATGACTTGAAAATGATTGTCCCAAAGGGTGTCGTACTGACAGAAAATATCATATCAAGACTGGAGTCCTATTCCGTCTATTATGTACATATTGAAGATACTGTTGTCAACGAGCTTAATACTCCTATGACCTTATCCAAAGTCCTGGATGCCGACGCCGTTCAGACCAACAAGGAAAAGATACGCAGCAGCCTTCAGTTCCAGCATTTTCAGCAGGATTTCAACAGATGTGCAGAACATTTCCGCGATAATCTGATGAAATCACTTTACCGCAATGAACCCTTCTACGTCAATGGTCTTTTGGAAGAGACCATGCAAATGATGCATCAGGGGAATTCTTATATCAATGTATTTGATATGCTCCTCAATATGCGAAACGTAGATGATTCTGTATACAATCACAGCCTGGATGTTGCATTAATCTGCAACATTTTATCAAAGTGGCTTCATTTCTCCGAGGCAGATCAGACTATGGCAACCGCCTGTGGTCTTTTCCACGATGTAGGTAAATTTCTTCTGCCAACCGGGGTCTTACGCAAGCCCGGTAAATTGACCAGGGATGAATTTGAAATTATTAAGACTCATACCATAGAGGGTTTTCATTTACTGAATAAATACGATAATATTCCACAGCATGTAAAGAATGCCGCGCTGATGCATCATGAGAAATGTGATGGCAGTGGTTATCCCTATGGATTAAAAGGTCCTGAAATTGACAAGTTTGCCAAAATCGTCACCATTGCAGATATATTTGATGCCATGACCAGTGAACGTGTTTACCGCCGCTCCATGTGTCCATTCTCAGTTATCAAAGCCTTTGAAGACGAAGGCATTCAGAAATATGAGATGAAATACATCCTGACTTTCCTTGAAAATGTTGCCAATTCTTATCTGAATCACCGTGTCACATTGACGAACGGTATGGAAGGCAACGTAATCTTTATTAATCAGGATAATTTTTCAAGACCCGTTATCCAGACCTCTGATAATCAGATCATTGATCTGCAGAAGCAATATTATCAGGACATTATGAACCTGTCTGCTCAGAAAAATGTAGCAATTGAAACAATCATATAAAGAATACCCACAGAAAGTCGAAGCTTTCTGCATCTGACATTAGAAATACTTTTGTACAAGAAAAAGACGTGATACTCTACAAATATCACGTCTTTTCTATGTATTATTCAACTAAGGGAAAAAGAATCAGCACTAATTTATTTATTATAGTTAGCAGACTGGAAGTCAGGATAAGCAGATTCCAATGCATGTTCTGTAGGATCAAGACCTTCGATCTCTTCCTTTTCAGATACTCTAAGTCCTACTGTCTTCTTGATAACGAAGAATACAATTGTCATCATGACTGCTGTCCAGGCAAGAATTACGATAACAGCCAGAGCCTGAATACCAAGCTGACGGAAACCACCGCCATAGAAAAGACCCTTTGTAGTATTACCATCTTCTACTACACTGAAAAGACCTACTGCCAAAGTACCCCACAAGCCGTTGCAGAAATGAACTGCTACAGCACCAACAGGATCATCAATCTTTAATGTATTTTCAATGAAGTATACACCTACACATACCAGAATACCTGCCACAATACCGATAATAGCTGCACCTGGGATATCTACGTTGTTACATCCGGCTGTAATGGCAACCAGACCTGCCAGAGAACCGTTTAAAGACATGGACACATCAGGAGCACCATTCTTGATCCAGGTAAAGATCATTGCTGTACATGTTGCAAAAGCAGGTGCAATTGTTGTTGTTGCAAAAATCTTACCAAGTGCATCACCATCTGCTGCTGCGGCACCGTTGAAACCATACCAGCCAAACCACAGAATGAATACACCAAGGGCTGCTACTACAATGTTATGTCCAAGAATAGGAACGGACTTGCCATTCTTATCATATTTACCAATACGGGGTCCTAACATAGCGGCACCAATCAGACCAGTAAAACCACCTACCATATGGATGACACAGGAACCTGCGAAATCAACGAATCCCATGTTAGTCAGCCATGCCTGACCGCCCCATACCCAGTGAGCCTCGATAGGGTATACGAATAAGCTGATTACAAAAGAATAAATACAGTAGGAAATGAATTTTGTACGCTCTGCCATGGCACCGGATACGATTGTAGCTGCTGTCGCACAGAATACCAGGTTGAACACGAAACCATACCAGTCAGTATTGTCGAAATCAAATACATTCAAGCCCCAGCCAACGAAGTTATTACCTACACCACATAACAGGTTATAACCAACCAGAATAAAAGCAACAGTACCAAGACAAAAGTCCATCAGGTTCTTCATAATAATGTTACCGGCATTCTTGGCTCTGGTAAAACCAGCCTCGCACATTGCAAAACCTGCCTGCATAAAGAATACCAATGCCGCACCGATCAGGAACCATACACCGTGAGAACCAAAGATAATGCTGTTCACCGCATTAAGGGCATCTTCAGATGCTTCTGTTAATAAAAACATAACTTTCTCCTCCTTTATCTGTGTATTGCCATGATAAACATTCTTATCAATAGAAAAAGGAGATAATAACCGGCCGTCTGCAGCTGCTGCTACGCCTGTTGATTATCTCCTTTGATAATACACATAAATAAATTTTTTCATTTTTCAATTGTTTATGTAGAATCTGCGGATTGCTGCGCATTTATGAAATACAGCAATCGGGAAGAAACTACAGAGCCTCCTGTCCACGCTCGCCTGTACGGATTCTGACAGCGTCCTGAACATCATAAACGAAAATCTTACCATCACCATAGTTACCGGTATTAATCTCTTTTACAATCTTATCAATCAAAGCTTCTGATACTTCATCAGATACAACCGTCTCAACCTTGATCTTCGGCAAAAGATTGACACGATATTCTGCACCACGGTATCTCTTCACAACACCCTTCTGATTGCCGTAACCCATAATGTTTGCAATATTCAGACCATTTACGTTAGATTCTTCCAATATAGCCTTCAAATCTTCCAGTTTCTCAGGTCTGATGATAATCTCCAACTTCTTCATCCTGCTAACCTCCTCATATTTCTTATATCTGCCTACGAATAATTTTTCCGTTTATTCGTACAAAAAAAGCATTCGCGAATACATTGTATTCTCGAACGCCCTTGTTCTGTCTTTTATTATACACAGAATAGGGATGGTGTCAAATGTTTTTTTAGAATTTTTTCATGTTATTTTCAGCCAAGCCTATATTCTACAAAATCTTTCTCCACCTCTGCAAATGATTCACTAAGTTGAAATCCCAGTCTCTCACATAAATGCCTTGATGGCAAATTCTCCTTATGTACGATTGCTCTGAAAGCATCCTGTCCAAGCCACTCTCTGCCATACTCAAGAATGGTACTGCATGCCTCGTATGCATACCCATGATGTTGATACTCTGCTCCCAGCATAAATCCAAGCTCCAGCCCGTCATAGCCTTCCTTATATTCCAAGCCAGCCCTGCCAATCACCACGCCTGTGTCTTTTAACGTAATGATCCACATCCCATAGCCATAGAAACCATAAATGTTCTGGATATAATCTCTGGTATAACTAAGCTCCTGCTCCGGGTCTGAATACAGATTATCCATATATTTCGTAATAGAGTCATCCGAATACAATTCATACAGCCTTGGAACATCCTCCGGTATAATCTCCCTGATCAGCAGATGCTCCGTCTCCACAATATTCCAAGGTATCCCCTTAGTCCGCCTATAAATACGCTCCAGATATTCACCATCTATATCCTCCAGAGACTCTACGCAATATACGCCACTGGGCAGGCTGGCATCCCGGCTTCCAGAATCCAGTACAATACAACAAGGAATCTGCTGCGATACACAGTAAAAGGCTAATTGCGGGTCATCCGTGAGAACAACCGGGGCTCCACCTATCTCAGATATAGAAAGCATCTGAGAAACCAAAATGTGAAACTGCGCCATTGTATGCTGTAAATAATCTAGTTTCCCCTGATAATCGTCCTGTCCCAGCTCCTGCTGTAAATAGGGCAGATATATAAATAATCGGTTTAGCATTATATCCATAATCAAGCGCTCTCTTTCACACTCTAACAAAATAGTTACTGTTCACTCGTACCTCGTTCCAGCAACAATTTATGCACACAAAATCAATTGCATTGATTTTGGCGCATGCAAACTCGTGATTTTCATGCATAATCTGCATGAAAACACTTCGCGGCATACTACCTGTGTACAGTAACACAAAATATCATTACCACCAAAGTTATATAATTTTAACTTGATGAATATAAGAAATTCAACTACAATATGGTTAGCTGCAGCGGATTCCTTTTTAATCTGCTGCCATCAATGAATAAAGGAGAATATACTATGGCACAGAATCCCATTGTTACAATTGAAATGGAAAATGGCGATATCATCAAAGCAGAGCTTTATCCTGAAATCGCCCCTAACACGGTAAAGAACTTCATCAGCCTCGTAAAGAAAGGCTACTATGACGGATTAATCTTCCACAGAGTCATCAACGGCTTCATGATCCAGGGTGGATGTCCTGACGGAACAGGCATGGGCGGTCCTGGCTACTCCATCAAAGGTGAATTCGCACAGAATGGCTTCGCCAACGACTTAAAGCATACAGAAGGCGTTTTATCCATGGCAAGAAGCATGATGCCGAACTCAGCAGGCAGCCAGTTCTTCATTATGCATAAGAATGCTCCTCACTTAGACGGCGCATATGCAGCTTTCGGTAAAGTTATCGAAGGTCAGGATATCGTAAATAAAATTGCCACCACACAGACTGATTACTCCGACAGACCACTCAAGAAACAGATTATGAAGAAAGTAACTGTTGATACATTTGGTGTTGATTATGAGGAACCGGAGAAGTGCTAATGCACTTCTCTTTTTATTTATTCAGATCATTAATCGCATCCAGATAGCCCTCCAGACGCTTCTGTGCACTTACACTCAGATTCTGGTATGCTTCTATCAACCTGTATTCCTTAGAATCCCTGTCTATCATCATATAATTCGGTTGCTTGTATTCTTTTATTTTCTGATTGTCCGTTCCCTGTAACAATTCGTATGGAGAAATACCAAGTACTTCGCATATAATCATGATTTTATCCGCAGAAGGATTGGTCTTCTTACGTTTCCAGTCACTGACCGTACTTTGGGAAATCCCGGTCCTCTTTGCAAATTCCAGTTGAGAAATTCCCTTTTCCTCCATGTACTTGTAGATTCTTTCACTTATCAGCATAGTATTATAATTCTCCTGCCTGCTCCAAGTCCTTTTTAAGTTCCAAAATTCTTTCTTCTGAAAGTTCAGAATATTTCATAATTAACTCCATAGGCATATGATCAGCCAGCATTTCCCTTACGACCTTCTCTTGCGCCTGTTCCATGCCCTGCTGATAGTTTTCCTTCCACTTACTATTCATCCAATTAACATATTCTACATCTGTTGTCATCATACCAATTACCTCTTTCTCTCTCTGCTCTAAAAATCTTACAAGTATATTCTCTTGCTTACAACGCTGAATGATCTCCTTTGCCTGGTTGCCCCCCCCAGCTTGCACCATATTCCTGTCTGACTTCCGCACATATCTGTGTGAATCTCACATATTGATGAATAATATCATTTCCACATCCGTCACGAATTATCTTTACTCTTAAATCTATTGGGCTGTTTCCTGAAAAATAAGTTTCTGCAAAAGACAGCTGTTCTATCCCCAAATGTTCACTACCTGTATATATAATATATAATTCTGGTTTGGGTAAATGGATGACTTTGGATTCATGTACGCTAATTTTTCGCCTGCTTAAATATTCTTCACAAGTACGTACATAATAGAAAAGCACTCGTAAGACTATATTAGGCGACCAGTCTGATTGCGCCTCTACAAGATACATGAATCTGCCATCTGCAACAAATCCCAAATCATTATAATAGCCATTCATCAGAACCGTTTCCAAAGTAATGACCTCAATCTCAGGATTTTTCTTTGCACTCTTACCACTCAATGCCTCATACAACTCTACTACATAACCTTGTTCTGCAAATAGTTTTGTAAAAACACTGTCTTTTACCTTACGTTTCATTTTCAAACCGGTTTCAGCGATTTTTCTCGGTATTTGTTCTTCTATCATAATACCATTTTTCCTCCTTTGTTACAACTTACGATAAGTTTTGTTTCTATTTTACGTTTATTTATCGTATATACGTTATACTAGGATATAAAATAAGATTTGTCAATTATGACAAACCTTATTTTGTCTCTTTTTTACTTCTCAGCCAGGCATCTCTCTTTGTGGAATACAATGCCTTAAAAATATCGATATCTTCCAGTGTTGTTATTTTAATATTTTTATTTGACCCTAAGGAAAAGTGCAATTCTGCCCCCAATTCCAGCATCAGGGTATTTGTATACACTGCATTTGTAATGCCTCTGTTCAGTGCCTCTTTATGCGCCCATAATGCCTTGCCATATTGGTACGCCTGTGGTGTCTGTACCCTCATGATATCATTTCTGTCAATACCATCACTACCACTCTCACCATCTTCTGTGCGCATGATCGTTTCCTGACATCTGACAGCCGAAAGCCCTGAACCATATTCTTTGGCTTTTGCAATACAATCTGTTATAATCTCCTGAGATATCAAAGGGCGTACTGCATCATGAATAATCACGATATCGTCCTCGCTGCAATGGGACTCTAATTCCAACAACGCCTTTCTTGCAGATGCCTGTCCATTCTCACCGCCTTCAACAATCCACTTTAACTTCGTAATCCCATATGCCCGCGCATATCCATCCAGTACGTCCAGCCAACCATCTATGCAGGACACAATCATTGCATCCACATCAGGATGATTCTGAAAAGCCTCTAATGTATAAATAATAATAGGCTTATCATAAATTGCCAGAAACTGTTTCGGAACAGACTGTTCCGTCCTGCTTCCACTTCCTCCTGCTAAAATCAATGCTACGTTCATAGGTGTCCTCCTTGACCTTACTCCTGCCTATCTCTATTGCCCATATTGTATAAAGACTTGAACATCTCTACATCTTCTACTGTATTGATCTTGATATTTAAATCAGATCCCTTGGATAAATAAACCTTCTGTCCTAATTTTGATACCATATTGTTAGTATCATTTTCATTCAAAATTCCCTGCTCTATTGCTTCTTTATGATACTTCTGCAAGTCTCCCAGGCGATATGTCTGCGGTGTCTGTATCCTTCGAAATGCATATCTGGAAATCGAACGCAGACCGCAGATTCCATCATCTGTCAGCATCACATTATCCATGGACGTCACCGCAGATATCCCCATTCCCTGCCTTTTGCAGGAACGAATACTGTCTGAAATAATCTCATCGGACACAAGTGGACGAATCGCATCATGAATAATCACAATATCGTCCTCTTTACAACTATGCATCAGCTCATCTGCTGCCAGTCTTGAAGTGTCCTGTCCTGACACACCACCTGTAATGACCCACTTTAACTTATCAATACGAAACTGCTTCGCATACGCCTGCACCATGTTCTCCCAGCCCTTTAGACACGCAATCATAATCGCATCTACCTCCGGGTGGCTCTGGAACTTCTGCATCGTATATACAATGATTGGTTTATTATACACATTCACGAACTGCTTAGGTATATCCATCTTAAAAGCAGGGTCTACACCACCTGCTAACAATACTGCTATATTCACGCCATTTCCCCCTTATGCTGCCTTTTATCTACAGTCCCTTAATATCTGAACCGTCTTCTCCAGTCCCTCTTTTATAGGAGTTTGGGCTCTCCAGCCCAACTCGTTGATCTTCTTCGTATCCAGAAGTGCTTTCGTAGCAGTAGAATATCCTGCCTGCTCCACTGCATCCGGTAATTCAAATACCACCCGTGAACCAGCTGCCTCTGCAAGAATTCCGGCAAGCTCATTTAATGTTATTTCGGAATTCTCATCCGCAACATTATAGGCTTCACCGCTTTTTCCATATAATAATAAATATAAAGCAGCCACTGCTGCATCTACCACATAGGTATAAGAATATAACTGATTTCCTTCACTCTTCAGTACAATATCCTCACCTGCTGCCGCTTTCCTGATGAATTGCGCTATCGCTTTGGAATCATCCTTCCCCATGGTCGGTCCATACACCCTTGAGAAACGCCCGATTACAAAATCCTGTTCCTTCTGCGCCGCAAAAGCATTGCATAAAGATTCTGAAAGCCGCTTACTCTCCGGATAGCCAGCCCTAACAGTATTACAGTCAATATATCCCAGGTAAGATTCCCCAAACTTGTCCACATCTTTTCTGTTCTCTCCATAGATTTCCACAGAGGAAAAACACAGAAAACGCCTGCAATAATGCTCTGCTGCATAGGATAAAAGCTCATATGTACCTGATACATTGGTCGTAATTGTACCAATCGGATCAGTTGCGTAAGCCCTTGGATGCGTATTGCTTGCCGCATGGAGAATATAGTCAATATCCCCTGACTCCGGTAAAGGTTGTGATATATCATGGGAAAAGTAGGTGAAAAAGTCACTATCCCAATAGGGAGCAAAACGCTCCCTAGCCTTTTCCTCATTACGGCTGATAGCAAGGATATGGATACCCTGGGAAGAAATATTTATGATACTATTGTAATACATAAGAATGTCAATGATCACCGATGCAATCATGCCTGTAGCACCAGTGATTAAAATTCTGCTGCCTTCTAACTTATTAAAATTACCTAACTTCCATGCTGATTCTATATCCTGTTGATATATTCCGTTATTGTATATATTCATTCTCATATAATTCAAAAACTCCCTAAAAATCTTTACTCAACAGAAAGTCTGCAATATGCATGGTTTTAATTCCTTCATAATTTCCACTCGCAAATTCATCTGTCCTCAAAACATATTTAGGATAATTATCCTTTATCTCCAATAGGCGTTCATACTCTCGTTTCTCTGTCTTTTCAGAATGAATTTCCTGTGTTACCTGCACATACAGTTTTTCTCCCTGTCGGCTGGCAACAAAATCGACCTCTCCGTCTGTCGTTTTACCTATATAAACCTTATATCCACGCCTGCATAATTCCAAATATACAACATTTTCCAGGCTTGATGCTACACTATCAGGTCCATACCCTAATACCGAATAACGCAAAGAGGTATCTGCAAGATAAAATTTCTCCTGCGTCTTGAGAATTTCTTTTCCTTGCAGATCATATCTGGAACACCGATGCAAAATATAAGCTTTCTCAAGTTTCTCAAGATAGCTGTATACAGTCTCATTATCAATAGAACGTTTCTCAGACTTTAAATAATCAGAAATGGACTTTGCCGAGAAAGTATTACCTACATTAGAAAAAGTGTATTTTACAACCCACTCCAGCTGATCCACTTTACGAATTTGATTTCTTCTTACGATATCTGAGAAAATGGTCGAATTATAAATATCGCGTACAATTGTGTAAACTTCATCCTGAGAATATGCTCTCAAATGCGTTGCCGGGAATCCACCCAAACGGACATAATCAGCAAGCTCCTGATGTGGATTTTCCAGATCGCCGAATCCCTGTAAGCACTTTTACAAAAGGAGTATCCACATATGTCATGATCTTATCCATGTAAAGTGGCCTATTGATCATATAAATCGCCTCCGCAATTATATTGTACCCCGATTATTGTGTGTTAGCAATGATGTTTTGCGGTTATAACCATAAAAATATAGATTTACATACTTACAATTACAACAGCGTCAACTGTTGAAACTCCTTTTCTTCTCCTACAATATCAATAAACTCTTCCAAGTCACTTTGTGTTTTTATCACTTTTGCTTTCCCTGAATTCTCCAGTAACAAATTACCATTTGATAACTCTATCATCTTATGGTAATAGCATGCCAGCCTCTTATGTTGTCTCATTGCAAACTCAGCTGTATGCATGGTTCCACTATTTTCATCTGCTTCTATGATCATGATGCCCTGACTAATTTCACTCTGAACTTTATCACGCTCGACATATCTATATTTTTGAATACTACTGCCCACTGGATATTCACTAATCATACAGCCGCCCTTTTCCAGTATCTGTTCTGCCAGTTTATAATTCGAACGTGGCTGCACCTGTTCAAGCCCACACGGCATAACTGCAATGCACTTTCCGCCTTCTGACAAAGCGCCTTTTATAGCTTCTGCATCACATCCAAGTGCAAGACCATTTACCAGAGTAATTTTTCTTTTTGCTAAAATACACCCCGTTTCATATGCCAATTTACGACCCTTGTCCGATATTTTTCTGGTACCAATTACTGCAATATTTTTAGTTGCATTAATAAGGCTAATATCGCCCTTATAATATATCACTGAATTATTGCTCATCTTCCGCATTCCAAAAGGATATGATTCATCATCGCTTGTAACTGCTAATATTGGATACTCATCAAATTTCTTCATGTATTAAATCGCCTTTCCTAGAGCAAACATTTCAACATGTTCTGCACCATTCTGTAAAAGGATTTCACGACATGCATACAAGGAATTACCTGTAGTAGTTACGTCATCCATAAGCAATATAATATCACCATTTACATCCATTTCCTTCAATGTTCCAATTGACTTCATATGAATAGAAATATCTCTATTTCCACCATATGCTAGCTTTGCAATACTATTCTGCCGTTGAAGAAAATACACTTTATTTACTCGCTTATTCTTAGCAAGCATCTCTCCTAATTGTGACATTCCTGTAATCTTCTTATCCGCATTACTTGATGGAACGACACAAATGGTTACTCCATCACATATTTCTGCATCTAACAAATTATAGAAATACTTTACTGCCTGTGGCTTTCCTTCTTTCAAATCCAATATCTTACCACTATAAACATCAAATAATGGATTTTTAATTTTTCTTTCTCTATCCAGCCAATATTTGTGATAATTACTGTATACTACAATATCTCCTGTTCCATTCCATTCTGGCTGTCACACCGGAATATACACTCCCTATAAACATATTCCTTTAAAATAATTGAAAATACCTTTCTCTTCTAATTTTAAAGATAGTATTTCCTGTAAACCTGGATTAGTTGTAATAATGAATCTGGCATTCATATCATTTTCTACTTCCGACAATTCATAAACTTTCAGACTACAAATAACATTTGTTTTCCTTTGTCCGTCAGAAACAACAAATGCTTTAGGTTTATATCCCCATACTAATAATTTTTTAAGATACTGTATCCCGTAGTCCCCTGCTCCGTAAAGATAAACTTCTCCGTCACAGAAAAAACTAGCTATCTTTTCTTTTTCTTCCTGTAAACAAGATAATTGATATGTATTCTTTACCCCCTCATTTAACCATAGCCAATCATATGTATATTGCAGTTTTTTCTGAAGAATAGTAATTAATTCAGAAGCATATTGAGAATTCATAATTGTTTTTACTTTGTATCCGGCATCTACCGTCGCAAATCCCAGAATTCTTTCAAGAGCATGACTGATTGTACCATCATCCGGCATGGGTTCCTCGGGAAAATCTGTATATTTCCAATTGTGCATAAACACTTTTTGTAATGCGTTTGTGCGACACCAAAAAACGCTGCCAAGTGAAACCAAATCTCTATCCTCTCTTCTGATAGGTGTATTTATATCTAAAACATTTGCCAACTGCACTACATGCTTATAATCATTATCCCATGGATCTGCATATAAAGAGTCATTATGTATACCTATTGGTTTCGGTGGAAGTAATAACCCATATTCTTCATCTCGAAGCATAAGAATTACTTTTCTTATATATGTATCTGAATACAGCATGTTTCCCCACAGATTTTTAATCCACAGATTCATATCATCATCTAAACTTATATGCTTTGATTTCTTATCATGTAAAAAACAAAGATAGTCAAAATCCTTTATATATGATCGAAATGCAACTAACAGGGCACTTAAATCACGCCCTCTGTTATCCTTTTCAAGTACATTCAGGTTTTTATATTTTGTCTTTAATTTTGCTGCCTCTATCAGAATTAATTGATTTGAAGATATGATAAAAATTTGAATATGATTGGGAATAACTGATAAATATGTAAAATATCTTTTCAAATCATCCTCATAATAAAGTGCCATAACAATAGCTGCTTTTTCCGTACCTATCATTTCATTTTGTGTATCTAATTCAATTATCTGATTCTCCAATATCTTTTACTCCCCCCGAATGTCTAAACCCTTATCTTGCTTCCTGTAAAAAAAAGCAATAATCCTCTATTTGATACTTTTCTAATTCATTTACCATTTCATTTTGTTCTTTCCTGGTTGTTGCTGTTATAATAATTCCCTTATTTGCCTCACACTGGGAGTATTCTTCTATTGAAAGAACCGGAATACAATCAACAGTATCCTTATCAACTTTTCCAGAAACTATAAAACCTTTGGGTTCATGTCCAATTTTTCTTAAATATCCTGCGCAAAACTCTCCGACCTCATCCGTTCCCCAAAGAAATATCTCATCTTTATTCAATACATATTGCTGTAAATGCTGTAAGTTATCATCTATATGTAAGGCATTCTCATATGTTGGAAATGGATAAAAGCGATGCATTTTCCTAAATATCTCAGATAAACTATATTGCAAAAATAAAGTCTGTTTCTTAGCATACTCAACAGTCATAACTTCCCCGGTAGTATATCCTGCGTCTTGTGCTACATATGCCAGAATACGTTCTATGGCAAAACTAAGGTATTGATTATCTGACAATTTGACATCATCGAAATCTTCGTACTTCCAAGGATAATCAAATAATTTATGTAAAGCCTCTTTTTTAAACCAGAATGTTGTTCCTATTGTAATAGGAGGTTTTGCTGCATCCAAGTCACAGTTTAATCCCATTTTAGAAGCCAGTTCTTTTACTGGTTCAAAACAATCTCTCCAGCCAAAACCATACCAGACTTTAAATACTTTTCCCACCGGTGCAGGCGGCACCAAAACACCTAATTCCCTGCTTTCTTCAAAAATACTTAATATCTTCTGAATATGCCTTGCATTCCCTATCAGGTTCTCCCACATATTTTCAATCCACAAGGCAACGTCTTGCTCCGTCTCTTTAAAATGAGACTTTTTATCATGAATAAAGCAAATATATTTATACCTTGAAATAACAGGTTTCGCTGCGATTAACAAACCGGTAATATCTCGTCCTCTATTCGGCTTCCTAATAATTTCCACATTAACCCATCGCCTGGTTGTTGCTTTTTCTGAAATCTTCTTCTCAATTTCTTCCAAAGGAGTTATCACGAATACCTTTACGAACTTTTGTATATTATCAATATATTTCCAATAATCGGCTAAGGTATCAATATAATAGAAATACATAATCACTACAGTATCATTTCTAAAAGCCATGCTTTGTAAATCCATATCCGAAGCTACCGTATCAGGTAAAATATATTCCAGTTGCTGTTTATATTTTATATCAAAAACATTTTCCATTTAGGTACACCTTTTAATCAGCAATCTTTTCATCATTTTTCTTTGCTAGAATGAATGCATATAATGACATTCCCTGATGAATTGCTTCATCATCCGCTTTTATTAAACTATTCATTAGCTCACTATTATCCGGAATGTTTCGGATCATCTTATCTAAAAGCAACATATGCACTGTACCACCCAGCATTACTATTTGGGGATTTTGGAAATTTTTCCAAACAGCCGGTAAAATATTTGCTGAATCTGCTGCCTCTGATGGATCTTCCTGAATCATTTTCTCTAATGCCGGACGTTTTCTATGTCTGGGAAACACTTCATTTCCTACATGAAATATACTTTCATCCAATTTATCTCTCAGATTATTCACATACTCTAATTTTTCATCTGACCATTGAAACCTGGATTCTCCTATATATTCATTACCAAAAAAAACACCATCTTCTTTCAATATTTCTTTTGATATTTTAACAGCAGCAAAAGCATCTGGCATATGATGTAAGCTATTATCCCAAAAAACCAAATCAAATTTATCATTTACCCAATCAGAATTGAAAAAATCCTGCCTGAAAAAAGTGATTCTATTTTCTAAACCTCTTTTCTTAGCCTGTTCAACCCCTATACGTATCCTCACATCTGATAACTCAAAACAAAAAAACTTTTCTACTATTCCCTGTTCAAGTAACTGCATTTCTTTACTTCCAGTCCCACATCCAATGGATACAGCTTTTTCATAAGTACCTCGTATTTCTTTTAATTTTCTAATAGCCCCTGCATTCCACCCCTGCAATTCTTCTCCACTAATCAGATAATTTATGTGTCTTATAAGTTGTTCCGAATCCCACCAGGCGTTTCTTGTTTTATCATTAACTCTTTTGTTCCACACATTGCCTATTCGATCTATATATTCTTTAGATAACCCGCTTATCAATAATACTTCCTCCCAACATCATAATCCACCTATCCAACTATAAAGACAAAATCCATATGGTATCCTCTGGAATTAATCTCATTATCTCCAGTTCTTCCTTAGATAAGACTTTTTGAACCTGATAATACTCAGCATGAAATCCAAACTCTTCTAACCTTGATTTTAAATCTCTCCCATACAATCTAACATGATCTTTCTGTCCATATTCTATAAGTCTATCTTCATCCGTTTTAACCGAATCATTTTCATATGTATCAATTTCCCAACAGATTGGAACAGAAAAAACCACTTTACCATCCGTTTTTATACATCTTTTCAATTCCATAAAGGCCGCTTTTTCATCTTTAATATGTTCGAGTACATGATTACAAATAATATAATCAAAATATTTGTCTGGAAAACTAATATGTGTAATATCCTCCACACGATCTGCTCTTCCAGCTTCGATATCAGCTGTAATATATATCATTTTCTTATTGCTGCGAATTTTTTTTTCTATTTGTTTCTCTGGTGCAAAATGCAATACTGTACCCTTTTTATTAAAAAAAGACATCTGATTATTCAAGACATATTTAAGCCATCTCTCACGATCATTTCCACCACAGATTGGACAAATACACTTTTGTCGAACTCCACCACCAATTATCTTTCTTTTGGAAAATACCGGGCTCTCAATACCGGAATCTAACATAAACGGAATCTTCAGATTACAGAGATTACAATAATACCTTTCATCTCCTATTAATTGTTTTAAATGGATTATTTTTTCTTCGCTAATACCATACTCTCTCTGTAGTTCTTTGGAAATATCTTCAAACCACTTTTCTGATGTAATCAAAATATAATCATACCTTAAATTATGTAGTTCTTTGGGCTGTAGCACATTAAATTCATATTGATCATCTAAATCCTGTTTATCCATAAATGCTATAATATGAAAATGATATGCTGCTTCTCTGACTTTTAATTCTTTTGCAATTTTTCTTCCTAATCCACCAAGACCATATACCACAATGTCTTTCATTATAACTCCCCCAAATCATCTATTTCCATCTCAAACAACAACTAAATACAATCAGGATAAATATAATAATTATATCTTCCTTTTTTCTGTAAATCAGCAATTATTTTTTCTTGAGCTTTTCCAGAAACAGCAAGAATTACAATCATGTCCGGTTCATTCCATTCCGATAACTGAATGACCGGTATATTATTCATACTATCGGTTCCATCTTTCGATGAAACTATAAAATATTTCGGTAACAAATTTCTTTTCTCCAGCATATCTGCTGCTTGTCTGGCAAAAAAACCTGCTCCATACACGACAAATTTTTCACTCACTAATTTATTTAATATATTTTTAAATTTCTGTTCCTCATAATATTTCATACGAAAATATTTTTCACTTATTTGATTAATCGCTGCTTTATACAGATCATCTTTCGTACAAAATCCATTCCTTTTCGTTATATCGCCTATTACTTCATCCAATTTATCCCAATCAATATTTTGACTTGTTATTTCATTACCAGTTTCTAAATATTGATTCCAAATATAGCCAATATCCAAAAAATCCGAATGTTTTTTTAATAATAAAGCATAGGCCTCATGTAAGCTTTTTTGATTCAGGCTAATGCAATCGTCTAACTGATATTCTATAACTAATACTTCATTGACAAAACAAATATCATATTTTTTGGCTATTCTTATTGCCAATTCATAATCCTGCAACCTTGGCATTTCTTCATCAAATATACCAATTTCGTGAACGACCTCTCTATGAATCACTAAGGTTGGAGTCCCTACAATATTTGCTTTTTTGAGCCTTTCCTTAATTTTATCACTGGATAAATATTCTGAAATATCAGGAATAATCTGAATTGTCTTAGGATACTGTCTTTTAAAAGCACAAAAAGAGACTTGGAAGTCTCCATATTCCATTCTCTTTATTTGTTTTTCCAGCTTATCGGGCAGCCACTCATCATCACTATCATGAAAGGCAATGTAATCCCCTTTTGCCTCCCGAATACCCCTGTTTCTAGCAGCATTTGCTCCCTGATTAAATTTCTGACAAAAAATTCTAACCCTATTATCATTATGATACTTTTCCAACATTTCTATCGATTGATCCGTTGATCCATCATCTACTACTAATACCTCAATATTAGAATAAGACTGATTTAAAACACTATCAACAGCTCTTTGGATCGTGGCTTGTCTATTATATAAGGGAATTATAACTGAAACAAGCGCGTCATCATACGTCATATAAAATATCCTCCAAAGAAATAATAGGATAGGATACTTTGGATGACATACTTCTTTTTATTTCATCAAAGAAAAATACCGGGGTCACCACCATGCAATCTGCATCGGGAATTGTATCTTCAGGTAACAGAACCGGCATCTCTGCAAAAATTCCCTTTGCATTCTTATCAACTCCTGCTATAATCTCAATATCTGTCTCTTTTAGCTCATCCACCAGTCTTTCTCCAAGAAGACTCATTCCATATATAACAATTTTTTTATAATGATTTTTCTTAAACCAATCCTCCATTTTTATTCCAGCCTGTTTTGCCATCAGCCACTGGTTTAATAATTGCGCATTATATAAATTTTTATCAGACATGTTCTTCCATCGATTTGATGATTTAGATATTAGTCTGCCAATTGATATTGCTCCTCCGGCAAATCCCAAAATTCCAGTTAAAATCCCTACTCTCTTTTTCATCATTTCACCTTCCTCTCTTACACACGTATACTCTTTTCGGTGTATTCCAATAATCCTGACTCTTTGTAATTTTTCTTTCATTATAACTATAAAATATCAATCCATTATTCTGTAGCAGTTTATCTATTTTTCTTTTAGAATAAAAAAATAATTTTCTTTCCCCATCTCTTTCTAAATTGATCACTTTACATAAATTTGTCTTAAATTTATCCCAACTCATCTTCCAAAAGTAAAGACTATTTCTCTCCATTATGTCAAAAATGAGATAGCCATCTTCATTTATCATTGGAATCATTTGATCCAGAACTTCTTTAAAATTAGGAATACACCAACTAGTTCTAACACAATAAACCACATCATATTTACAATCGGTTTCTATACTTTTTAGTTCTCCAACCCATATTTCATCATTATGCAAGTTTTTTCTTGCAGATTCAACTAATCTTTTAGCGACATCACATCCATATACCTTAATATCATTTTGATATAATGCCACTCCTATGGGCCAGCCATTTCCTATTCCAACCTCAAACACTTTCTTGGGCTTTCTTTTTACAATTTCATGAATTATATATTTTTCATATCTCGTAACCCCATATACTTTTGTTTGCTTTTCCCAGAATTTGTCGTATATTGAATTAAAATAATCTTTTGTCATTTTTTCTCCGTATAATTTTAGCGTATATTTTTCGTAGTTTTTTTTCTGAAATTCGATAATCTAAAATTTGCTTAATCCTATTAAATGCAATTTCTGCATTGATTTTCGTTCTTCCGCTCAGAATATTCATTATTCTATTCAACAATTCTTCTTCATCATGAAGTTTTACAATATATAATTCCTTATTGTTAGTAAATTTGTCTCCTATCCAGGGAAGGTCTGATACAATTACATTACTGCCACAAGCCATTGCTTCATACACGCTTCTTGGAGAAGAATCACTATTGGGAATAGAAATTACAATATCTGAATCCCTGTATATGTAGGGCATTTCTTTCTCATTATCAATATATCCTAAATATATAACATGATTATTTAATCCCTCTTGTTTTATTCTGTTTTCATACGTTATATTTCTTATTTGAGAACAGAAAACATAGTATGTATTTGGATACTGCTCTAATACAGGTTTAATCGTATCTATAATCTCTCCAATATTGCACAAAGGACGTAATGTACGTGGACTGAAAATCACCTTCGCATCTTTAGGAATATTATATTTTTTCTTAAATACTCCCTTTTCAACATCAGGGTTAAAAACAGATGTATCTATTCCCAGTTCAATTATTTCATTATTTATACTTGGTGCTCCTAATTTTATTCCGGCCTGCTGTGCCACATAAGAATCCTGCACTACACCCTTGCATAGCTTATATGCCAATTCATATCTCTTACGCAATTTGGAATCATTTGATGCAAGAATAACATCTGAACCATTATTCTCCAATATAACATTTACACCTAATAAACTAAGAAAAATGCCATATATTGCGAATGCCATATCAATAATATGTACAATTTGGACTTTATTTTTCCTGATAGTCCCAAACATTTTCCACGTGTTTTTTATAATTTGTTCCCAATCCATATCATCATGAATCAATTGAGTTACTACCATATTATTTCGGTATTCTAATGGTGCATCTAAATCCTTTGTTCTTTGCCTTGGATGCATGGCAAAAAAATACACTTTATCATTCGATTTTGAAAAATATTTAGCTTTAATATTTATATGCATACTAAAAGAATATGTCAAAAAAGCAACTCTCATCTCATTATGTCTCCCAAAAAATCTTTCATTCTGCTGTTCTTAATATTTTTCCACTACATAATAATTCTACTAAATCATAACATTCAAACATTCCACTAATACTACCATTAACTATTTGCCAAAATTCCAATTTTGATAATTCATCCTTCTCATAAAAATCTAAAGAAAAAAGGGACTCTATATCTGTCTGAAACGGAACAAAACACACTTTTTTACTATACGGAAGTTTTGAAAAATCAAGTGCAACATCCTTATTCTCTGTGTACATCATTACAAAAATATTGTCCCAGTTAATTCGTTTCTTACGCTTTTCCCATGTATTATTTGCTTCTTCAAATGATTCTGAATGGTTAAAATACAATAGAATATCATCACATTTGCATATTGGATAACTTTTTTGGGTTTCTTCTACAAAGCACTCTTTCTTTAGACTAAGTTTAGTATTAATATATTTTTGGGGATTATTCAAGAATTTTAAATAGTCTTCATCATGAAAAAACATATTAATTAATGGAGACCTAAACTGCAAACCTAACCTGTGATAAACCAATCCACCCCAACAATTATTTGCAAAAATAGATACATTATTATTTATAACCTCCATGTATTTTTTCAAATCCACTTTAGGAATTGTTAATACCTTATAGGGAACAATCTTTTTATCAATCCCCAACTTTTCGATCTCTTTCTTTATTTCAATAAACAGGTTGTCATCAGCCATAACAATAACTACATCAAAAGTCAATGAAGTAACTCTCTCTGGATTATAACACTTATATCCTAAAATATTATCAAAAATCACCATATTGGATGAAATCCCAACTATCCCTATCTCTCCCAAATTTTCATAATATTTTATGGTATTTATATATTGATGAAATATTCTTCCATTTCCCCAAATAAGACATTTTAGCATTATACATCGCTCCCGTTTTTAGCATTCAAAATAATCTTTTAACGCATTAACACTATAACTGCTTTTATCCCATCCATAATAAATCGGTACACACTTGTGGTGTTCAGCTATCCAGTAACTATTGGGGAGATTAACCCGCTTACCTTCTATTTCATTTCCAAAATCTGTCTTATTAAACACTTTTCCAGTTTCTTCTTTTATAGCATAATCAAATACAATATATTTATAATATCCTGATCTCATCCCTTCAGGGATTTTTACACGGTTGTCAAAAATTTTATTATATTTTTCTGCCAACTCTGTTTTCCACTCCAAAATCATTGGCAATCGCTCTAATTGAATAATTCCTAAAGCAGATGTAAATTCATTAATTCTATAATTAAATCCTGTCTTTAATGGATAAGTTACAACATTTCCGCTTATAACCTCTTTTCCATAATTTCTAAATTTCTTCATCCAATCAATTAATTCTCGATTTTTACTCACAACCATTCCACCTTCACCAAGTGGCATAGTTTTGGTAGCATAAAAACTATAACTTCCTGCTATCCCCCAGCTTCCAGCTGATTTACCATTCCACTCAGCTCCATGAGCATGAGCACAATCCTCTACCAGCGCTATTTTTTTTTCATTACAGAACTTTGCTATTTTATCAATATCGAAAGCAATATGACCACCAATATGCACAACCACTATTGCCTTGGTACCGGGCGTAACCTTTCTAATCAAATCTTCATAGCTTAAGCAAAGATCCTCTTTATTACAATCCGCATAAATTATATTGGCTCCAGCCATTTTAGCAGCCTGCGTTGTAGCCCAAAATGTATTAGCCGGAACAATAACATCATATCCTCTTACACCAATATATTCAAAAATGGATAACAACCCTGCTCCACCACTAGTTACTGCACATGATGGCAATCCTGTGTATTCTTCAAACTTTTCTTCAAACATTCTTGTCATTTTCCCATCTGACCAAAAATTCGATTCAAAAACTTCATCCAATAATTTGTAATATTTTTTTCTATATTCTTCTTCAAAAGGTAATACCATTATTTTCTTCTCCCTTAAATAAAATGTTTTGTATTTAATTTACTAAGACTATCAAACAGCATATTAAAACCAGTAATTCTACAAGCGCTACATCCTTGTTGACATTCAGCATTTAACAATCTTTGAGTTACCTGTTCCCTATAAGGCGACTCCCATATCTGTTTAAAACCAGTCTCGTTTATGTTTCCAAAAACAATACTTTCGTTTCTTCTTTTTTCACAAAGGCTGACATCACCATTTGCATGAATAATAGAAGTTAATGAGTGAGCAATACATGGAAGATTATTATTTTTATCTACAACCCTATCTGCAATTGTTAGCATATATTTTATTCTTTTGTCTTTTGTCAATTCAACCAGTTGCTTTCTAAGATCCAGCATCTCTTCTATTGTTGGCGTTATATCCTGAGCCTCTTCTACAGGTCTAATATATAAATAATCTATTCCTATTTCATCTAATCTTTCTAATAAGCCGCCAAGATTACACTGATTTCTCGTAGTTAAAACATATCCTACACCTATAAAAGTCTTTTGGGGATTTCTAACAGCTGTCATCTTTTCCAAATTATCTAAAACCTTTTGAAAAGCATTAACTCCTTTTTCAGCCTCATATTCCTTTTCATTGCTTGAATCAAGAGATACTCTTATCCATTTCAGTTTGTGTACACAATCCGATATATCTATAGTACCATTGGTAATTAATCCCAAATCTAATCCTGAGTCGCTTCCCGCATCTATAATTTCTTTAAATTGAGGATGCAACGTAGGTTCTCCCCCTCCTTCCAATGTCACACCTGTATGATATTCTGCAAATTCTTCAAATAACTTTTTTATTGTTTCCAAAGGTAATGTTGCTTTGTTTTTTCTCAATTCCTTATCCGTACACCAATGGCAATTTAAATTACACATATCTGTTAAATGCAATTCGACACTTATCGGAAATTCTTTGTCTGACATTTTTTTCCCGTTAAATACACCCATAATACTATTTACTTTATCAATATTTAAAAGCAGTTTTAGTTTACTGTATTCAAATTCATCCCAGTAATTTGATTCCATCATTTTCTTCATCCTCCTGCACTTTTGTACTATCAGTAATTAAATATCTGAATTTTTATTGCAGATCAGAAACTAATTTCACTATTTCGCATAATGTTATCATGTTTTTCAGACCTAGTTGCTTTAACTGATTTTTAATTTCATTATCCTGCTTTCGTACTGCAATAATAATATGATCATCCAATTCTTTTATTTCATTTGGCAGAAAAATTTTTATATCATTTCTAGATAAACAACCTTTACTTCGATTATTTGCCAGGAAATATTTTACTTTAATCCTCATTTCAGAAAATGCATTATCAAACTTTTCTCCCCAAAATCCTGTACCAAAAAGAATCACTTCATATAATTCTGTGGCAAAATAATTACATATTTTCTGTAATACTGCCTCCGGGTTCTCTAACAACAGCTGTTCTAAGAAAAAATACGAATATTCCTCCTTAAGAATTGGAAAAACAGTCTTTTTAACAGGACATTTATCTATATAGTGAAAAGAGATATCGTATCCTTCTTTTATGCAATGAATTCTATTGTGTTGACTTTCTCCACCCAATCGAAAATTGGCTAATACACTATCAACAAATGAAAACTTAACATTTTGACTATAAAATCTTAACATTAATTCATAGTCTGCTGATAAATTATATTGTGTATTAAATACACCATATCTTTTATAAATTTCCCTTCGCACAAAAACAGTAGGGTGAGGTATTACCATCTTGTACCACAATGCAGATAAATCGCATACCGGATACTCCTCTAATTGTGCATTCTCTGTTAATATATTCATTTTTCCATATATAACATCTGTATCATTGTTGGAAAAAAAATTTACGACTTTTTCCAGCGCATCTTTTTCATACCAATCATCACTATTGATAATTCCAATAACATTGCCTCTGGCCAATTTGATTCCCTTATTCATCGCATCATATATTCCATCATCTTTTTCACTGATATATCGCATTCTACCTCCAAATAAGGATATATACTCTTTAATTATATCAACTGTATGATCCGAAGAATTTCCATCAATAATAATGTACTCAAAATCAGTGTATCTTTGATTTAATACGCTATTTATTGTCTGTTCAATTGTTTTTTCACTATTTAAGGAAGGAGTAATGATCGATACCTTCATGACTAAATTATGTAATCCTCCTCTTCAAGCTGCTTAATAATTTCAGTCAAGCCACAAATTTTATAACTACACTTTCCTTTCAGCCAATCAATCAATTGTTTTTCCTGTGACAGCACTGTAACAATAATAGCGTCCACTTTCGGTAATTCACCCTCTGGATTTATCATTTTAATTATCTTCATAGCATTTTGATCATTTCTATCCATTACATACTCTATTTTTACTGTTGTGTTCTCCAACTCATCAAATACCAGACATCCAATTTGAGCCATTCCATAAATTGCAATGGAATGTATATTCTCTTTTTGTAAATAATCGCTTAGTGATATCCCTTTTTGTTTTAATTTAAGCCATTTCATAATCCAATAATAGGCTAATTGAACTTTTGAAGTTTGCAGTAAATTGCTATTATTAATCCATTTACTTTTTTTCTTTTTATCTAAAAATTCATACCTGCTTGTCAGTTGTTTTGCATAACTCATTTCTGTGTTATATTGATAATTTGCAACAGCATCCAAATATACTTGATAAAGTTCTTTACAATACTTTACAGAATCAAATTCTTTTATAGAATATATTTGTGCTGATTTCTGAATCCTCTTTTTTATTGCATCGCTCTCGTTTATGACTTTTTCCAAAACAAGTGCCAAATTTTCATAATTACCTTGCTCATACAAATATCCTCTTTTTTCTTCCAAACCAATAAGTTCTTTCGTACCTCCTGTATCAGCTCCAATAACAATATTTCCAGCAAGCATAGCCTCTATTGTAGATCTTCCTAATGCTTCCATCTTCGACCCTGTAATAGAATAGGAAACTTTTTTCCTAAACAACATTAAATCTTCTTTGAAAGATATAAAATAAATATTATTATTTAAGTCATGTCTTTTTACATATTTTTCGACAGACCATTTAAAGACCTCATTTGCATTTCCAATAATATATAATTTGATATCTGTATACCCTTTTTTAATCAGAAATTCTACTGCCCTAATTGCATCCCACTGCCCTTTTTCTTCTGAAATTATTCCCGCCATTAAAAAATTCCGATTATATGTATTTTTATCATCTATTACATTTTCATACTTATCAATGTCGAGTCCATTATACATTCTAATTGATTCAATTTTATATGTTTCTAAGACTTTTTTCTTCACACAATCAGATATCGAAATTATTCTAGCTGCCTTGTTAAATAATTCTCTTTTTAAGTCTTCATTATAATAGCAACAATTAAAATGATCATGTATTAGCTCTCGAATATGCCATATATAAGGTATTCCTGCCATAAGTCCTGCTATTGCACCAACATTACTTACACTTGAATTAATATGAATTAAATCTATCTTTTCATTATGTATTATCTCAACAAGATGTTTTGCGCTATCATAATCTTCAATGAAATTTAACTCCATTTTTTCTAAAGAATTATTTTCTTTTAAACCGTAATCACACTCAAATGGAACAATATAATATTGAATGTTTAATTTTTCCAAATGATATATAATATCATATTGTTGTCGTATGACAACTATACAATTTACGTATCCTCTCATCTGCTCCAATGTGTCAATCAATGACAAAGTGGCTCCACCTATTCCCAAATCATTACATATATACATTACATTCAAACGTTTCATGCTCTCCCCCTTATTACATTAATGTACTCTTGGAGTCTTCTAAATGATTCCACAAGTACATATTATACTCTTGTAGATTATATTTCTTCTGCTCCGGCAATAACATCATCAAGTGAAATAATCGGGCAAGCGATCTTATCTTTTATTTTATTTAAAATACTATTATAGTAATAAGTAGCTGTTACAACTATTACATCAACCTCTGGTAAGTCATCATCTGGCGAATATACGTCTATATCTGCATAAATACTTTCTGCATTTTGATCAATTGCATATTTTACTTCTGTCTTTGTATCCTTAAGTTCCTCATATAAACGTTCGCCTACTTCTTTCATTCCATATATTGCGACAGAATTATATCCCATTTTTTCAAAATATGAAGATAGATTTATATTTTTTTGTTTCTTTCCTATCCAATTATTTAAAGTAACATAATATTTCAGCATCTTGTTTTTCATTTCTTCTTCAGATGAATTGGTTTTTCCTATAGAATATCCTACTGCAATTCCTGAAATCAAATTCAAAATACCTACTGCAATTGTCGATACTCTTATCTTCATTTAAATACCCCTCTTATAACATATAATATCCATTAATAATAGCATAATTTTATTATTTTTCTTGCCAAGCTATAATATTCTAACATTGCATCAATGTATTCTTCAAAAGTCACTTTTTTTATTTTATTATTTATATTCATGGTATATAATGAATCACTATCCATCCATTCCAAACCAAGTATCTTGTAAGTCGATGGATATATTGGTAATTCGTTAATCTTTTCAAAAATATCACAAATATTAAGTGAATTTAATTCTTTTATGCACTCATTTTCTTCCAAATAGGACAATATTTTTTTTACATACTCACGTAACATATTTTCATTAAAATGTCCCCTATCGCAAAATAACTTTTTATGATTATAATTTTGATCTACATAATCATATACTTTTATATCCGACAGTTTATCTGATAACCTTATTCTTTTCAATGATGTTTTATGATTATCAATAACCTCTTCTTTCTTAAAAAAATCATCTTTCATTATTTTCTTTTTTATTTGATCATTACTATGGCCTTCATCTAACATGTTTGTAATAATCTCATCATTTTCGACAAAAGCTGATAGTTTTGTATTGGGTTTAGTCAAATAGTATTTATGTATTTGTCTTTCCTTCCCAATATCTTGCGGCCAATAGCTATCAAAAATAAATAAAGATATTTTAATGACATTACATTTTTTTTGAATTTTTCTTTGTAAATAATCAAATCCACAAACACTTTTAGGTGTCATAACAGATGGTCGAATAAAATAATGTGCTTTTTCTAATACAAAACAACAATCATAGTTTTCTATAAGATCAAACTTATCTCCTTGTATACAAACTCTTCTTTCGTCAAAATAAATTACCTCATACTTTTGCATAAAGGCTTTTATTCTTTGAAGCACCTCACACATTTCTTTTACTTCACACTGTCCCACTGCAACAATTATTTGCTTTTCATTCTCTTCTGCCCGATATAATTTGTCAAAAATATCCCATCTTATAAAATTGATATTTTGTGACCATCCAGACAATATAAGATTTTTTCTAATTTCTTCATAATAAACACTACAGATTATTAGTAATACTTTTTCTTTATCCATTTCATCACATAATAAAGGCATAAGATTTTCAATAGGATCTATATTTTTTTCACTAGAGGTACATCCTACTATATTTAGCTTATCTTTATATTTATCATAAAATTCTTTTCCTGTATTACCTGTCCCATATATGACTATTGACTTATTCTCTAAAAATTTATTTAAGAACATATTTTACTCCAACCAGAATTAATTGTAATGTTTTTCTACTAATTTGCTAATGGTATTGAGATTAATAAAATTTTCTGGGATTATTTCTTCCGCATCAATCTCTATATTAAATGTATCCTCTAACGCAATTACAATTTCAGCCATTGTCAAAGAATCTAAAATGTCTTGACTTATAAAATTATCGCAATAAACTATACTCTCTCCAATTCCGCATTGTATAAGAATATTCTTTATTATTTCATTTTCATCTTTTTTCATTTAAACATTCCCCCCTACTCATTTTTCCAACTTAAGTATATTTCTAGCCAACTTCTATTTACGGAGGATGCACATTGCATCAATGTTCTCGTTAACCTTCCCCCATGGTATTGTATAGTGTTCTAAAATTTTAAATCCACTTTTATTTGCTAAAAATTGTACATCCGAAACTCCTACATCGCCCCTTAAATATCCTTTGGAATGAGTATATCCTTTTCCATTAATCAAATAATCTTCCGTTTCGCGCCAATTAGAATGATGAATCAATGCAAATCCATTTTTTTTCAATACTCTATATATCTCTTTGAGATACGTATCCATTTCACGGAAATCAAATCCTACCATAGTTCCTAAAGAATAAACAACATCGATACTGTTATCTTTTAAAGGTATGCTATTTACAGTATTAACAAAAGGATGTACATTTTTCATATCGGAAAATCTTTGATTACACTTTTCAATAGCAGCTTCACTTATATCACAGCAATAGAATTCTCCTACTGATTTTCTTAGGAACTGTACCATTCTACCTTGTCCACATCCAAAATCTAACCAAGTCCCTTGCTTATTTCTTAACAAATCGTATTTCTCTATATTTCTCTTTAATGTAGCTTCATAAGTATTTTCTACATCCAGTTCTGCCTTACTATACCAATCGATTCCATCCTTTCCCCAAAAGTTATTCTTCCCTAAAGCTGTCATCTGAGCATTTTCATATCCACCTATATCAATTGAAATGCATTGTTCTATTTTTACTATTTTATTTGCGCACACATGTTTATTTCTCAATATTAATTCAATTTCACTTTCATATTTTTTTGACGCTATAAGAATATAATCAAAATTAATTTGTAAACATTCCATTTTTTCTACTTTGATAACAGGAATATTCAAATACATCTGTTTATCCACTGCTTTTTGATCAATTATTGCAAGTATATTACAATAATTAAATTTATTATTCCATTCAACTAATTGTTTTCCTACCAAACCATTGCCATAGATTATAACATTGCTACTCTTTTCAATCTTATCAATCGGAAAATAATATACATCCATTTTTGTTTCCTTTCTGCCTTTTCTATTAATAGGCGAACACCATAAAGTAAATTAAAATGACATTTAAACTTGCTATAAATAAAATAATATCTCATCAGGTATGATTCAATAAAATTATAAAAATCATTTACATTCAATGAATCAGTCATGCAAGCATGTCTTGACTTCGTATCTATTTTAATTCAAAGTAAAAACGAGAACTATGAGCTTTGTAATTACTTAAGTATTTTGAAATAACAATATTCTATCAATTTTTCCATTTGAATTTATTGGCAATTCCTTCATCTGTATAACAATCTTGGGAATCATGTAGAATGGTAACTTTTCCTTCAGCAGCTCTTTTATTATTTTTTTCTCAACATCACCAGAATAAAAACATACTATAATATCTTTCTGTTCATTATAGACACATGCACATTGTTTAACATCTTTCATCGAAATAACATTACTCTCTATTTCTCCCAATTCAATTCGATATCCTAAATGTTTGATCTGATAATCCACTCTTCCATCATAAATAATATTTCTATCACTATCATAATGAGCCAAATCACCTGTTTTATATAAAATTTCCGGGAAAGATGATTGGAGGGGATTCTGTATAAAACACTCTCTTGTTTTTTCTGGATTGTTATAATATCCAAGAGCTAAACCTGTTCCACGTATATATATTTCACCCTTTTCATTCGGTGCAATAACCTGTTCTCCTTTTTCATTTATCAATAAAATATCCGTGTTTAATGCAGCATGTCCAATTGGAAGTACTTCTTCATCCGTAAACTCTCTATCTACCACATAATAACTACAAGCATAGGTAGCCTCACTTGGGCCATAATAATTCACGTAAATTGCATTGGGAACAGCCTGTCTCCACATATTTAACTGTTTAGTCGGCATTACCTCTCCGCAAAACATAATCTTCTTCAAACTAGACAAATCTCTTTTTCCAAGTGCTTTTAAATTTGCAACAAGTATTAATGCAGAAGGTACCCAAAATATTGCATTAATTCTATTTTTTTCAATATAATCAACTAATTTTATTGGGAATGCATACAGAGATTTATCAATAATATGTAAAGTAGCTCCATTTCTAATGGTGCAAAATATATCTGGCACAGAAGCATCAAAATAGAATGGCGCTTGGTTTAAAAAAATCTCTTTCTCCGAAAAATCCATTGTTTCAGAAGCTTCTTCTGTAAAATCAATAACCGATTTATGGCTAACTACCACTCCTTTAGGGACTCCAGTTGAACCAGATGTAAATAAAATATAAAGTGGATCAGTATCAACAATAGCATTACAGCTTTTAATTATATCCGTTTCAATTTTAGTTGATAGCAATTCATAGAATTGAATTATAGGAATGCCTGCTATGTTTAAATTTTGATTATTCTCCTTACATATAATAATCCCTGCTGGTTTTATTATTGAAACAATCGATTCTAAACGATGTAAGGGGATATTACTATCCAATGGTACATATATATTATTACTCAGAGCAATTCCAAAAAAAGTTTCCAATGCTTCTGTAGAATTGTTCATCAGAACAATAATTGGTTTCCTTACCACATTCAAATTTTTATTAATCCACCCAGCAATTTGACATACACGAAAGAAAAATTCCCTGTAACTTGTTCCAACATAATTATCAACTATAACATTTTTATCTGGATAAAATTTATAGCTATATTTTAAATACTCTATTACCGAATTGAGCATTCTATTTTCTCCTTTTTCTACTATAATAAGTAATTATATGATCTATACAATCTTGAATATTATATAAACTATTTTTTACAAAAAACTCTTCTGAAGGAGTATTCATTTCTCTTTTCGTCTCAATCGCCTTTTTTAAATCTTCAGCCCCATTAATCATTACTGCACACCCATTTTCTACTAACTTTTTAACATTAATTGACATTGGGGATTCTAGTAAAGCTATATTGGTATAGAATGCTGTTGCTTCATATAAAACAGTAGAATAAATTCCTACAACCCAATCAGCTTGTGCTAAATAATCGTAAATAGTATGGTTAAAGTCTCCAACAACTTTTATATTAGTGGAATTCAAATACTTCCACAAATCTCTTTTCCACGAAACATATTCTTTAGGATGCAATTTATATATAACATCATATTCATCATCTGAAATGATTTCTGAAAATTTTTTTGCAATCTGAGCTATTTCCATTTGTCCTTGAGAAATAAACAATATTTGTTTTTTCTTTTGTTCTTTCTTTTGTTTTGTATACTTTTCCAACTCTGGAAAACCTACAGGAAATACTCTTCTATTTGAAATAGGTAACTTTTCTGTATATTCGTTTTTCCCAAAAGTAAATATAAAATCAGGGAAACTTTTTATCTTCATTTTTTCAGGAAAACAGTATGGCAAATATCCCCTTGTCATAACTCCGTGCATGATTTCTACTGTAGGTATTCCTCTTTTTTTTGCTATTTCACATAAAATCATTCTATCAAATGAATATGCAACTACCATCATAATAACTTGCGGCCTAATCCTATTTAGAATATGTGTATAATATGATGTTAAATATCTTCTTCGATATAAAAGATTATCAAGAATATCCTTCCAGCTTTTTTTTGTTTCTTTTGATAAAGAAATCTCAAAAAATTTTTCTAATGGTTTTATTATTTTTTCTTCAAATTCATTAATAGTAGTTTTTTTATACGGTCTTTTACGATTTTCTTTTTTTTCAAATCTATTTGTGTTTGCATAAATGATATTTTTACTTTTTTGAGGAGTGTAATCTCCAAAAATACTTTTAGAATCTAAAACATAATGAGATTGTCTTAATGCACTGTCAATTAAATCTGTATATATACATCTATAGTAACCCTCTGAACTTTTATACTTTCTTTCATGTGGAACAATTAATACATCTCTATGAACTATTAAATTCTGATTGCAAAATACTTTTTCTTTTAGTTTTTCTTTAATCCCTTTTTTATATTCTCCTTGTAAAATATCACTCTTCATCAAAGAATTATCTATATTTAATATAGCTAACATACTCGAATAAATATTAAACCTAATATATAGCCATATCTTTATGTTTTTAATTTTTTTTTCAAACATATTATTGTCTTTTTCAAATTTTAAAAAATAATCAATAAATTCTTTTTCATCATTCAAGATAATTCATCTCCACATCCAATTATTAATTCTATATAATCACGGATTCCATTAAGAAACATTTCTTCTTTTAAATTACTTAATCCAAGCATTTTTTTTCTAATTAATAAATTTTGACAATATTGTAACTCTACTTCTTTATATTCATGCGAATTCATATCTAATAAATATATACATTTTCTCTTACTCGATATTAATAACAATTTGTCATTCTTACGCTTCGCATTTAAATACTTTTGCCAAAAAAATCTACCATCTTGATAAATTGACTCTTCACTTTCCTCCTCATTTAAAATTTGAATTTCATATATTGTATTATTTCTTAAATCAAATTCTATTATCATATTTGCATATGCTGGAATAAAAAAAATAGAACTTTTATAGTAAACGCTATCTGAAAACCAATTATATTCGCAATCAATTATTTTTTTGAAATTTGCAGGGAAAAAATCATACTTATTAATTTCATTTTTTTCTTTATTCCATTTATAAATTCCTCTATTTTTCCCAGTCATCCAAAAATTAATACCATCATATTCCAAGGTTGCTATTCCCTTAATATCACAATTAAGATAATATTTTTCAAATATTTCATTTACTAAATCGAAAGAATATATGTAATTTTGATTTTTCATTGGTACATATACTTTATCTTTAATGCATTTTATTTGTCCTATTTCATCATCAAGTAATCTTTTATCAGTGTAGCTTTTATATGTAGCCTTTAAATCTTTCAAATTAATATTTATTACAACTAAACCAAATGTAAAAATATACAATTTACCATTATAATTTACAACTTGATTCCCATAAAATTCTAACCATTTTTTTTCAATTCCCTCTATATTAATTTTATAAAACATTTTTTTGCATATATCATATATTAGTATCCTATTTTTTCCTCTACTAACACCAAATAAAAGTAAATTATCAACCTTATATATGCCACAATATAATAATGGACTATTATCTTCATCTGGAAACATGTCAATTATTTCACACTTTCCACTTAATAAATTCGCCTTGCACAATGCATTATAATTAGCTAATGGAAAATAAATAAAATTATTGTCAATTGCACAGTCATAGAAAAAGATTTTTCTAATATACTCACTCATAAAATAGTTTTGTACCATAATAATTTATTACCTCCTCAGAAAAACTGGAAACGATTATCATCCGCTTCTGCAAAACATATGGATTTTCCAGCCCCCGTATGTACCGCAGGATAGCAAGAAAAAATTATCTTGCACTTGCAAAAGCAAAAAAGCGCAGCACTAAGAAGATCAGGGCAACAATCCGTAAACAGCTGGCATTCATCAGACGGGATATCGGGTACCCCGAAAATTTCATGCAGGACGGTTATGTACCTACATCGAAAGAGAGCACTCTCCTGCTGACAATCTATAAACTGTATGAGCAACAGCAATACATGTACCAGAACAAGACCCATAGTGTAGACAACCGCATTGTAAGTATTGCACAGCCATGGATCAGACCAATCGTCAGGGGAAAAACAAAGTCACCAGTAGAATTCGGGGCAAAGTTTGACCTTAGTATTGATGATAATGGTCTTGGCAGAATAGAAAAGATATCCTATGATGCCTACAATGAAAGTACAGTGTTAAAAGAAGCGGCAGAGCGTTTCAGGGAACAGACCGGTCATTATCCGGAACGTATATTAGCAGACCAGATCTATCGTACCAGAGAAAACAGAAAATACTGCAAGATGCATGGAATACGATTATCCGGTCCAAAGCTTGGGAGACCAAGCCTTGAAAAACAGTCAGTGAAAGAGAAAAAACAGGAATATCAGGATAACAAGGATCGAATAGAGGTAGAAAGAGCCTTCAGCTTAAGCAAACGTTGCTATGGAATGGGCTTGATTAAAACCAAGCTTTATGACACAACCCTAACTTCAATTGCGTTATCCGTATTTGTGACGAATCTGTTCAAGATACAGTCACGGATACTTTTTACACTTTTATGGCTACTGGAACTATTAACACGTCAATCTGCTGATTTTGAGCCAGAGACGGTTTAATCAGCAGACACTAATTAAAACTTCTAGTTTTATCTCCAATAATAGAAAAAGTTCATCTTTATACATATTAGAACCCTCTGCTCATTTTATTTTTTATATATTTTTATACTTATTTATTCTTGAAATAATTTCACCGGATTTATCCCAAGTCTGAATATCAACATGCTCAGCATATTCTTCTCTTAATGGTTTTGCAGAATTAATACAATTATTAATACAATTTTCACAAATTGTACCTTCTAATCTATATTCTATATGTTTTTTCCTTAGCTCTTGTGCATATGTATTATTCCATGCATCTACTAATTTATCTTTTTTTAAATCAGCAATCACCAGATAATTTTGGAAATCAGAACAACACATGGTCAAATAGCCTTCATATGTAATATATAAATTATTAAAAATCATTGGGCATATATTTGCTGAATCATTTTTCCTCTTAGTATCAATAGATAAATAATTCGTAACTTCCCTAGACATACTGCCTGAAATATTTAAACAATCATAAAAGAGTATGTCATCAACATATTTATCATATTGATCTTTAAATTTATCTTTATCTTTCTCTGAATAACGAGTAACAACATATGATATATATATTGCAAATTTTTTTTTATTTTCTTTTTTTAAAGAATGCAAATAAATTAAATTTTTAATAACTTGATCAAACTCGTCTTTCCCATGAATCAAGGCATAATCCTCTTTATTTGCAGCATTAATTGAAAGTTTAATACTATCAATTCCAGCCCTAACTATTTCATCTGCCCGTTCCTTAGTTAACAATGCTCCATTTGTTGTAATATATATGTATTCATAACCTAGATGTTTAGCAAATGCAATATACTCCTCTAAGTTTGAATCTATTAATGGCTCACCTGTACCATAAAAACCTACCTCACGTACTCCAGCTTCATATGCTTCCTTTAAGATAGATTTAGCTAACTTTGGGGCAATTATTCCTCTTTTTTTAGTACATTTTGAATTTGCACAAAACAAGCAAGAATCATTACATATATTTGTAAGTTCTAACAACATATTTTTAGGTATATCACATAACAGACTATATTTATCAACTATATTGGTTTTTTTAATTCTTTGTCTTATTACACTTTCCATCAATGCTCCTTCTAATGTTACTTATACTAATTATTTATTAACTGCAGAATAACAATTGCTAAATTTTTCAAACTCATAATAATTGTTTATTCTATTTTTTTTTATTACCAATGCCCACTCATAAAATTTTTTTGGTATTTTCTTCGTAAAACTATTCTTAGGGAAATCTCCTCTTCTAAGAAAATAGAACTCTTCTACTATATCTGTTCCGTAGTTCTTCAATTGTTTTTTTAATTCATGTACATCAGTAAATGAATTAGGATGGTTTTTTTTTCTTGCATTTATTTCAGCAATAAGAGCTTCTTTATCATCTGTAAAATACTCATTATTTTTCCCAGTAAGCAGAATTAATCCATCTTTTTTTAGTATCCTAAGCAATTCTTTTATAGTCTCCTCTTGACTACATGCATCAAATACACTAAAGCACATAATTTTATCAAAAGTTTCATTTCCAAAAGGAATATGTATTCCATCAAATTCGATTAAATTTTTATTTAAACCTAATTTTGAATATTTTCTTTCGGCATGTTCTAGGGACACTCCTGATATATCTATCCCAATATAATTTTGTGAATCTTCGCCTACTACATTTAAGTAAATAGGAAATAATCTACACGATCCACACCCAAAATCCAAAAACTTATCTTTTTTTGTAACATCAAGTTTTCGAAAATAAGTTTCAAGATTTTTATCATCCGATGTCCTATCTGCAGCATTTTTTTCTTCATTTGCCTGTTTAACCTTGTTTTCCCAATATGTAACATAATTGTTCCAAAACTCTTTATTATTAGTATTATCTTTCATTCTTTCATTCTCCCATACTAGTTAATTCCATATAGTTGTTTTCCATTGTTTTTGATTTGTATCATAATTCATCACTTTACATTTTCCAAAACTATTATTAGCAGCTACTCCAATTTTTTCTATCCTGCTATATTCTATAGAATGGCAATCAAATGTGTAACTCCAGACATTTTCTCCTTCAAAATCAAAATTGTCCCATATATAATCATTGTCAAACGTTTTTAATGCCAAATACGGCTGTGGGCCAAAAATTTTTTCCTTTGTCAAAACTTGCAATCTAATTTTATTGTCATAATCAATTTTACAATTCATTTCTAAATCCTTTGACGGAATATTGCAACATTTTCTCATAGCAGTAATTGCATCTGTATACTCAAATTTTACCTTAGGATATTCTACTATTGCTTTTTTCAGGAAATGACGTATACGTTCAATATCGTATTTCATATCTTTATAATCATGATCTGTAAATGCTAATATTGCTTTTCCATTTTTCTGCGCCGTTTTAAACGCTTCCAAAACATCTTCCTGTGATATTTCCCTTATTCTTGCATACATATTTAAGCATCTGGTAATCCATCTATGACAATTTCCTTTCTTTTGATAATCATCATGTGAAGGATGATACGGTCTCCACTCTATTGGAGCTTTTCTCCAATCACCAAAACGTCCATTCATCATATCCAATTGGTTTGTTTCATTTTCCTTTATAGCTTGATTCCCATAATCAAACGGAATCCATTGTTCCAAAAACCAATGTGAATCCGGTCTTTCTGTATGAAATCCTGGTCTAAATGCAGTAGGAAACCATGAACGATCAATTATACGCCTTGTCAAAATATCATTCAATGTACTTCTTCCCCAAAAAGCTGTTCCACACTCATGATAATTTCCAGAATGAGATACTGGATGATGATGAAATTGCACAATATCTCCCTTATCCTGCTTTTCAACCATCTCCATATATTTATCAAATATATGATGATATCCGGCATCTCTTCTTCTCGGGTTCTCACCTGTAAATCCTACATGATCCATGCAAAACCAACTGTACACCCATCCATGACCATTAGAATCTTTTAATTGGTTTCTAAACTCATCTGTTGTAATAGTTTCTAGAGACTTCCGTAGCATGTCCCAATCTATATTTATAGCCATCTTATGAACATCTATTAAATCCTTTACGGCTTTTTCCTGTCCATTTAAATCTAATAACCCATTCTGTAACTTTATTAAGTTTTTCTCACTAGCTTCTATATCAATTCCAAGCACAGATTTTATTTGATTAAATGGCACTTCTGGTGATTCATATAATGGTCCCTCTGTGTCTATACAATGCACCACATAAACTGTTTTTTCCACTATTGCCCTTCCTCCTATATTACATTAATAAAATCTTTTAGTCCATTTGTAAAATATTCCTCTCGAATAATATCTTTTGATAATATTTCTTTCTGATACTCCTTACATTGTATTAATTTAGTTTTTAGTATTGTAATTTCTGAAGAACGCATATTTAATATATAAATGTTTTTTGTTTTACTTGAAATAAAGAAAAGATTTTCATCCATACGTTTAACCAAATTATATTTCGAATAAAAAAATCTCCCTTTTTTTCTTAGCGTATCTTCATCCTCTTCCTCACCTGGTATAAAGATTTCTTCCATAATGGATTTATCAATATCAAATTTAACAATCATATTAGCATATGAGGGTATTAGGAAAAGCTGATTTTCAAATAATATACTATCAGAAAACAATTCTTCATCTATATCGTATATTTTACGAAATCTTTGTGGAAACTCTTTAAAGCATCTTAATATATTATTTTTAGTATTCCACATCAAAACTTCTTTTTTCTTTCCAATCATCCAAAAATTATTTCCATCAATTGCTATTGTATTAATTCCATTAATTGCATTATCTAAATGACTCATTCTGTAAATCAAAAACAAAAATTATGTTTCTTACAGAACATGAAATATATACCTTTTGATCTCTACATGTTATTTGTCCAATAACATTTTTATCAGTATTAAGTTGTGGATATTTGATATATTGAATTTTTTTATTACTTAAGTTAATTTTTAAAATTACAGGTACAAAGCAAAAAACAAATAAATCATCCTTATAATGTACTACTCTATTTCCTCTAAAATTTATTATTTTATTATCTTTTATATCTATATCAATGGGACTAAATGTTTTTTCTTCCAAATCATATAATAGTAAGCCACTTTTTCCCATATAAGGACTCAAAAGTAATTTATTATTCAAACGATAAATACCACAATAGAGAAGCGTTTCATTTTTTTCATTTGGGAAAAAATCAATAATCTCTGTTAATCCACTTTGAATATTAGTAGAACATAAAGCATTATAGTTTGCTAAGGGGAAATTTATTTTTTCATCATCTACAACACAATCATAAAAAAAGGTTTTCTTATGTAATCTTCCATTTTGTTTTTCCAATCATACTTTTTTCACATAGTTTATTAAATTAACATTTTACTATTTTTTTAATGCTATATATTCATAACACTTTTCACACAAGGGCAAACTGGTGTATTCTTTTTCTACAAGTGATTTCCGATACTCATTTTCTATTCGATTATGAAATAATTCTTTGATATCTTGTTCCATAATATTCCCTATTATCATTTGATTATCAAAATCTTTACAACATGCAGATACAGTACCATCCCAATTTATCGACAGTTTATCAAACAATTCTGGGCATACCTGTAAATACGGCATTCTCGTCATTTTATTATTATTAATATAATCTTTATATAATTTATATCTATCACTTGAAATATTCATTTCATTAAGATCAACAAATTCTATATTTGTTTTTCCTACAACTAATTCATCACAATACTTCTCTATTTCATTTTTAAAATATTTAATCTCTTCACTAGATTCATATGTTGTTGTAGTTGTCACAAAAATATATGGCTTTTCAGCATTACCTCTGATTTCATATAATCTTTTGATATTATCAATTATTGTATCAAATTTCCCTCCACTTCGCATTTCAGAATATGTTAATTCATCAATTCCTTGAAAGCTAAATTTGACACTATCAATTTGCATATTAACAATTTCAGTTAACATTCTATCTGATAAATGTATTCCGTTTGTATTAAAATGAACTAACAAACCTTCAATTTGCTTTAGCCTTTTCAAATATTCTAAAAAATACGGATGAATAGTTGGTTCTCCCCAACGAATTAAACGTACACCTTTGATATCATTTTTTTCAATTTGTTGACAAACTCTCTCAAACGTTTCTGAATTCATCATTCCCTGATGTCTTTTCATATTCTTTGTACCAACGGGACACATATTGCACCTTATGTTACAATAATTTGTCAATTCAATATCTATATATATGGGAACCTCTTTTTTATTTTGTACACGTTCGTATTTTTCTCTATTATTTGATCCATTACATATCTTATATATTCCTGTAAAAGGATTGCTTCGCTTCTGATTCATTTTAACCTCTTTATTTCTTTCTACATAAAAAAACTAATACATATTAATAATTTGATCTTTTTCAAAAGAATATTTAGCTTTTAAACCTATAATACTATCTATATACAATGCACTCATTCCTTTTCCACCCGTTCTTTTTGCTACAACATTTTCATAAGAAAACAATTCTCCCTCTTTTATATCTTTTGCAGCAACTAAACATTTCTGTAATGACTTTCTTGTCATTTGCTCTGAACAAGTTGGCATCTTTAAGCCATTTCCTAAGTATTTCTCAACCTTTCTAATTTCTTGAACTAGTGCCTTAAGCTCTGTTGGTGTAACAGAAGCTTTATGATCTGGTCCAATCATATTTTTATCCAAAGTAAAATGCTTTTCTATTACTTTTGCGCCTAATGCTACCGCATATGGAGAGGCTCCTACCCCCTGTGAATGGTCAGAATACCCCGTAATTATATCAAATTCATTTTTCAAAGTTTGAACAACTTTAATATTAGCCTCATCATCTTGAATAGGATAATTTGCCGTGCATTGAAGCAAAATAAGGTTTTTATTTATTTTTCCTATTGTTTCAACAGCCAATCTAACTTCTTCTAAGTAGCACATACCTGCCGAAAGAATAATTGGTTTTCCTTTTTCAGCAACTTGACGTAAAAATTGTATATTTGTCAAATCTGTAGCAGCAATTTTAAAAGCAGGAACCCCTAATTCATCAAGTTCATCTAAACTATCTTTTTCAAAGGGTGTCGATAAAAAAATAATATTCTTTTTCTTGCAATAATTTATTAATTCTCTGTTCTGTTCTTTTGTTATTTCAAGCTTTTTGAGCATTTCAGCCTGATTTTCAACAGCATTTGTAGTTTTCTTCTGATATGGAGCTTTTTCTATATTATTAAGTATAAGCTTATCTGTTTTAAATGTTTGAAATTTTACTGCATCTACGCCAGCTTCTACCGCTGCATCAACCAATCTTTTTGCAGTTTCCAAATCTCCATTGTGATTTACTCCTGCTTCTGCAATAATAAATACTTTGCTTTTTTCAGTAATTAGTTTATTTGATATAACAATTTCTTTACTAAAATTCATTATTCTCACCACAACTTTTTAAATAAACAAACCATTCTCATGTAAATAATATCTTTTCGTTCTATTTCATAATTGCAATTGAAACATCATCACCGATTGGGAAAAATCTATTTTCAGTATCTGGATTCTCAATAACAAATTGTTCAATAGCCTTATTTACCCCTGCATACCCAGTCGAAAAGAAGTCATGTATTAAAATAATTCCACCTTTAACCATTTTAGGCCAAAAAAATTTTAATCCTTCTAATGTCGGCTTATATAAATCCATATCTAAATTTACAAACACAAATTTTTCATCAATATCAATTGCAGTATTAGGGAAATAACCTTTTCTTATCACTACATTTTCCGGAAAAGGCATTTTACCCAATACCATTTCAATAGAAGTAATACTTAAATGATTCTCCGTTGCGTTTGAAAACTTATTCTGTTTTTCTAATTCCACATCAGCCTTATCAAATCCCTCAAATGTATCAAAAAGAAATAACTTTCTATTTGAGAAATATTTATTAATGCATTTTGCGTATTCTCCTTGAAAAACACCAGCTTCTGCCACACAACCAGCATATTTTTGATGCGATGCATTTACTAATTTAGCAAAATTCTTTAAAAAAATTTCTCGACTCTTTACCTTATGTTCTATATATTTAGTTACTATTACTTGTTCTTGCACACCTAATTCAATTAATTGCTTTCTTATAATATCCATGGACGAAAGCGAAACAATTGCTATATAATCATACACACATCCTATCATTTCCTTTGGAGAGATAATTTCAATATTATCAATTTTTTTCCCCCATTTTGAAGAATCATTATCACAAAAGTAAATAATTTTATAATCTTTGGCAATTTCAGTATAAATTTCTTTTGCACTTTCTGTTGCCCCAAACACAATAATGCTTTTCAAGAAAAATTCTCCTTTATATCTTTAATTATTATTTCTACAATCTTAAAATCTAAAAGGCTATCAATGTCAATTGACTCTTCCTGATTCATAATAAACGCAGTTCCATTTTTGCCAAAAAAACTTTTATTATCTTCAAACGCTTCCGTTTTCCCCATATATATAGCACCATTCAATCTATAGTACTTGGGTAATTTCTGCCTGCATGCTCCTTTTACATATTCATTAATAAATCTGTTTAAACTTTTTTTTTCATCCAAAGTTCCCGTCCATAATGGAGAATGTTCGCATTCACACACACTAACAACAAAATTTGAATTACTATCTTTCAATAACTGATATGCTTCCATAATGTGTGTTTCATTTCTCAAAGGAGAGGTTGGTTGTAATTTGCATACATACTCAAATTCTTTTCCTTTTCTTTTAAAATAATCTATTGCATGTAGCACTACATCATCAGATGAACTGAAATCCCCTGATAAATCTTTGGGTCTAATAAATGGTACTTCTGCTCCATATCTTTGGGCTATCTCTGCAATTTCAGAACTATCGGTTGACACAACAATTTTATCAAATACTTTTGATTTTATTGCAGCTTCAATTGTATATGCTATTAATGGCTTTCCGTCCAAATCACGTATATTTTTATGCGGTACTCCTTTTGAGCCGCCTCTGGCAGGAATTACTGCTAACATAATATTACTCCCTATTTTATTTTTCTTGCTGGTACTCCTACATAAACTCCTCTTTCAACTATGTCTTTAATAACAACTGCACCCGCTCCTATAATTACATTATCAACAATTTTTATGTTATCCTTTATTACGCAGCCTGCTCCTATAAACACATTATCACCAATTCTGCACCTACCGCATATTGTTGTTCCAGGAGCAATATGTGTATTAATACCTATATTTGTCTCATGATCAATAATTGAACCTGTATTAACAATTGAATTTCTACCCACCTTAACCTCTGGTCCTAAACAAACCTTTTTGGCAATAAAAGAACCATTTTCAATTACCGTATTCATACCTATACTTGCTGTTTCAGAAATAATCGAAACAGGTTCTTCCCCATTTAAACACTTTTGCATAAAAAGTTCTTGTCTTCTCTCATTATCTCCAACAGCTACAATAAATGGTATATTTTTTTGATTATTCCAATTTACTGATGTCCTGCAGCCTAGAATAATTTCTTTCTCTTTTGCATTATCATCTACAAGAAGAATCTCTTCTGGACTATATTTTTCCAAAGCTGTATTTATAATGCTTCTCGCATGTCCACCACATCCATATACTATTAACTCAATTTTTTTTTTCATTATTTGTTTTTTATAATAGCTATACTATTCTTTATTTCTTCAATACTTCCAATAGTTTCTAATGTTATATTTATTTTATTTAAATTAAAACCAGCTATTTGTTTGGTAATTATACTCTCCTTTACCAATGGTAAGTGTTGATCTTTTATTCCATTATTTTCACTTATATGAAGCCATTTCGCATATGATTTTAATTTTACACACTGATTATCAAAAGGCAGATTTAAAGTATTTGATGAAACAAACAAATGTCCTAAATCTAGCAATAAGTTAAAATTCAACTCTTTCTTCATTCTTATAATGGAATCAAAATCCGTCATCATGAAGTAATTATTATAATGAAACTCCTTATAATTTTCACTACTCAAGACATTGTTTTCTAAATACAAATCAATATTACTTTCATCACATAACTTTGCAATATACCCATATGCATTTATGAATCTCTCATATGCTTCTTTTTCATCATAAATAACAGGTTTAGTTATTTTTTTTCCAATTGTTTCAGTAGTAATTTCGACAAGGAATCCGGCATGAATAGACAAAATAGGAATCTGATACTTTCTTAGCATTTCAATGCATTTTTCATAATGGTCTATTGACCTTTTATATATTGTTTCATTACAAGATGCTAAATTAATAACAAAGTCATTTTTAGGAGGTGGAAAGTACGCATGACATACATATTTCAAATCATATTTTTCTCTATACTTCTTCAGATCATCACAAATGCCTTCATAGTATTTTGTTCCACCTGATAATTCAATATTATAAATATTATTTTCTACATACTCTTGTAAGACTTGATTAATTTGATTTTTTTTTAAACAAGCTGAAGATACAAAAATCATATAACCACCTTTATTGAATCTTTTCTTTAATAACTGAAATAATGTATTGAATCTTATCACTTGATATATCCGATGTTGTCGGCAAATTAATGCCTCTCTTAGAAATTTTCTTACTTACAAAACATTCCTTTGCATATTCCTTATAAATGTCCATTTCACTTAATGGAATAAAAAATGCTCTTACGTCTATTCCCCGTTGTTTCATTAATTGAATAATGTCATCTCTTTTTTCTTCTGATACAAGAATTGATACAAGCCAAGTAATTTTTTTTCTGTTAGGTAAATTATTTTCCTGAACAATAATTCCTGGCGTATGATTTATCTCTTCCCTATATCTTTCTTCTAAGTCACTTCTCCATTGTAGTATTTCATCAATTCTTTCCAGTTGTCCCACACCAATAGCTGCTTGCATATTAGTCATACGATAATTAAATCCAATTACCTCATGGTAGTATCTTCTTTCTTTACTCATACCATGATCTCGTAATATACGCATTCTATCTTCTAATTCTTTATCATCTGTTACACACATTCCACCTTCGCCTGTTGTAATTACTTTATTACCAAAGAACGAAAAACAGGAAATTTTTCCAAATGAGCCTGCTTTTTTTCCTGCAAATTCCGCGCCATGTGCTTCAGCGCAGTCTTCAACAATATACAAGCCACATTTATCCGCAATAGAACAAATACGTTCCATATCGCATATTTGTCCATATATATGTACTGGAATAATTGCTTTTGTATTTTTCGTAATTGCTTCCTCGATTTTTTCAGGATCAATGCACCAGCTTTTTTCTTCAATATCAACAATTACAGGAGTCGCACCAGTATAAATAACTGCATTTATTGTAGCAGCAAATGTAATATCTGGTACTATTACTTCATCACCTTTTCCAATACCTAGTGCTGTTAACGCTAAATGTAATGCTGTCGTGCCATTTGATGTTGCGACCCCATACTTCACACCACAATAGGCTGAAAATCTTTCTTCAAACATAGAAACATATTTTCCCGTACTTGAAATCCAAGTAGAAAGAAATGCTTCCATCAAATATTTATATTCATTACCTTCTAATTGTGGCTGTGCCAAAGCTATATGTTTATTATTGTTATTGTATTCTGCATAATCAACCACATGCATATCGGAATCAACAATCGGAATTATTCTGTATTTCCACCCATCTCTACTTAATATTTCCTGAGCTTCAATCAAATCACTTGCATATACAAAATCAGAGTTTACATGTGTCTGTATTTGTGCCTTAAGCCCATACCCATCTAATAGCAAACGTCTAACATCACCATCAGACATAACTCCTACTAATTTCTGTTCTTTTATAATAAATGCAATTCCTTTTGTATTTCTATTAATACAATTCATTACATTTTCTATTGATGAATTAATATCACACAACAATCCTGTTATTTTCATTTTTCCTCTTTTATATTCATTTCAATCAATTATATCCGCATTCTGTATCATTACCGGTTTCCCTGTCTTCTGATACACCTGTACTACACTACTAAAATCTCCATAATATGCATCACTCAATACCACTGCCCTATCCATATCGCTGGTATCATCATAAATCCCCCAACCCTCTTCTTTATACCACTTTACAAGCTTCTCATATTCTACCCAAAGCTGTGGTCTCATAGAAGATACTGTACTTTTAATCAGCGGATGTGGTCTCCACAGCAATGCTACTTCATCCTTATTTTCCTTAAAGATTCTAAATACATCCTTCATCTTCTCCAGCATTTTTTCATTATTCTCCAACAATGCTGCAATACTGGTATTATAAAAGATAATCTTCTTCCAGCTTCCATCCGGTTTCTGTATAATCTTTAACCACTCTTCCGGTATCTCCAGTTCTTCCTTCTTTGTATTTAATACCTTATCAATCTTTGGAGATCCCAGCCCAAGGAATTTTTCTTCCAGATATTTTCTATCTAAATGATTTCCCTGCAGTCCATTTTCCTGTGCTGCTTTCAGGTATTCATTTACATAAATCTGCTTCATCTTTTCAGATTGCACGATTACTTTGTCAGCGTTGATAACTCCCGGTGTCCAGATGAAATGCTTCATTCCGTCAATTCTTGGTTGGTCATCCGGTTCAATTTCGTCTAATACAAAATACGGTATATACACCAGCTTTTCCGTATACTTCTTTAAATTGCTGCTGAAGAATCTTGGATGTACACAGGTTACCAGATTCCAGTCATCATAGGGATTATGGATATAGACCACATCTGGTTTTCTTTCCTCAAAGTTATAACTCTGCCAGTCTATTACTTCAATATTCTTTGGATATTCGTTGCCTTCATAATGCATTTGTCCAAGGCTTCTATCCGGGTTTCTGTCATAATATGGAATCGGTACGCAATAAGCATCACATTCCGGGTCTTCTTTAGCTGCCAAATAGACACTTTCCAGAGAATCCCACATGGATGCTTTGTATGGGAAAAAGACAACTTCCTTACGGACAGGAATATCGTTCTTAACACTGTTTTCAATTCGAAGGAGCTGTTTTTTTAGATTCTTGTAGATTTTATTGGCATTGCTGTCTGTATTGTTCTGCAATGCTTCATAGATTTGATATACAAGGTCACAATAATCCTGTATGTAGGAAATGGTAATGCAATCTTTTTTTTCCATTGTCTCAATAGCATTCCCTATGCTGACTGCACACTCCTGGCATTGTGCCAGCAGATCCTGTGCAGATATGGTATTGTTCCTGTCGATATGATTCTTGATTTCCTCATGTGCTTCATGAAGTGTCTGGATCATGTCCAGAATATCCATTTTCTGTGCCTTTCTCATATATATCCCCTTATATCGTACATTCCTTGTAAATCTTCCCTTTGCGCAGCCGATCAGAGCCACTCAAAGCAAAAATGTGGTTCTTTCTAACGCAAAAGGAAGTGGCACTTATCCACTTCCTTAGATATACTGTCTCTATAGTGCTATTCCGGTCAATAGCTGCTGCCTGCATACAAAGTCATTCTTCTACGTCTTCTGATTCCTTCATACTCCCCAGTATATCTTTGGAATGTTCCCTTTACTTATAAGTATTCTATCACATTATTATGTAAATTGCGATAGAATTTTGAATTTTTCTGAATTTTTATACTGAGGATTTTTATAGACACATAGTCATATAAAATGGAATATACGTCACACCGTCTTCATATTTCATATCTTTTCCGTAAATAATATATCTGTCTTCCATTTTGATAGGGTATTTTTGAATCAATGCGTCAAATGATGCATGGCTTCGATAGCCTGATGATTTCACTTCTATTGGACATATTTTCTTTTTTCGTACAATTACAAAATCAATTTCATACTTTTTTTCTTTTGTAGAATCCTTGGAATGATATAAAAATTCATGGAAATAAAGGGAATATCCGTTGGCTCTTAGCATTTGTCCAACCATATTTTCCAATATCATTCCCTGATTAATGCCCAGATTATCAAAAATCAATGATTTATAGATACTCATTTCTGTATCTTCGCTACTTTGCAGTATCTGAGTTACGAGCAGTCCTGTATCTCCCATATACAATTTAAAATTGCTGCGGTCTGCATAAGCTTCCATTGCAATTTCCGGTGCAGTAATGTTAATACATTCATTTCCTATCATAGATTCTGCGACAAAATTAACCGCCTCCATATAGTTCACATATCTTGCATTTTTATCTACAAGAGAAAATTTGAAATGTGAATTATGGTTTTCTAGCTGTTCGGGTATTGTTTTGTAAATTACTGAAGCTTTTTCTTTATTATCCTGATCATATTTTCGCAGATCATCCTCATACAATGCCAGAATATTTCTTTTTATAAAATCTATTTGTGTATAATCTTTTCCGCTTACAAATGCTTCTACTGCCTGTGGCATACCTCCAACAGCCATATAAGTCCGAAAATTCTTCATTATTTTACGATGAATTGCTTCTCCCATGGCCGTTCTGGCTGCAAATGCTTCCCGAATTGCCGGTGCTGTCACTGTATCCTGATTGGCCCATAAGAACTCTTCAAAATCCATAGGATACATTTTAAGCTTATATTCTTCTGATGGTATAAGAATATCCTGTACATTCTTCTTGATTGAAATCAGTGATCCTGTTTCAATATAATCATATCTTCCATCTGCTACAAGATACTTAATAGCCTGCCTTGCTAATGGAAAAAGCTGTACTTCATCAAATATAATTACAGCTTCATGCTCTGGCAAAGCCTTTCCCATCAGCAGGAATAAATTTCGAAAGAAAACATCAAGATTGCCTATGTTCTCTGCGAAGTTATTTTTTATATCTTTATTTGCTTTGGCAAAATCAATGATAAAGTAATCCTTATATTCATTCTGTGCAAAGTTTTCAGCTATTGTACTTTTGCCTATTCGTCTGGCTCCTTCCAGCATAACTGCTGATGTTCCACCAGACATTTTTTTCCATTCCAGTAATTTATCATATATTTTTCGTTTAAAAATCATAGGGTGATCCTCCATAAATATACACTGCTTTTTTTTATCGTGAGCATAGCTCACTCAATGCATTTCGTAAAATTACACTTGCAAGCAAGTATTTTTACTTCATTATATCACGAATTTTCAAATTTCATTCATATGATTTTTAACGAATTTTGTATTTTTATTTTTTTGATTTTTAACGTTTTTTCACTTTATACTGTTCTATTTCGCATTCATGCTTCTTTTCTTCACGGAATGCACAGTCCCACTCATCTATAATGATAACAAATTTTCTCTTTGTTCCATGAAAAATATCCGAAAGTGCTATTGCCTGAGAATGTTCCTTATCTTTTATATACTCTGGATAACTCCTTTAATTCATAGATTACTTCATCCTGAATAAACCCTATCAGTAGCACTTAATTTTCAGATACACTGTACATCCATTGTATGTCTAACCTGATTACATCATATTGATTCATATATTTAGCAAAAGAAGGCTGCTTGCTAATGGACAAATTTTTAAAAAGTTCTTTGGAATCACATCCCTTGCTATAATATGCGACCAACATTTTAGCTGCTATAGATTTACCGAATCTGCGTGGTCTGCTTACGCATACATATTTACTTTCACTCTCCAATACCCGTAGCGCGGAGCAATCCGTAGGCATCAAAGTCGGGGGCTTTTGACCCCGACATCATTATAACAGTTTTATATGATATTTTCCATCTTAGTCAGCAGAACTTCTTCCCATTCATATTCTGATTAAAATCGTTTAAAATATCAACACGATTCAGACACAGAACTTCCTTATTTTATTTGTCTTTTTCATCATATAATAGTATAATAGCATTAGAATTAATATAAAATATTGTCATGAAAGGAGTTCTGCTATGCAAACACTAATCAGACCATCCGCTGCTATTCGGCAAAATTACACAGAGATAGCTGCTTTATGCAAAGAAACCGGTGAACCTGTTTTTTTAACCAAAAATGGTGAGGGCGATCTGGTTGTTATGGATATAGCCACTTATGATCAGCGAGAAAAGCAATTGGAACTTAGGGAAAAATTAATTGAAATTGAAGAATTAAGGCGTGCTGCCGCACCTGACATGGATGCCCGCGGTGCTTCTGCTAAACTCCGTACGGCACTAAAGGAGAAAACTTATGTATAAAGTTGATATCTCTCCTGCGGCAAATGCTGTTCTGGAAGAATACACATTCCGTTGTGCCAGAGGCAACGGAGAAGAGTGTGCATTACGACTACTGGACGCTTATGATGAGAAAATCTCTTATTTGGAATCCACTCCCCTCATCGGATGTGCCAGATTGAAGTATATTCCTTCCAAATATCGTGTTTTAAATTTCTGGCCACACCTCTGGTTCGTCTTCCAGATAAAAGAGTATGAGAACTGCGTAAAAATTGAATACATAATTGATGGCAGACAAAACTATGGTACTTTTCTAAAATAAACAGCAGAAATGTTCAAGCTTCTTATTCATATTCTGTTCATAATTCTTTTCAGAATTGTTCAAAATATCAACACGATTTAGACACGAAACTCCCCTATACTATAATCATAAGATGCAGCGATGCAAAGGAGGATGTAACAGACATCCACCTTAAATTAAAAAGTGATAATAACATTACTTATAATAACTTTTTCATAATAATGCCAAGTAATCAGAGATTACTTGGCATCCTCCCTTTTTATGGGGATTTTTTTTATTTTCTCCAATATTTTCAAGCATATAAAAAAAACCTGACAGAAAGGATTTCTCCCCTCTATCAGGTCTTCTTTTTTCACAGCCAAGCCGTGTATTCTCTCAATTATTCAGCCTTGCCAACAGATCCGAAGAGTTCCATCTTCTCTTTTACTGTAGCCTTGATAGCTTCGAAGCCAGGATTTAAGAGTTTACGAGGATCGAATCCCTTACCTTCTAAGTCCTTACCAGCTTCGATGTACTTACGTGTAGCTTCCTGGAATGCTAACTGGCATTCTGTATTAACGTTAACCTTAGCTACGCCAAGTGTGATAGCTTTCTTAACCATCTCTGCAGGGATACCTGTACCACCATGAAGTACGAGAGGCATAACACCTGTCTTCTGCTGGATTGCATCCAGAGTCTCGAAGCTCAGTCCCTGCCAGTTTGCAGGATATTTACCATGAATGTTACCGATACCTGCTGCTAACATATCTACGCCAAGATCTGCGATCTGCTTACACTCGTTAGGATCTGCGCACTCGCCCATACCAATAACGCCATCTTCTTCGCCACCGATAGAACCAACTTCTGCTTCGATGGACATGCCCATTGCATGAGCAACTGCTACTAATTCCTTAGTCTTCTCAATGTTCTCTTCGATTCCATAATGAGAACCATCAAACATGATAGATGTGAAACCAGCCTTGATGCACTTGTAGCATCCGTCATAAGTACCATGATCCAGATGTAACGCAACTGGTACTGTAATTCCGAGTGATTTATCCATTGCCTTAACCATAGCGGCAACTGTATCAAAGCCTGTCATGTACTTACCGGCACCTTCTGATACACCTAAGATTACAGGGCTGTTTAATTCCTGTGCGGTTAACAGAATGGCTTTTGTCCATTCAAGGTTGTTGATGTTGAAATGACCTACTGCATAATGACCTGCTTTTGCTTTTTTAAGCATTTCTGTAGCTGAAACTAACATAATTCCAAACCTCCATTTTCATTACTTGCCATAACTCTCCATAATTCTTTGCAGAATTAATAGTTACTGCTTGCCTCTTTATCATTGGAACGCAATTGTCCCTGACAAAATACATTATAAACCGTTTTCCCTGGGTTGTAAACTAAATTGTTTATTTTTTAACGTTATAATTTTAACTCAAAAAAAGCACAAGATACAAATATCCTGTGCGCTTGTAATATATTTCTGTAACTTGCAAATTTGGACCGCAGGTACAAATTTGCCGTGTGAAAAACTACCATATATGGTTTTTTCACACTATTCTTTCACAATAATATCCACTGCCTGCTGTTTATTGGACAGCTCTACCTTGGTATGGTTACCGCCGTATTCCCCATCCAGTGTCCATGCTATCTCTTCACCAGACTCTATGGTAAGGGATGCTGTCTTGAAGCAATACATATAAGCGGTGTCTACTCTCTCACTAATCAATGCCGTCAGGATGGAATTCAGTTCGATAGGATTATTGGGTCGCTTGATCAATGTGACTTCAAAGAGTCCGTCGTTAAGTGCCACATTTCTGCCGGTAATATTCTTGAATCCTCCTACAGAATAGGAATTGGTAATCATTCCAAAGATGAAATCGTCCTCAATGACAGTGTCATCATAGCTTACCTTTATATGGTAGGATTTCACATTCTGCAAGTGTTTCATGCCTTCCAGAATGTATGCCATATGCCCCAGTGCGTTCTTCATTTCCTGCGGTGTTCCATAGGAAACTTCAGTAAACAGGCCAAAGGCAGCAATATATACAAATACATCATGATTAAACACTCCGACATCACAGGCAAATGTATGTCCTGCTGCCACGATATCGGCTGCTTTCTTCATTTGAGATGGAAGTTTCAGGCTGTTTGCAAAATCATTGGTACTTCCTGCAGGAATATATCCTACAGTGGTCTTGAACCCGGATTGCATCATGCCGGTCACTATCTCGTCTAAGGTGCCGTCTCCTCCGCTGCATACAACTAACTGATAGGACTTGTCTCTCTCTCTGGTGACACGTATCGCATCTCCCTGGTTCTGTGTGGTATATACTGTCACCTCGCAGTCAGCCTTGACGAGAGTATCTGTGATCTCCAGCAGATGATTTCTGATCTGCCCTTTACCGGCATGGGGATTCACGATGAAAAGAACTTTCTTAGGCATCCTGTCCACTCAGGAATCTTTCAATATGTGCTACAGCTGCGGATTCATCAGAACCATCTGCAACAACTGTAAGTGTCTCACCGTTATCAAGTCCGAGACTCATCATACCCATGATACTCTTTGCATTTACTTTCTTATCATCCACTTCCACATAGATGGTGCTTTCATACTGGCTGGCTACCTGTACGAATACTGCTACCGGTCTTGCTTCCAGACCATTGTCCAACTGGACTTTCATTGACTTCTGAATCATAATATTCTCCTCCTTTATTTTCGCAATCTGTCTGCCAACTCACCCAGCTTTCTAAGCCTGTGGTTGACTCCTGACTTCCCTACTTTGGGATTCAGATATTCACCTAACTCTTTCAGTGTCGCATCGGGATAATCAAGTCTGACCTCAGCGATTTCCCGCAGCTGGTCGGACAGATTATGAAAACCATAATGTTCCTTGATATACATGATATCTTCTATTTGTTTTGTTGCTGCATTCACAGTTTTAGTAATATTTGCAGCTTCGCAGTTGACTTTTCTATTAATGGAATTGCGCATATCTTTCAGGATCCGCAGATTCTCCAGACTCATGAGTGACTGATGGGCGCCCATGACATTAAGTAATTCTACAATGCCTTCGCTTTCCTTGATATAGACTACCAGGTAGCGCTTTCTCTGTACGACCTTGCCTTCAATATCAAAATCTGCCAAAGCTCCCTGTATCTGCATTGCCTGTTCATCGTTTTCGCATACGAACTCCAGATGATACCCTTTCTCCGGGTTGCTCATGGAGCCAATGCCCAGAAACGCACCTCGTAAAAAGGCACGCTTACAACACAGGCTTTTGATGACCAGAGGATTGACACATAAGCTCTTCTCCTCGTACTTCACCGCCTGCAATATTCTCTGCACAACGTCTTCTTCCGTGTATCGGAACAGATTCACGAAATTATCCATTTTGCCTTCTATATTAAATGTTTTCTTCAGTAATGTAAAGCCTTTTCTTGCAACATAGGGAGTTTCTTCCTGAATTTCAATATATTTCGCTCCCTTTTCGTCACATTTCACAGCTTTGGTATACTCCAGAATCGCTGCCAGCTCTGCGATCCCGCAGTGTCTTGCCTCCGGCAGGAGTCTGACCAGTTCTTCTTTCACTTCTCCTGAAAATGACATAGGTTACCTCTTATTTTATATCCCTGTGCCGCAGAGTCAGCCCGTATTCACCCTGATTGCTCAGTCTGTTATACAGTTCTATCGCCAGAGTCACACTTCTGTGCTGTCCTCCGGTACAGCCAATGGCTACTACCAGCTGATTCTTGCCTTCTTTCACATAATTGGGAATAAGGAAAGTAATCATATCTGTCAGCTTATCCAGAAACTGATGTGCTTCCTGAAAACTCATGACATAATCATGGACTTCCTTATCCAGTCCTGTCTTAGGTTTCATTTCATCTATATAAAAAGGATTCGGCAGAAACCTTACATCAAATACAAGGTCTGCATCCTGTGGTATTCCATGTTTGAAGCCAAATGAAATCACATTGACCATAAGGCTGTTATATTTCTCATTATTTACAAAGATACGATCCAGCTCCGCCTTTAATTCTCTGGTCAGCAGGTTCGTTGTATCAATGACATAATCAGCCTGCTCTCTGATGTTTGCAAGCAAGGCTCTCTCCTGGGTAATACCCTTCATCAGATCTCCATCTGTAGACAGGGGATGGATTCGTCTGGTTTCCTTATATCTTTTTAAAAGTACCTGGTCAGAAGCTTCCAGGAACAGTAATTCAAAAGAATATTTGGATTTTCTCAGTCTTGCAACTGCCTGATTCACGTCATCAAATGACTGCGCCGCTCTGACATCCAGTCCTAAAGCAACATTCTGTATTGTAGAATTGGGCATTGTGATCAGTTCCACGAACTTGTCGATCAATGCCACCGGGATATTGTCTGCACAGTAAAATCCTGCATCCTCCAACATTTTCATAGCGGTACTCTTACCGCCTCCACTCATACCAGTCACAATTACAAATCTCATAGCTCCCCAGCCTTTCTGTCAATCTCTTTTGCAAATGATGTCTGTTTGTGTTCCTGTACCGGATCTACTGGAAATCTCCCAGCATTATGACTTCCGGTTCTATCTTTACGCCAAAGCTGCTCCATACTTTAGCCTGTATTTCCTGTATCAATGTATAAATATCTGTTGCTGTGGCATTGCCCTTGTTTACAACAAAGCCACAATGTTTCTCTGATACCTGTGCGCCACCGCATTGAAAGCCTCGAAGCCCCGCATCCTGTATCAGTTTTGCCGCAAAATATCCTTCCGGTCTTTTAAAGGTAGAACCGGCACTTGGATATTCCAGTGGCTGTTTGTCTTTTCTTCTGGCAGCCAAGTCTTCCATCTTGAGACGTATCTCTTCCTGCTGCCCTCTCTCTAACTGTATGGAAGCTCCCAATACAATATAAGCTTCCTCTTTCAAAAGGCTGTGTCGGTATGCAAAATGCATCTCTTCACAGCTCTTCTCTACAATCTCTCCCTGTGGAGTCATCAGGCGTACAGAAGTAATGACCTGCTTCATTTCACCGTCATATGCGCCCGCATTCATCACAACTGCGCCACCCAGAGTTCCGGGAATCCCCGCAGCGAATTCAAACCCTGTCAGTGACTGTGCAAGAGCAACTCTGGCGATAGCCGCCAATGTTGCTCCAGCCTCACAGTACATAATATGATTATCTTTTATCTCGATATGGTTAAATTCTTTGGCAAGATGCAGAATAATACCGTCATACCCCTTGTCACTTACCAGAAGATTGCTGCCATTTCCTAATAAATAGTAAGTCTCTCCTGCGTCATTTAACAGCTGAATCGTACTTTTCAATTCTTCTTGCGTGGCTATCTCCAGAAACAGCCTTGCCGGTCCCCCTACTCGAAATGTTGTATGACGGCTCATCGGCTCCTGTTCCAGTATTCTTTCTGTAGGAAGGTATTGCTTTAATTCTGTTATAATCTCCTGCTTCAAAATCTCACCTGTCATCTTTTATTTTTACAACCTATTATATTACAGTACCAGCTTCGCAGCACCATAGATTCCTGCGTCATTTCCCAGTGTTGCAAGCTTGAACTGCGCATTCATGCATCCATGGAACGCATATTTCTCATAGTATTTTGTGATGTACTGGCATAAGATATCTCCTGCCTTAGATACACCACCACCGATAACGAAGGCTTCTGGATTTACGACTGCTGCGATAGCTGCCAGTCCTTTGCCAAGGTATTGTCCAAACTGCTCTGCGATCTCACACGCTACTTCATCACCGGCTTTTACTGCATCAAATACAGTCTTGGCACTGACTTCGCCCTGACGGAGTACACTGTCCTTTGTATCTGCTTCCAGTCTTCTCTTCGCCAGTCTTACGATACCTGTTGCTGATGCATACTGTTCCAGACAGCCATGATTGCCACATCCGCAGGCATCTCCTTCTTTGTCTTCTATATGAATATGACCGATTTCACCTGCTGCGCCGGTAGCACCTGTCAGAATCTTACCGCCAAGGATAACGCCGCCGCCTACACCGGTTCCAAGTGTAACAAGTACCATGTTCTCGAAGCCTTGTCCGCCGCCGCGCCACATCTCACCAAGAGCTGCTACATTTGCATCATTACCAGCCTGTACAGCAAGTCCTGTCAGACCACCAAGAATTTCCTTTACATCCATGATGTCCCAGCCAAGGTTGACTGCCTTGAGTACAACGCCTTTATCATTTACAGGTCCTGGTACACCAATACCGATACCTGCTACTTCATCTTTTGCAATGTTCTTCTCTGCCATCTTGTCCAAAACGGACTTGGCTACGTCCGGGAGAATATTCTTGCCATTCTCTTCTGTTCTGGTAATGATCTCCCACTTATCCTGCACATTTCCTTCCAGATCAAAAAGACCAAGCTTTACAGTTGTGCCTCCTACATCGACACCGAAACAATACTTACTCATTACTCCTCATCCTCTTCTCTTTTTCTTGTTAATGAATTCTGTACACGCTGATACAGCTCCTGTGCTGCATTATAGCCCATCTTCTTCTGTCTGTGGTTGACCGCTGCGCACTCGCAGATGATTGCCAGGCTTCGTCCGGGTCTGATTGGAATATTATGGCATACTACTTTATTACCAAGATATTCCGTATAATTCTCTTCCAGACCAAGTCTGTCGTATTTCTTCTCTTTATCCCAGTCTTCCAGACGGATAACAAGGCTGATATTGGTCGTATCCATAACGCTGGATACACCGAACAATGCCTTGACATCTATAATACCGATACCTCTCAGCTCAATAAAATGCTTCGTGATATCAGGTGCTGTACCTACCAGAGTATCATCACTGACTTTTCGGATCTCTACCACGTCATCAGATACAAGTCTGTGTCCTCTCTTGATCAGCTCCAGGGCAGCCTCGCTCTTACCGATACCACTCTCACCTGTGATCAGGACACCTTCACCATATACATCGACCAGTACACCATGTACAGAAATGCATGGAGCCAGCTTGACATTGAGCCATCTGATAATCTCTGCCATGAAAGCAGAAGTAGACTTCTGTGTCAGAAGCACCGGTACTTTATTCTTCACTGCGGTTTCCAGAAATATCTCATCCGGACGCAGGTCTCTGCAAAATACGATACAGGGAGTTTTCTCAGAAAGGACTTTAGGATAGACCTCTCTCTTATCCTCTTCTGTCATGTGCTCCATGTAGGAATACTCTACAAAACCAATGATCTGTGGTCTTGTCTCATCATAATGTTCAAAATACCCCGCAAGCTGCAGCGCAGGTCTGTTGATATCCGGCTGAGTCACCTTGATCCCCGTAATATCTATTTCCGGTGTCAGGTTCTGCAATTCCAGCTTATCAATTAACTGTTTAATACTAACTGCCATATCCATACCCATACCTTTCTTTTTACACAAACTGCCTCTCTTCATAGGCACTGCTTTGCTTCAATCATAGCATACTTAACTTCGCTTTGCTACTTTTTATTGCTCCTGTTTATGGAAAAAGCGATAGATTTCCTCCGCCACATTTACCGTGATTCCCGGAACCTCCTGCAAGGTGCTGACCTGCGCCTGCTGCAGCTCTTCAATGGACTTGAAATATTTCATCAAAGACTTACGGCGGCTGGGTCCCACACCGTTGATTTCATCCAGTACAGAATGCACCTGTGCCTTGCTTCGAAGTGATCTGTGATACGTGATAGCGAAGCGGTGGGCTTCATCCTGAATACGGGTAATAAGCTTAAAGCCTTCTGAATTCCTGTCTATGGGCAGCTCTTTATTCTGGAAATACAATCCTCTGGTGCGGTGGTTATCATCCTTTACCATACCACATACAGGAATATTTATCCCCAGTTCATCCAATACCTGCAAAGCAATATTTACCTGTCCCCGTCCACCATCCATGAGCAAAAGGTCAGGAAACTTCGTAAAGCTGCCGAAATTCTCATCCATGTTCTGTTCCTGCATTTCCTGTTTCTCATCCAGTCCATGCTGGAATCGTCTGGTCAATACCTCATGCATGCAGGCGTAATCATCCGGACCGGCTACGGTCTTCATCTTAAATTTACGGTAATCGCTGCGTTTTGGCTTGCCTTTTTCATAGACTACCATAGAACCGACGTTGGCGAAACCGCTTGTATTGGAAATATCAAAAGCCTCCATTCGGGAGAGTCCCTTGAGTCCCAGCAGATCTTCAATCTCCTTCACTGCACCAATGGTTCTGCCCTCTTCCCTGCGGATACGTTCTCTGTCCTGACTCAGTACCAGGGCTGCATTTCTGGCTGCAAGGTCAACCAGCTTTTCCTTGGAGCCTTTCAGTGGCACTCGTAAATGAACCCTGCTTCCCTTCTTGGCAGTAAGCCATTTCTCCACCAGCTCCATATCTTCTATTGACTCCTGCAGCATAATCTCTCTTGGGATAAAAGGAGTTCCTGCGTAAAACTGTTTTACGAAGCTTGTTAATATTTTATCAACAGAAGGTTCCTCTATCTGTGTCATATAGAAATGCTCTCTGCCAATGAGTTTACCATTTCGCAGGAAGAAGACCTGTACTACGGTCTCATTACCATCTATGGCAAGGGCAATGATATCCTTATCCTCCCCTACATTATCAGACATCTTCTGTGTTTCACTGATCTTTTTGATATTTTCTATCAGATCACGGTATTTGATGGCTTCCTCATACTCCATGGCTTCAGAAGCAGCCTGCATTTTTTCCTTCAGATCCTTGATGACCGGTTGATATTTGCCATTTAGGAAATCCAGCGCCTGCTCAATCTGTGCTGCATACTCTTCCCTGGATACATATCCCTGACAAGGCGCACAACACTGATTGATGTGATAGTTCAGACAAGGTCTTTCTTTGCCAATATCTGCGGGAAGTCTACGATTACAGGTTCTAAGCTTGTAAAGCTTATTAATCAGATCTATGGATTCTTTGACTCCTCCACTGGTAAAAGGTCCAAAGTACCTCGCCTTGTCCTTCTTCATCTGCCGAACCAACAGAATACGGGGATATTCTTCTCCTACGGTTACTTTTATATAAGGATATGTCTTATCATCCTTGAGCATGGTATTGTACTTGGGGCGATTCTCCTTGATCAGGTTATTCTCCAATACCAGCGCTTCCAGTTCAGAGTCCGTTACAATATATTCAAACCGGGCAATGAGAGACACCATTTTGTCAATCTGCGGCCCCCTGCCGATATTTTCCTTGAAATAGGAACGCACACGGTTATGCAGGTTGATTGCCTTGCCCACATATAGAATCGTATCGTCCTTGTCGTGCATGATATACACGCCGGGTTTGTTTGGAAGTTTATGAAGCTCTTCCTTTATGTCAAAATCCTGTGGCATTATAAGTCTCCTTCTATCTAAGCACTTTGCGTTGAAAGCAAAAAATCACTGCTTTTGTAAATTCAGTGATTTTTCGCTTTTCTATATCTTCTTATTTACTGATTCCATCTGGAACTGAATTGTGAATTCTCTTTGTCTGTATCTGTTCCCGACTGATTTCCTGCACTCTGCTGCTCTGTGGTATTATCACCCTGCATCGGCTGCTGCGGCATTGATTCCTGCTGCTGTGGCTGTCTGGGTGCAAAAGAAATCTCATTGCGGGGAAGATAAGGATTCACCGCCTGTTGTGTCGGACGGCTGCGAAGTTCTTCCGGTGTCGGAGCCTTCTCGTCATCCTCTTCCACAACCATCTGTTTCGGAGCTTCCTGCTCTATAGCAGTCTCCTGTGGCTTTTCTTCCTTATTTTCTTCTTTCTTCTCTTCTTTATTCTCTTCCGGTTCAGGAAGTCCCTTAGCTTCTCTGTAAATCTTCATGAATTCCTTACCGGTAATGGTCTCTTTCTCAATCAAGTGAGCTGCGATCTTATCCAGCACATCACGATTCTCACGAAGCATCTGTAATGCTTCCTCATATGCGTCCTTGAGAATCTGCATCACTTCATTATCAATCTCGGAAGCGGTATTATCTGCACAGTTCAGGGATGATCTGCCATCCAGATACTGACTCTCCACTGTCTCCAATCCCATCAGACCAAACTTCTTGCTCATACCATAGCGTGTTACCATGGAGCGGGCTATGCTGGTTGCCTTCTCGATATCATTGGAAGCGCCTGTGGTTACTGTATCAAATACAATCTCTTCCGCGGCACGTCCACCAAGGAGTCCCACAATCATATCATGTAATTCTGCCTGTGTATTCAGATATTTCTCATCTTCCGGTACATGCATGACATAACCGAGTGCTCCCATGGTTCTTGGAACAATGGTAATCTTCTGCACCGGTTCCGAATTCTTCTGCAAAGCACTGATCAGCGCATGCCCTACTTCATGATAGGATACAATCTTACGCTCTTCCTTGCTCATGATACGGTCTTTCTTCTCTTTACCTACCAATACGACTTCTACCGCATTGAATAAGTCCTTCTGGCTGACAAATTCTCTGCCTTCCTTGACTGCGTTAATTGCAGCTTCGTTAATCATATTGGCAAGGTCAGAACCTACTGCACCGCTGGTAGCCAATGCAATGGCATCCAGATCTACAGTTTCATCCATCAGTACGTCTTTTGCATGTACTTTCAGAATGTCCACACGACCCTTTAAGTCTGGTTTATCCACGATAACTCTTCTGTCAAAACGTCCCGGACGAAGCAGCGCCTTATCCAGTATCTCCGGTCTGTTCGTTGCTGCCAGAACGATAATACCCTTCTTACCATCGAAACCATCCATTTCGGAGAGCAGCTGGTTCAGAGTCTGTTCACGTTCCTCATTACCGCCACCGTACTTGGAATCACGGCTTCGACCAATCGCATCAATCTCATCAATAAAGATAATACATGGTGCATTCTTCTCTGCTTCCTTAAACAAATCTCTTACACGGGAAGCACCTACACCTACATATAATTCAATAAAATCAGAACCTGCAAGGGAGAAGAATGGCACATGTGCCTCACCTGCTACTGCCTTTGCAAGCAGAGTCTTACCTGTTCCGGGAGGTCCTACGAGCAGTGCGCCCTTTGGAAGCTTCGCACCGATCTTGGAATATTTACCCGGATTATGCAGGAAATCTACGATTTCTTTCAGGGAATCCTTGGCTTCTTCCTCACCTGCTACATCTTTAAAAGTAATTCCTGTTTCTTTCTGTACATATACTTTTGCATTGCTCTTACCCATGCTGAAAGCTCCGCCACCACCTGTCATCTTGCGAAGCAGCAGGCTTAAAAGCCCCCACATCAGCAGGATTGGCAGAATATAGGATAAAATAGATAAAATAATACCGGAGCCGTCAGGAACAGAACCGCTTACTTCTACATTGGCATCCAGAAGACGCTGTGTCAGTGTATCATCATCCTCAATCTTACCTGTATGGTAAGTAATGGCAGGCTGCATATAGAATAAGGATACTGTCTGTTTACTCTTAGGATAGATCGTAATCTGGTTGGACTCGATCTTAACCTTCTCTACCTGCCCTTCTTCAATCATGGAGATAAACTGATTATAAGATATCTCCGTGTCTGTCGCTCCTGTAAAAGCCTTCATGAAATAGCTGATACATAATAAGGAAAGCAGTGCTGCAATCAGAAGAATCAGAAGATTCTGTTTCTTAGGATCTCTTCCGTTTCCATTACCATTGCCGCCTGAACTGCCGTTATTATTGCCATTTCCGCCTGAATTGTTGTTGTACTGGTTAAACTGATTATTGTCCATTGTATAATAACCATGCCTTTCGCAAACTTTATAGTCACGCGTCCCGGTTGTGCATGCTGCACGCAAACAGCCGCAATAACCGTTATAACGCATCTTTCAACTTCCCTACTCAGAAGTATTGCCCAAGTGAAAGTATTCAATTATAATTATAAGTTGTAAGAGTTTATAAATCAACTTTTTCTTTCTGAAATAAAAATTCGAACTATTAATATTTTATAAAAAATAGTAGATTTTTGACATCTGAGCGTTGTATAATACTCAGATGTGATTACAGAAAACGTGGTTTTTCCACCCATTAATATAGAAAGGAATCAAAGCTATGCCAGTAAAGTATGTATTCGTTACAGGCGGTGTTGTATCCGGATTAGGAAAAGGCATCACTGCAGCCTCCCTTGGACGTCTTCTGAAAGCCCGTGGTTATAAAGTGACCATGCAGAAGTTCGATCCTTATATCAATATCGACCCCGGAACCATGAACCCGATTCAGCATGGTGAAGTATTCGTCACTGATGACGGTGCTGAAACAGACCTCGATCTGGGTCATTACGAAAGATTTATTGATGAAAGTCTTGATAAGAACTCCAATGTGACTACCGGTAAGGTTTACTGGAGTGTATTACAGAAGGAGCGCCGCGGCGATTATGGCGGAGGTACCGTTCAGGTCATTCCACACATTACGAATGAAATCAAGAGTCGTTTCTACCGCAATTTCACAGACCCGGATATGCGTATTGCAATCATTGAAGTCGGTGGTACAGTCGGTGATATCGAAAGCCAGCCTTTCCTGGAATCTATTCGTCAGTTCCAGCATGAAGTCGGCAGAGAAAATGCTATTCTGATTCATGTAACTCTGATTCCTTATCTGAGTGCTTCTCAGGAAATGAAGACCAAGCCTACCCAGGCCAGCGTAAAAGAGCTGCAGGGAATGGGTATCCAGCCTGACATTATCGTATGTCGCAGCGAGCATCCTCTCGATCAGGGTATCAAGGATAAGATTGCTCTGTTCTGTAATGTACCGAATTCTCACGTATTACAGAATCTGGATGTAAAGTATCTCTATGAAGCACCTCTTGCCATGGAGAAAGAACATCTGGCTGAGGTTGCCTGTGAATGTCTCCATTTGGATTGTCCGGAACCTGATCTTACAGACTGGAAGAAGATGGTAGATGACCTCTACGCTGCAACTCACGAAGTAACGATTGCCCTAGTCGGCAAATATACACAACTCCATGACGCTTATATCAGTGTCGTAGAAGCCCTCAAGCACGGCGGTATTCCCCAGCATACCACTGTCAATATCCGCTGGGTAGATTCTGAGCAGGTCAACGCAGACAATGTAGCAGATATTCTCAATGGTGTAGATGGCGTTCTGGTACCGGGTGGTTTCGGCGACCGTGGTATCGAAGGTATGATTGACGCCATTCATTATGCACGTACTAATAATATTCCATTCCTTGGATTATGTCTGGGCATGCAGCTCTCTATCGTAGAATACGCCCGCAATGTTGTTGGATATAATGATGCACACAGCGTTGAACTGAACCCCAACACCACTCATCCAGTTATCGCACTGATGCCGGATCAGAATGGTGTAGAAGATATCGGCGGTACTTTAAGACTTGGTTCCTATCCATGTCATCTGGACAAGGCTTCCAAGGCTTATACCCTCTACGGAGAAGAGATCATTCATGAGCGTCACAGACATCGTTATGAAGTCAACAATGATTTCCGTGCAGCCCTTACAGATAAAGGCATGATGCTCTCCGGTCTGTCTCCTGATGGACGTATTGTAGAAATGGTAGAGATTCCTTCCCATCGTTTCTTCCTTGCAACACAGGCACATCCGGAATTAAAGAGCCGTCCTAACCGACCACACCCTTTATTCAGAGGACTTGTAGAAGCAGCTCTTGCATATAAAAACGAGAAATAATCACAATAGACCGAATCACTTTTTAGTGGTTCGGTTTTATATTTTTATGGTTATTTTTCATACAAATTTCATTATTTTTGCTTTGAAATTCATCAATATGTAATGATATACTGATGTCATCAGACAAATAATCTAATATTATTTGTGCATTTAGACCAATTCCACTGGAAAGAGCGGTATTTTATTTATGGCAAACAGATTTATCTTAAACGAGACTTCCTATCATGGAGCAGGTGCTATCCAGAGCATTGCAGACGAAGCAAAGGGACGTTCCTTTACAAAGGCTTTCGTATGTTCTGATCCCGACCTGATCAAATTCGGTGTAACCAAGAAAGTACTGGATGTACTGGAAGGTGTTGCAGATACTAAGAACAAGGCAGTTCCTATCTTCGCAGTTCCAACAACCGCAGGTACAGCAGCAGAAGTAACTATTAACTACGTTATCACAGATGCTGAGAAGAACAGAAAGATGGTATGTGTAGATCCTCATGATATTCCTGTTGTTGCTTTCATTGATCCTGAAATGATGGCTTCCATGCCTAAGGGATTAACAGCCGCAACCGGTATGGATACTCTCTATGATACACCACATGGTATTGCCAACGCTATCATCCTTCCTACTGTTATGGAATACAATGCAGAAGCTACTGGTGAGAAATATCGTGAAATCGCAAGAGCTATGGGTGTCAAGGGTGTTGACGACATGACTCAGGAAGAATACAGAAAAGCAGCTGTAGACGCTGTAAAACAGCTTTCTCAGGATGTAGGGATTCCTGCTGACTTAAAGGACATCGTAAAGAGAGAGGATATTCCTTTTCTGGCACAGTCCGCATATGATGATGCATGCAGACCTGGCAATCCTAAGGAAACCAGCGTAGAAGACATCACCAAGTTATACGAATCCTTACTTTAATTCAATCGTTACTATTAAGAACCCGTTCTTCATAGTTTCAATAAAACGTACCACTCTCAAAAACCGCTGGCTCACAGAACCAGCGGTTTTTATACTATATGGATCCCTGTCTGTAAGCTGCAAGTAAAAGCTCCAGATCATGAATATTGTCCAGTATCTTCTTTCCATTATCCGTATCCTTGATCATGACACGATCAGGCTCCATTTCAAAGAAGTTTGAACTGGACTCTATGTCTTTGTTCTCAGTTAATACCTTCTCAATACTTTCAAAGGGCTGATGTGCTTTCAGGCGCATACCATGCGAATTATAAATTAGTGTATATCCTGCAATTCCTGTTGTCTTCTGGTATGCTTTACAGAAACCGCCATCAATTACAATGAGACGATTGTTGGCTTTTACAGGGGATTCCCCATCTGAAACCTTAATCGGTGTATGTCCGTTAATGATATGGGACATGGACGAATGTAAGCCAAACTCCCCAAGAATCCTCACGCATACATCTTCCTGCTGATAATACCGATAGTACGGATCCTTTGCTTCTTCCCAGGCTCTCTTATCTTCTACAAAAGTCCTCTCAAAGGTCTTGATATTCCTGCCGGACAATGGAGATTTCTTACCGCACCACAGATACCACATGAAATCCAGTGCCGGTCTTGTTCCCTGATAAAAGGCAAGTCTTGCTACTCTCTGGGCATAATCCATATATTCCTTACCACAGTAGAACTTCTCTGCTATTTGAATTCCATCCAGATTGCCATTTTCATCCAGTGGAATACAACCATGAAACAGCAGATTCCCATTGTATACACGGTATATGCTTCCTTTTTCATACAGGAATTCCACATGATCCCGCAGTACATGGCTGTTGCGGAAGGAAGCCCTCAGGTCTTCCATCACTTTTTGTTCCTCTTCGGACAATACATATGGCTGTTTAAAGTCTATTGTTGGAAAGTACGTATCATTCAGATCATATTCCTGTCCTTCTATGCATACAGTGCCTTTTCCAAGGTCCATCTTATCCAGCAGTAGGCGGTCATCCATATTGTATTCTGAGTGGCGCATAATAATCTGCCCTTCCAGCTTGAACAGAATAATGGAAATGGCTTTCAGCGCTGCCTTCATAGGTGTCAGATCGGGATACAGCTTCTCTGCAAAAAGAATCAGGGAGCGAAGACTGATTCCATAGGAATTCTCCAGAATCTCCATATTGCCGTATTTGATATTATTTCTCAACACATTTGCAATGCAGGCTTCGCTGCCACATGCCGCTCCCATCCACAGAATATCATGGTTTCCCCATTCGATATCCAGCGAGTGATACTTCATCAGCAGCTCAATAATTCTATCTGCATTACTTCCTCTGTCAAAAATATCACCCACGATATGCAGATGATCCACTGCCAGTCTTTTAATTAATTTGGTATACGCCTCAATAAAGGCATCTGCACTTCCTATGTCTATGATGGTATCTATGATCTTCTCATGATAGACATACTGGTTATTATCCTCGTCTGACTGTGCATGAAGCAACTCATCTATAATATAACTGAACTCCGGTGGCAGTGCCTTACGCACCTTTGAACGGGTATATTTGGATGAAAGCAGCTTCGCCAGCTCCGTCAGATTCTTCAGGGTCATTTTGTACCAGTACGGGGTAATCGCATTCTGCTCCTTTAACAGCTTGATCTTCTCCACAGGATAATAGACCAGTGTACAGATCTCCTGTCTCTCCTGCGCAGATAACCTGCTGCCAAAGATCATATCTACCTTCTCCTTGATAACTCCCGCAGCGTTATTCAGTATATGATAAAAGGCTTCATATTCTCCATGCAAGTCACTCATGAAATGCTCTGTACCCTTTGGCAGATTCAAAATAGCTTTTAAATTGATAATTTCCCTGCACACTGCGGGTATGGACGGATATTTCTCAGCTAAAAGACGCAGATACTTCAATTTTTCTTCTGACAGATAAGGTGTATAAGAACTCTCGAAATCCATATTTCCTCCATTTTATAAAATATGTATTATTATATCATGAACTTCGTTCATGATCGTCATTCGCCGTTCGGGATGAGCATGCAAGCATGTTCCCCCTCACTAACGCTCATTATATCGTAATTATTGTGATGTATAACAATACGTTGTTACGGATTTAACAAGCATGAAAAAAAGACGCCTGATCTGCATCAAACGTCTTTTGTCTATTCAACTCTGTGTTAATCCTGTATATTCGTCTGCTCATAGCAACATTATAGCATCCCGGTAACGTTTCTTACAAGAGTAAATTTATGCCTTATTCCTGTATTCTCCATCTGTAATCCTGTCTCCATATCCGCCTGGTCGGATATCCCGCCCAAGAATGCTGTGTGTGCCCTGTTTATCATAGGAATAGAGAAGATATCCCTCTGTCCGGTTCACATCCAATCTGTCATAAGCATTCGCCTGCTGCCATCCATCATCTACTGGAAGGCTTCTGGATGTTGCTCCTGCTCTTCCCTGTCTCTTTCTCCTCTGATTTCTAAATGCTATCTGTTCTCTTGCATCTCTCCTGCATCGGCTCTCGATCCGGTTCGCCTCCATTACGATCAGGTAGCCCGGCTCCTGCACTTGCGCACTATCCGGCTGTGAATGCTGTGCTGTATCTCTTCTTACAGGCTGCCGGACAGGCGGTGTAACTATCTGTGCTGCGGTCTGCATATAAAGCGCAATTGCTTCCTCTATGGATATTCTGTTTTCACAAATGTCCCGCGCGGGTACACTATGCCCGCGGTCAGGAATGTCATAAGAAACCGCCTGCAGAAGCCTTACCAGTCTTCTGCTGTTCATAGAATAGTCACCTCCGTGTGACGAATATGGAATATAACTCCTATCCATGGAGTTATAAATGGTAATGTGGAGTGAAGGATGTTGCAAAGGGACGAATTGTGCAGGTTCTATAATGCAACTCAGGCACGCTCTCGCTACGTGAAAAACGCAGCGGATACGTAGGTGTGCATGTGTCTTACGACCATGCACACCAAGTACCGGCGTTTTTCAAGTGCCTGCTTATGCATTATAGAACCTGTACAATTCTGTTTCCAAAGTGATGTTCTTTCGCATATACCAGTGTGTTTCGTTTTACCTTACAATCTCTGAATGATATATAGTTCACATATACATGTTTAGATACTATTTTATCTATACAGGTTTATACTCATACTATGTTTCAACTGCACTGCCAATATAATATAATATATAAATATATCGACATTTTACAGCCTCATAAACAGTTAAAAATATAGCAAAAATATATTCAGAATACTCGTTTATTATTCTCCTGATGTATGTTAAAATATAATTGTTGTGTGTATACATCAAGAAACGGTATATACATTCCATAATAAACAGTCTTTAACAAAATACTGCAAAAACTGTATCAAATAAAGACAATGCCTTCTTGTTCTGTAAGAAGCATTGTCCACAATAACCTAAATATGCAACTGCGAAACGTTATCTTCCATATACAGAATTGCACAGCGTTAACAATTGCATAAGCAGGCACTCTGCAGCCGTCGGTACTTAGTGCGCATGCGTCGGCAAGACACATGCACACTTATGTACCGCTACGAGCTGCAGCGTAGCGAGAGCGTGCCTGTGGTGCAATTATTAACGCTGTGCAATTCGTCCCATGCATGTAACCCATTTTGCAGATTACCAAATTAGAAAGGAAATAACTATGTTTACAGAACAGAAATTAGAGCAACACTATTCTTCACTACCATCAGAGACTTTACATATTATCAGAGATGAGTACAAATGGGCATTGGAGACTTGTGGTGTACACAGTGAAGAACAGATCAAATACATCGAGAAGACATTAAGTCTGAGAGGTGAAAGCCTGGCAGTCAGAGTCAACCACAAGATATTATTCCTGTGCAAATGTGGTCAGAGCCGTATCGTAACTACAGACCTGCCGGAAGACAAGATCAAGATGTTCATCTTTGAACAATACAATGTACCATGTCCTAAATGCCGCAACGTGAACATGTATACATGGAAATATATGGATTAATACTCAGTCCAGTCTATGTGAACGCATAATCTGTCTTACTGTCTGCAGAAGATATGGTTTTAATTCCTCAATGCCGACAGGTTCCTCATTCAGAATAGAACTGTAACAGCTGGAACTGATCATTTCGATTATGATATACATCATAATCTCAGGTTTCTCATATTTGACCGGGGAATTCTCAAACATGGCATGATAGAGCTCATAGAAATTGTTTTCTTCTGTTGCCCCGGCGACAGCGTTTGTAAAAATTCCCCAGCTGAGATTCTTGGCAATGAAGTTCAGAAGTGTAGTATCTTCCACGAACTGATTCAGGATATTGTCAATCATGGCAATAATATGCTCTTCCAAATCTGCCATTTCCCGGCTCTTTGTTTCTTCTTCTGCACGCTGAAAGATTTCATTTGATTTATGGACGATCAGTTTATCTCTCAGGTCATACTTATCTTTAAAATACAGGTAAAAAGTGCCTTTTGCCACACCTGCTGCTGCGGTAATATCAGCCACCGAGGTCTTGGTCAGCCCCTTGGTCGTAAACAGGAGAAAGGCAGCATCCAGTATGGCTTCTCTCTTTATTTTCTTATTATCTTCCAGTTTGCCCATTAGATCATCTCCCTTTCTATACGCCTGCTAAAAGGCATCTGCCTCCGGCAGGAAAAACGGCAGCGGAAACCAGCCCTGTGGCGCCTGATACAGCGCACTTTCTTTACTCTGCATTGCAATATAATAATAACTGGTGGTTAGTTCCTTTACCAGCGTTAAACCATCATACATAATCTGTGCCGGTTCTGTCGTCTTTTCCACACAGATGTCCTTTTCCGTAATCGTTATCTTAATAGTTTCCGTATTCTGGTCTTCTTTTATTCCCAATACGAAAGTACCTTCCTGTAATGATGTATACTGCCTTTTCCAATGCAGAAGAAAGGCAATGACGCTTTCATACTGAAGGATTCTAATCTGATGTGACATCGACACCGTATAGTAATCACTGACGTGATCCAGCAGAGGAAGTTTGGCAGTCTCATCCATACCAACATTGATTCCCAGCTCGTCTATATCCATCTCTTGCATATATGCATAGATAACCGCGGGCAGAATCTGCTCATCCAGAAGTCCAATCTCATACAGGGATGATCCATCCGCAGAAGTATTAAGATAACCAACACACTTTTCTTCCAACATAACAGCATAGAGATCGGCTCCCCAGCTCTGCATGCACGGATAGAAGCTGTCTCTCTCTCTTGCTGTCACATTTCTTCTGCTATATATCTCATATATACTGTCCAACAGATCATCTTCTGCACTTTCGATCAGTTGAAACACCGGTGTTTTCAGATCAGCAACCGCTGAACATGCATGACGGATACTGTCAGAAGTGACATTAAAGCAGTATTTCATACCGGCTTTTTCAAAGCCATAATGCTGATAACGATGTCTGTTGCCGTCCAGAATGATCATATCATATCCCTGACTGCGCATATCCTCCTGTGCCTTAGCCATCAGTTCAATCATATAACCCTTGCTTCTGGCTTTCGGATGTACACTGACTGTTCCGATATAGCCGCATTTCAGGGACAGATTACCCGCTGCCAGTGTCAGCGGATACACATCTACCAACGCCTGTATAGCGCCTTTTTCCCGCATTACATGATGTGTCACGATATGCTGTCTTGCCTGTGAATATGCCTTTGGCAGAATTGCCTCAAAATCCGTACTTCCAGATGACAAGCTGAATACCAGGTCTGCGAAATCCAGAATCTCCTGACTGGTCTGCTGCATCTCCTTACTATATACCGCCATCGTTCTTCCTTCTTCCTCTACGCAAAAAGCCTGACACGTTACTGCATCAGGCTTATCTTCTATTCTATGTTCTATGTAACTATGTTTCGTGTATCTCTTATGAAGCAGCACTCTTGCGAGTCTTCTCTGTACTCTTGGTTCCTGCTGTCTTAGCCGGTTTAGCAGGTTCTGTCTCCGGGAAGAAATTCTTCGGTGTTACATCTGCATAGCACAGGGAGCAATAACCATTAATCGCAGCACCATTACTTACCTGAATGGACTTTGCCTTGATATCACTGTCTACAATAGCTTTATCTCCCAGCGTTACCGTTCCCTGAATATCCAGCTTACCCTGGATTGCTCCATCTACCATAAGATTCTTGGCACTGATATCGCCCAATACTACGGTATTCTCGCGGACGTCTACTCCTTCTGTGCAATCAATCTTGCCTTCTATAAAAGCATCCTTCGCATTCAGTTCATTTGCCTTAATATTGCCATTTATATTACTTCCATATATATTGACCTTATCGGTTGACTGGATGTCGCCATTCATTGTACCATACATGTCCAGTTTACCGGTAATTTCTATATTACCATTAATAATCGTTCCTTTGGGAATCAATGCTGCCTCTGTCTGTCTTGTGTCACCATAATTATTCATATTGCTTAACCCCTTTCTATCCCCCAGCCACTCTCTCTTATAGCTGTATATCTCTATTTAATCTTATTTGCATGAAAAAATCAACCTCTTTGTGCATGAAATATGACTTTTCAAACTGTACACTAAAATATATTTAAAATTGTGTATTTCTAAAAAGTCACTTTTCACTATACTTATGTACAAACATAAAAAATGTATCAAATGATAAAGAAACGAGGTATATGTTATGAATGAAAAAAACAACAAAGTCTATAAAATCGCTTTGACAGGTCTGATGGCTGCACTTTCCTATGTCGTATTTACTTTCCTGCAGATTAAGATCACACTCCCCGGCGGTGATGCTACCAGTATTCATCTTGGTAATGCTGTCTGCGTTCTGGGTGCTCTGCTTCTTGGCGGCGTATATGGCGGCATTGGTGGCGCAATTGGTATGACCATTGGTGATTTGTTAGACCCTGTCTATATTGTATATGCACCTAAGACATTCCTTTTAAAGTTCTGTATCGGTCTGATTACTGGTCTGATTGCCCACAAATTTGGTAAGGTTTCTACATCCAATGATAACAAACACGTACTGAAATGGACAATCCTTGCAGCTATCGGCGGTCTGCTCTTCAATGTAATCTTTGATCCATTGATCGGTTATTTCTACAAGCTGCTTATTCTTGGCAAACCGGCTGCAGAGCTGACTCTTGCATGGAATGTAGCTGCTACATCCATTAATGCTGTAACATCTACTATTGTATCTGTAGTTGTATACATGGCAGTTCGTCCCGCTCTTAGAAAGGCAGGTATGCTTCCTGTCATCGGCAAAAAGTCCAAATAGTATCTGTAACTTACAACAGGAGCTTAAATAAGCTCCTGTTTTTTATTGCAATATTCTATCTATTCTGTCTCTGACTGGAGCCAGCTCTCCCATTCTGGATGCTGCATCTTCCATTCTTTTGCGTGCTTCATCTGCCTGTGTATTCTTCCCCTGATCTACATATACCCGATACTGATATGCTGCCTCATAATACTGTGCCACTGCATAGCATTCCTGCAGGTCTTCATCCGGTTTTACTCCCAGTGCTTCATTTGTATAATAATAATTCAGGCATTTCTCATACTCCTGCTGTTGTATATATTGCAGAAATACAATCGCCCTTTTACCGTTATTACTCAGATCAAACGTATAATCTGCGATAAACATGGCTTCTATCGTTATGATACATGCAAGTAATACAATACATATATTTAATATTTTAGAAAGTGTCCCGGACTGCTTGTTTCTAATCTTCATTCTGCAATAGCCTTCCTATGATAATCTGATTGATCTGTGCCGAAGTCATTTCGGGAAATGGCTCCACATCTTCTCTTGTCAAAGGCAGCTTCTCCACCAGAAGATCGGATACTCTGTCCCTCATCTGCTGTAGACTTTCTCTGTTCTGATCACTTATAGCACCCTCATATTTCTTATATTGATCCAGATATGTTCTCTGATAGAAATCGGCAAGCTTTTCTGAAAGATACAATGCACTGTCTTCCTTATAATCCCCATAATCAGTCAGCATCTGAACCGCCTGTTCCACATATCCATAGGAATTGGCACACCAGAAAACAGGATAGTAAGCCTGAAAATCACCCTTCTCCGTATCTGTCAGATGATAATATTCTCCATACTCAAACAGTTCACTGTATTGTCCATTCTCCAGATACGTCTGAATCTGGCTGCGCACTGCATCATAATTCTTACTTGCCTGATGTCTTCTGATTATTTTCTCCAGACTTCCTCCTGAAAGCGCAGAAGCAACGAAGATATAGAGAATGATGAGAAAACCAATTATCCCAAGCAGCATACCCTTTCTGGATATTCGTGCAAAATGATGCGTCTTGTCCAGGACCTCTTTCTTCGTACTTTGATACGCTCTATCGTATTTTCCCATGGCTTTGCCATGTTCCTTTTGAAATTCTCTGCTTAATTCCTCATCATTCTTCATTTATGATTGCTTCCTTTAGCTGCTGTACCTGCGCCCTCTCATCTACTGCACTGTATAGATAAACAGCCAGTGTAAGGGCAAGAAGTGTAAGTATCGTTCCTATGATAAGCTTCGCCACAAAGACGCCTTCCCTGCAACTGTCCTTATGCTTCACATTCTGAAGATCTTCCAGATTATCCCGAATCCTGCCAAGATCCCTCATGTATGCCTTTTCTGCCCCTCGCAGATGTATGGCGCCACAATATGGGCAAGTCTCCAGCTCATCATCAAACATTGCTCCACAGGAGCTGCATTGTACTTTATTTTTCATTGGCTTTCTCTCCAAATAACAGCAGCATATCATCCTTTTTCATATTACTGAGATTGGCTGCCTCTTCCTTCGTCAGTCCAAAATACGTCTGCAAATTGGCATTCATGGCATCATAAATGGGCTGTAATCTGCGTGCTGTCTCTTCCTCACTGACCACATCCCTCGCCTTATAGTGCAGGGAATACACATCATAGAACTCTGGAAGCAGACCACAGATATCTTCCAGTTGTTCGTTTCTGTCATATACATTATCAGCCGCCAGATACTGATTGATATGACTGTTCAGAAAATAATAGATCTGCGCCCCTTCCATAACCGGATAATATTCCAGAAAAGGTCCCGCCGTCCATCCTGTAAGGTGATAAGAATCACAGTAAGCGTAGAACTCGTAATATTTTCCTGCTTCCAGATAATTCTCCATCTGCGCCTTTACTTCATCATAGTGGTCAACTGCCCATTCCTGCTTACGCAGATAAGCCCTGCTTTCTGCATGAAAGCCTACAAAAAGCAGCACTACCACCAATACAGCCAACACGCCGCAAGTGATACCTCTGACCATATAGGAAGACGATTTTCTATCTGTATCACTGACCTGTTTATGCGTACTCTGGTAGTCCTGTGCATAGAATTTTCTATCCCTGATATGACGTTTTGCCGCATAATTGACAGCACCACAGTAAGGGCATACTTCATCTGAAAGCTTCAGATCTGCCCCACATTTTTTACATTTCATTTATGCCTCCTCGATCACTGCCTGTTCCAGAAGCGCTTCGATATCAGCACCTTCCATATCCAGCCCCTGCGCACTGACAAAGTGGGAATGTTGTATTCCATATAGTTTGCACAACGCATTCACATACTGGAATCCGAAATTGCAATCCCCTATATAACCACCGCTGGTCGTCACGTAGTACATATCCTGTGCCTGACATAATCCTACAGGCGTTCCATCCTCAGCGTAGGCAAATGTAATACCGACCACGCTGGCTGCTTCCAGAAATATCTTGAGCGATGCCGGAAAAGACATATCCCAGTAAGGGGCTGCAATCACGATCATATCTGCCTGTGCCATAGCATTGGCATAGTCAAACATACTGTCCTCATATATGCCATTTGCCAGCAGCTCATCTCTTCTTTGTAATCTCTCATAATTCAAAGGAATCAGATTCTCTGTAGAAAGTCTGATTTCTTCGATCTTAAAAGCCATATCCTTTTGATTCGCTTCTTTGATACTTGTCAAAAGCCTCTCACACAAGGCAAGTGTCCTTGAGTCCTTACCTCTTACACAGGCATTGATAAATAGAAGTGTTGGCATGCTCTTGTCTCCTTCATCTTTTAAATATGTATTTTCGTCCATTTCCCCTGTTTGAAACGAATTGACGCGAATAAAAATCTTGATATCTGATCTGCCAGAATGCCCATCCAGATACCTGCCATCCCAAGTCCCATTACAAAGCCAAAGAAATAGGAAGCTGATGTTCTGATGATCGTAACACTGATTGTAGATGCAATTGCAGTATAGGTCGTATCGCCTGCACCACGCAGACATCCCATATAAATAACCTGTGAAACCTGGAATAATACGATAATGATCATGATTCTGATAATCATAACGCCTATGTCCACAATCTCCTGCTCCGCAAAAAACAGATGATATAACCATTCTCCACCAAAGAAGTATACAACTGCCAATACACAGGAAATTCCAAGTCCAATCATTCGACAGGTCTTACCATATGCTTTCGCCTTATCAGGGCTGCCCTCTCCCAGGCTTCTTCCTATCAGTGCCACTGCCGCTACCTGCATACCATCTCCAAAGGAGAAGGTCAGTCCCAGAATATTCATACCTACCTGATGTGCCGCCAGGGCATTTGTCCCCATTTTAGCAGCCATCATGGCAGTTGACATGAAGCCGACACGCATCAGTATCTGCTCTATGAATACGGAAAATCCCAGCTTTATAATGCTGATTACAGGTTCCAATGCAGGTCTGATCTGCTGCTCCATTATATAATAAATACTGACAAAACCATCTCTTCTAAACAGGGACGCAAAGCTCATGATACAGGCAATAACTGTACCAAATACAGTTGCTATTGCCGCTCCTGCTATACCCAGTGCCGGGAATCCCAAATGTCCCTGTATCAGCAGATAATTGGCTATGATATTCACTACATTAGATACAATATTGGTTCTCATGGCAATCATCGTATTGCCCGAACCTCTCTGTGCCGCATTGATGACCATGGACAGTACATTGAATATCATGCATCCCATGATAATGCGGTAGTAAATGACAGCCGGTTCATGGGTCTCCGGGGCTGAGCCACAGAAGTTAATGATCTCATTCGCCCACATTACACATGCTGAGGATATCACCACAGTTGCCACGATTACAAATAAAATTGCTACCAGCAGAATCTGATTCGCCGATCTCTGGTTTTTCTCGCCTCTTCTTCTTGCCACCAATGCAGATACCGACACATTCATGGCAAAAAATAACGCCAGTCCCATGAATTTGGGTTGTGTTGTCAGTCCTACAGCTGCCACTGCGCTGGCTCCCATGGAACTGACCATAAGGGAATCCACCATACCCGCCAGAGCAATAAAAAACGATTCACACACAGCAGGCCATGCCATTCTGACTGCTTCTTTCGTGATTCCTTTCTCCAAACCTATCATTTACCCTACTCCATTTTATAACTATATCCTGTTCTTGCGCACTATTTCAATAATATGTCCGGGACTGTCATTGCCATCCGCTCATAAGCTTTATCTGATGGATGCAAATGATCTCCACTGTCATATCCTTCCGCAAAAGCTTCCGGCTTGTCTGCTGCCCTTAATGCAGCATCAAAATCTATATATCCATCGATCTCATCTGTCGTACGAATCCATTCATTTACGGCATTTCGAAGGTCATTTCTAAAAGGTTCATAAGTTCTCCATCCATATATTGGAAGTAATGTTCCAATATGAACCTTCAGCCCGTATTCCCTGGCTTTTTCCACATACATGCGAAGCCCGTCTATCAGCTCCTGTGCTGTAGGCAGATCACTCCAGGGTCTGAACGGGTTCACCTCCACACCAACAGGATGAATGATATCATTGATTCCATGCTGAATGATGATCGTATCAGCGCCTGACACTTTCGCCTCCCGTGGAAAACGCGTTGCGCCCTTTAATCCATAAGAATCGTAAGTAATATTATCGTACTGCCGCAGGATTCTCGTTCCACTGGCTGCACGTCTTACAATGGCAGTATGCATCTTCTGCTCTTTCTCTACACGCAGACTCAGATAATCCGGCCATGCCTGGGAAGTAATGGAGTCCCCATAGCATACCAGTGCCCGATTACTGCTGTCTGTATAGATATCAATATTGCTGAGGAAATAAAACCAGTTGGTATTTCTGGTCAGATCAAGCGGCAGCTCTGCACTTGCTGCATAATTACCTACTGAATAATATCCCTTAGACAACGGTCCTGTAATCAGTACTGCGGAACGCATCTGAGTAAAATCCCCCAGATAGAAGCTGACACTGATGTCATTTCCACGTTTCACAACAAACTCCACCTCATCGCTGACTACAGCCTCTCCCGCCGGGATTGTTACGGAAGTCTGCCCATCAAAAGTCACAGCCTTCACCGTCTCTTGTTTAATCTCTCTGCTGCCTTTTGCCACATTATCAGCTATATATACTTCACTGATCGTAACCGGCTGTGTTCCACAGAAATTATCCAGTGTTATCTTCAATTTATCTCCATCAAACACAGGATGAATCGGGTATCGCAGTGTCAGGTCTTTTGCATAATTCTCTGGTTTCCTGTCTGCGATGGATATTGCATTTCCCCACATAGATACATATTTATTCATAATAATTCCCATTCCTCTCATATGTGCAAGTATATCACAAAAAGGAGCAGTGCAAAAGAGTTTCGTCACTGCTCCATAAAATCACATATATCTTCCACAGCCCTCGCGTTGATCACCGCATGCTGTCTACGAATCATTTCACAGTCATCGGACTGCTTCATCAATCTGTCCACTTCTTTCACCAGTTGGATATCCGGCGTCAATACGCCTCTGCATAGGCCATTTTTTCTAAAGAAATGCAGATTATGACTCTCACATCCGGGAATGGGAGTCATGAGAACAAGGCGTTTTCCAGTAACAGCAGCTTCTGTGGAGGAGAGTCCCCCCGGCTTAATCACCATCACATCACACTGTTTCACATAATCAGGCATTTGCTCTGTCCTTTGCAGGATGATATGTCCCCGTCTCTCTAATTCCTCTTTGACTGCATATCCTGCTGCATTATGTCCGCCACCGGTTCCACATGATAGAATCAACGCTTCCATAATAAACTCACCCTTATCTTATCCTTTTCTTCTTTACTTAATACAAACCGTATTCCTACTGCTATCGTAATTAACAGAAAACCAAGCTTTACTGAAAATGCCTCCTGCATAAGACATAGCATAATAAAAGATACTCCATAAGAACCTATCGTTCTGTAAAAATGCGGCGTAATCCGTAATATCAGTGAAAAGAATATAAAGCAGACTGCCAACACCAGCACCGGAGTCATAACCGGGAACAGCCCTAACAAACTGCCAAAGGTAGTCGCAATACCCTTGCCGCCTCTTCCCTTATGAAACAAGGGAAATATATGTCCTATTGCAGGTGCAGCCAGAATCAGTGCCAGCCCCAACTGCGACATTTCTCCCTGATGATAAAAGAACACCGGTATAAAGCCCTTGCCCATATCACAGCATAATGTAAGAACACCACACCAGAAACCACCACGCATAAAAGCATTCGCAGTCCCAGGATTCCTGTCCCTACTGCCCTCTATCATATTTTCCTTATGAAAAAGCTTCTCGAATACCCTGGCATATAATATACTGCCCGATAAGTAGCCAATTATAACGTAACATAACGTTCTCGACATAGAATCCCCCCCTGCCTTTTATAAATTATTTTCAGTCTCGCCCAGAAATCCAGATTCCAGTTTTTATCTTCCCGGGTTGCAAGTTCTATATGTGATAAGTCTAACACATTCACTGCAAACTTGCTACTGTATATCCTGTGCTGTACCACATCCATCAGCAGATTTCTCGAATAGAAAATAGGTTGTTCCTCAAATGGCGGGAAATTCAAAATTCCAATATGAATTGCAGGCTTCGTGTCAATATACTGGTCACCTTTTTATAAGTTATAACTTATAAAATTTAATTTTATAAGTTGTATTTCAGTTATAAATTGTATATACTATATTATATACTCTATGGATTCTCAGAATGGAGGCTACGAAACTTATGATCAAACGTGAAATGTATATGAGACGCATTCGTCCGTTTATCGGATCTGACCTCATAAAGGTCATGACCGGTATACGACGCTGCGGAAAGTCAGTCATGCTGGAATTGATTCAGCAGGAGCTGAAAGAAACAGGAGTTACTCCAGACCAGATTATTTCCATCAATTTTGAAGATATGAGTTATACTCATTTGCAGACTGCCAGTTCTCTTCATGACGAGATAAAGAAGAGAGCTGCCAAAATAGAAGGTAAGGTCTACTTGTTCTTTGATGAAATTCAAGAAGTTGAGGACTGGGAAAAGTGTATAAATTCCCTGCGCATCTCACTGGACTGTGACATCTATATTACTGGTTCTAATGCCCGGCTGCTTTCCGGTGAACTTGCAACCTATCTGGGTGGACGATATGTTGAGTTTGTGATTTATCCCTTTTCCTTCGCGGAGTTTATGGCTTTGTACCGCACCATTGCACCAAATGAGTCGGTCCAACAGTGTTTTCAGAAGTATTTACTCGTCGGTGGCATGCCTTATCTTTCAAACATCCGTTATGCCGATGCACCGTCAAAGCAATACCTGCATGACCTCTTTAACTCTGTTCAGCTCAAGGACATTGTCAAAAGGAATAAAATTCGCGATGTTGATCTATTGGAACGGATTATCTCCTATGTGATCACCAATGTAGGAACTACATTCTCTGCGACTTCCCTAGCCAGGTTTCTGAAAAATGAACAACGAACCGTCGCACCTGAAACCATTCTGAATTATATCAAATACTGCTGTGATGCCTATCTGTTCTATCAGGTGAAGCGTGAGGATTTGCAAGGTAAGCAGATTCTCGCTTCCAATGAGAAATATTATATTGCCGACCATGGCATTCGTGAGGCGGTTTTTGGTGGAAATATGCGTGACATAAATCTGATTTTGGAAAATATCATTTATCTGGAACTACTACGCCGTGGATATAAGGTGACCGTCGGAAGGACAGGTGATAAAGAAATAGATTTTGTTTGTGACAAGCAGGGTGATAAGCTGTATGTACAGGTTTCATACCTTCTTGCTTCTGACGAAACAGTTAATCGGGAATTTGGAGCTTATAACAATATCCGTGATAATTTCCCCAAATATGTAGTATCACTCGATGAGTTCGATATGAGCAGAAATGGTATCAAACACCGAAATATCCGTGATTTTCTCTTAGCAGAAGAATGGAACTAAATATTGAAACCAAAAAAGGAACTGTATCTCTACAGTTCCTCTCTAAAAGTCATGCCGGCGACCGGAATCGAACCGGTACGGGTATCGCTACCCACGGGATTTTAAGTCCCGGGCGTCTGCCAGTTCCGCCACGCCGGCATATGAAAAATAAAAAGGTATTGGCTGTTATGCAATACCTAATGGATGGAGGTGGATTCGAACCACCGAAGCAATTTGCAGCAGATTTACAGTCTGTCCCCTTTGGCCACTCGGGAATCCATCCATGTACAGAACTTACGGGTATAACCCAAAGTCCTGACAAGTTATATTTATATCATAATCCCCTGCAAAAAGCAACAGTTTTTTCACAACTATTTTGCATTGGCAGGCTCTATATTAATTGCCTTACCTTTGATCTTTACATTTTTCATTGCCTTTAAGACATCCTTGGCATTTTCCTTTGGTACTTCTACAAATGTATATTTATCATACAGGTCGATTGCACCTACCAGCTTGCCTGGAATATTCGCCTCACCTGCAATCGCACCCAGAATATCCTTTGCTCTGACTTTCTGTGCCTTACCAATATTAATGAAGAGACGTACCATACCTTCTTCTGCGCCGGTATTTTCAAAATCAAAGTCTCCATTCCCGGAAGACTCCTCTTCATTGACCTCATTCTGTCCCAGGTACATCTTTAAGAAAGCTGCTGCAATGTCCATTGCTGTATAATCTGCAGCATTGACCTGTTCTTCGATCATATTGATCATCGTTGTCAGATCTTCTTCCTCTATGATGGAAGCCACCTTATCCATGACCTTCTCCATCTTCATCTGGTTCACGTCATTTAAGGATGGCACTGGCATTGCAAGAATCTTGGTTTTACAATAACGCATGATATCTTTTAATTTATAGACTTCCTTGCCCTTTACAAAAGTAAAAGAACGGCCAGTTCTGCCTGCACGACCGGTTCTGCCGATACGATGTACATAGTATTCGTCGTCCTGTGGAATATCATAGTTGAATACTGCTTCCACATCATCTACATCAATACCGCGGGCTGCCACATCTGTTGCGATCAGAATATCTGTCTTGCCACTGCGGAAGCTCTTCATAACACGGTCACGCTGTGCCTGACTCATATCGCCGTGAAGCCCCTCTGCGAAATATCCTCTGCCCTTTAATACCTCTGTCAGATCATCTACCATTTTCTTGGTATTACAGAATACCAGGGAAAGCTTTGGCTCATAGAAATCCAGTAATCTTGTCAGGACTTCTATCTTATCCTTGCGCTTCACATCCAGATAATACTGCTCGATCTTTGGAACGGTAAGCTCCTTCTTTACGACCTTGATCATCTTGGCATCCGGCTTCTGATAGTTCTTGGTAATCTCCAGAATTGCCTTAGGCATGGTAGCAGAGAAAAGGATTGTCTGCCTGTCTTCCGTTGGGATATACTCAAGAACAGTCTCAATATCCTCTCTGAATCCCATGTTCAGCATTTCATCTGCTTCATCCAGAACAATTGTATTTACATAGTCACAACGAATGGTCTTACGGCGCAGATGATCCATCACACGACCTGGTGTACCAATAATGACCTGCGTGCCCTTCAGCGCACGGATCTGCTTATTGATATCCTGTCCACCATAAATAGGGAGTACCTTTATACCGTGCATATACTTGGCAAGCTTTCTGATCTCTTCTGCTGCCTGTACTGCCAGCTCTCTGGTCGGACACAGGATCAATGCCTGTGGATGCTTAATATCTTTATTGATATTGACCTTCTCCAATACAGGAATACCGAAGGCTGCTGTCTTACCAGTACCTGTCTGCGCCTGTCCGATCACATCGTAGCCCTGCATGGCTACAGGAATCGCCTGTGCCTGAATGGGAGAAGCTTCCTCAAATCCCATTTCCTTCACACCACGCAGTATCTCCTGACACAAATCTAACTCATCAAATCTGACTGTTTCCATATATACCTACTTTCTATTCTCAAAACCCACACAAATAAGCGCATGCTTTTATGCCAAGCATGCGCTTATCATTACAACAATCTATAAAATATTATCAGAAACGACTATGGAAGTCAATAGGCACCTTCAAAAAATTTCTCTGCTTTGCAAACTTTTTATTGCGGTGTTTTAATACAATTCCAGACTGTGGAAGCAAGGATACTTTCAGTTTTCCTCTATGCACAGGAAGCTCTGCGGATTCTGTATTATAACCATCTCTTGTTGTTACCATGATACGCTCCATCGTAGTCTCCACCGGTATTCCTGCCTGCCATACCGGCATGGAAATATCCTTTATGGATTCTCCGCAGTTAACAATTACGATTATCTGCTCTTTCTGCGTGAACCGGGCATAAGCCGTTACATAGGGCTGTGCATATAAGACCAGCATGGAACCTGTCTTTAATTCGGGATTCTGTTTATGAATCCGTATCATTGCCCTGTAGAAACCTATCAGCTCTTTATCCTCATGTCCCCAGGGGTATGTTCTGCGGCTGTCCGGGTCTGTGAAGCCACATACACCCGCTTCATCTCCATAATAAATAACCGGTGAACCGGGCCAGGTCATCTGCATGATAACGGCCTCCCGCAATACTGCCTTACTTACTCCAAGTTCTGCCTTTTGTGCTGGCATATTCTCAATCCTGCCTACTGTGTGGTTAGTACGGGTCAGGAACCTGGCATTATCATGATTGGATAATTCATTCATCGCTGTCACTGCACAGCGATTGGTGAAACTCATTTTGCCTGTCTCTACAGATGTCCAGAAAATATCAGAATTGCCCAGCCATTCCCTCCTATACTGGTTTGCATGTCTCTCCATTCCTGTCAGGAACCAGGATACAGGCTCCATGAACGCTTCACAGTTCATGACAGAATCCCATTCGCCACCCATAAGCCAGCTCTTGGCAGGGCCATAATGCTCTGCAATAATCAGCGCTTCCGGATTGGCAGTCTTCACTGCTTTGCGAAAATCCTGCCAGAAATGATGATTCCATTCTCTGTTATTGCCTACACTGGCTGCAACATCTACTCTCCAGCCATCTGCACAGAATGGTTTCGATACCCATTTTACAGCAACAGACAGAATATACTCATACAGCTTGCGTGAATTCTCATAATTGAATTTGGCATAAGCTTCATAGCCCCACCAGTTCTCATAGGAGTTGGCATCCTGTGGATTCTTATACTGAAAATATTCCCGGTAAGGGCTGTTGGAATCCTGATATGCACCCTTTATGCTACAGGTATCTCCATTGGCATAAATACCTTCTTTATCCATAAAGCGGTGCCATGAACCACAGCAATAGAAAACACCATCCAGAATGACCTTCATACCGCGCTTGTGAGCTTCTTCTACCAGCCTGGCAAATAACCGGTCACTGGCTTCCAGGTTCTCTCTATCGGTAGTAATGCCACGATACTGCTCATATCCATCTTTTAGGCCACATTCTTCTCTATTCACGATCTTACCAAAATGTGGATCTATATGACTGTAATCCTGAATATCATATTTATGACTCGAAGGTGATACAAAAATCGGATTCAGGTATAGAACCTCTACTCCCAGTCCTTCCAGATAGTCCATTTTATCTATGATTCCCTGAAGATCTCCGCCATAGAAGGTTCCCTCATCCGTGCGGCTTACAGGGTCATTCCAGTGTCCGGCATGCTTTACCGGTCTGCCCTGATAGAAATATTCATCATTTACTACATCATTGGAGGAATCCCCATTGTAAAAGCGGTCAACATAGATCTGATATACGACTGCGCCTTTTGCCCAATCCGGTGTGGCAAATCCGGGCACCAGAATAAAATCATACCGGGCTTCTTCACTCTTACTGATACCCAGTCGATTATAATAACAGCTCTCATCCTCTGCTTCAACTTCAAAATGATAATATAATGGTTCATCTGTTAAGCGTATATGATAGGCATAATAGTCAAACATATCATCAAAGCTGTCTTTTCGCATAATTGCTTTCTGACCATTATAGCAGATCGTGACTCTGTCAACATTTCCACGTCCTGTTCTGAAACGTACTTTTACTCTGGTATGAGACATAGGCTCCACAGGAGTCAGATAATTCTGCGTCATATCTGTGTACAATGCTTTTTTATGAAAACTCATGGAATCCTCCCATTATGATGCTATTACACATTTACTGTGCAAGGAACCTCTCAATGGCATCTATTGTTCCTTTGGTTCCTTTATATTGTGCTGCATAGGTCTGCCAGCCAAACTTCTCTCTTGGTATCGCCAGATTCTCTTCCACATCTTCGATAAAAAGGATCTGACTGCCAGACATGTTACTGTCCTTCTCCACCAGGCGATATGCTTCCAGATCCGGTTTCATACAACCGATCTCATAAGACAGCCATCTGTAATCGTAATGCTCCCAGCCAAGCTGTCTGTTCTGGCGTGGTCCATCCAATACGGTAAGATTGGACAATATTCCTGTATAGCATCTCTCCTGTAGACCTGCCAGATATCTGGCAAGCTCCCTGTCATAAGGAGTATCTGATGTAATCTGTGTGTAAATATCCATAAAATCTATATACAGCTCCGGATGCACTTCAATATGACATGCAGCAAAAAGCTTATCCAGATATGGCTGCAGCTTCTTAGTACCTGCAATTTCGTTAATCGGTACACCATCAACCATAAGAGACTGTTCAAATACCTCTTTAAAATTAAGTGGTAACGGTTCCGTTGTGAACTGCTCCAATACATGCTTTACGACATTATGTGCCAGGTAGCTTTCTTCGCTGTGGGATTCAACCACTCCGCCCCAGTCCATAATTACAAGTTTGTCTTTCTTCATATCAATAACCACGCCCTTCCGACTTCTGCAAATCTTTTTATTTTATCCTAGCACCTTTTAACTTAAATACATACAGACACTTTATGTTTTTTGTTGGATTTGATGTTACCATCTAATTCTCGACAAAGTGTTTTCATACTACCTATTTTGAAGTAGTTTATCCAACCTCTTATGAGCTGATTAAGTTTCTCCACTTTATAGCTGTTGCTAACACCCCAGCTACGACAGGTGAGTTCTTTCATTCTCTTCTTGAACTTCACTACTGATTTTGCATGTGGTTTTGCCTTAAACTGATGTGCTCTTGTGTCAAAGTAGTACCCAAACCCAAGGTATTTAAGTCCGCTTGGTCTGTCTACTTTACTCTTTGTCATGTTGACCTTGAGACCTAGTTTCTCCTCAATAAATCGAGATATGTTTCTCATTACCCGATTTGCAGACATTTCACTTCCAACCATGATAATACAGTCATCTGCATATCGTACAAAGTTAAGCCCTCGCTTTTCCATTTCCTTATCAAGTTCATTGAGCATGATGTTTGCCAATAACGGCGAAAGATTTCCTCCTTGCGGTGTTCCCACAATAGAATCCTCATATTCATCGTCAATCATGATTCCGCTGACAAGATATTTCCTTATGATAGAGATAACATCTCCATCTTTTATAGTTCTGCCTATGATAGTCATAAGCTTGTCATGGTTTACCGTGTCAAAGAACTTTTCCAAGTCAATGTCTACAATCCAATCGTTACCATCATTCATCATGTCAAGTGCTGTTAGGATTGCTTGCTGTGCACATCTATTCGGTCTGAATCCGTAACTATGTTCATGGAATTGTTCCTCATAGATTGGTGTTAATACCTGTGCTATGGCTTGCTGTATGAATCTGTCTGTTACTGTTGGTACTCCTAGGTTTCTGACACCGCCATCAGGCTTTGGTATCTCCACTCTTCGTACTGGTTGAGGTTTATACTTTCTTGTCCTCAACTGTTCCTTGATGATTTCGCCGTTCTTTTCAAGATGTTCTTTGAGTTCCGTGTACTTCATTCCGTCCACTCCCTCTGCACCTTTATTTCGTACGACTTGCAGAT